>Ga0070729_10005720_pt1 | contig 12652 bp, 9 predicted proteins | sample tdDd472_FD_66725 | JGI IMG/M metagenome (GOLD analysis project Ga0070729, IMG submission 66725) | Marine sediment microbial communities from the Atlantic coast under amendment with organic carbon and nitrate - tdDd47.2 | ecosystem: Environmental > Aquatic > Marine > Coastal > Sediment | place...
AGGATTGTGAAGGTCAATTTGGGCCTCTATTCCGTTATTATTATCACATGAAATAAAAAGCAATACAAGGATAAGCATATTAGCTAATAATTTTTTATTCATTATTTCTCTCCCGAATATTATTTGCCATTAACAATCCAAGTTATTTGATGGAAATAATATAATCAAGCAGAAAAAACCATGTAAAACAATTACTTTTGACTAAACAACTTCTCCTCTTCCAACTTATCCAATCTCATCTCAGCATAATTGATCATTGCTGGATCGGCACCCTTTTGATTTTTCAGGAAACTTTTGTATTTCTGTATCGCCAGGTCAGGATTTTTAAAATACATATCAATCAATGTAGCAATATAATAATGGATATCTTTGCGTTCCGGTGCATACTCTGCAGCCATCTGGTAATTATCCAAAGCATCATTATAATTTTCCAATTTCTCATGGCAAATGGCTTTTCGCATGTAGGCTTCCGGTAAAAAACTTGGTGTACTTAATCCGATTGTTTTTGACATCATCTTGTCTGCTTCTTCATATTTTTCAAGTTCAACCTTTGCTAATGCATAATAATAAGTTGTGATGAAATTCGTTGAATCCTGAGCAAAAGATTGTTTCAAGTAGAGTTCAGCGTATTTTGGTTTATCAAGATAATAATGACACATTCCCAATTTTTGATAGCGAAACCATTTTTCCGTCGGATCATCCTGTAACTTATTATAAATTTCTCTTGCCTTATCAAACTTTTGCAACTGAAATAATGCATTGGCGTATTCTTTTAAAAGCCTTTGCTCTAGAGGATATTTCTTTAATTCAAATTCTAGTAAATTTTCAGATGAAGTATAAAGATTTGCTGTCACATAAGCACGATTTAATAACAACACTGTTCCAAAATTTAGTGGATTTTCCTGATAGGCTTTTTCAAGTATATTTAAAGCTTCTTCCAGATTTCCCAACCTCAATTCACACATTCCTATATTGACCAAAGCATTGTTTTTCAGTAATGGAAACTCTGCTAGTTGCTCATACATTCTTTTGGCTTCTGAGTATTTATCATTTTTGAAATAGAGTTCTGCCAATAAGTTTTTCACCTTGATGTTTTCTGGATTGTGCTTGAGAATTTGAGTGAATTGTATTACAGCGTCATAATATCTGTCGGAATTCATAAAGGCATTTCCAAGAAGTATTTGGGCTTGAATATTTGTTGAGTCCAATTCAATAACAGTTTTAAAGTATCCCAAAGATTTATCATGCATTTTCAATGAGGTGAAAATTTTTCCTAATTTCAGATAACTCTCTGCACTTTCAGGATTTTCTTTTGTCATGGTTTCCAATAAATCAATTGCTTTTAAGTAATTACCATTATCTATCCAGTAATCGACTTTTTTGGTATTTTCATTATCAGCAAACAATTGCATCGAAATAACAAAAAGTATAAAAATAATTTTCAGTTTCATATTGGGCCTCATTTGATTACTACTATTGTAGTAAATATATCTACTACAATAGTAGTAATCAATATTTTTATAGGATTTTCTTGTATTCAGAGTAAATCAATTTTAGTTTTCTACACTATTAAGGAGTTAAAATGATCATAAAAATAGATCACATCAATATATCGGTTACCAGTCTCGAAGAAGCGACAAAATTCTTTGTGGAATTACTGGACTTTAAAGTAGAAAAGGAAGGTCATCTGGAAGGCAAGTGGATTGACAAAGTTGTGGGATTGAAAGATGTGAATGCCAAATATGTCCAACTAGTGATTCCCGGAGCAGAAACCTGCATGGAATTAATCCAATACTACAATCCTGTTGGAGAAAAAGATCCTAAAACAGGAAAGTCAAATCAGATTGGTTTTCGTCACATTGCCTTTGAAGTTAATGAGATTGAAAAAGTATACACAAAACTCCAAAAAGCCGGCGTCAAAATCTTGTCGGAATTACAAATCTATAACGAAACGAAGAAACTTTGCTACTTCATGGGGCCAGATGATGTGATTCTGGAATTAGCAGAGTATTCATAAAATCAAGCAATCTAAATTGTTTATAAAGAATGATTTTTCTTTAAATATTAGATTTAAAACAAATTTTATAAAATTTTTATAAAATACGGCGTATTAAATAAATTATTTCATATATTATCAGAATTATTAAAGGTATACTATGTTCAAATTGAAATTCATTTTATCCACGTTTCTTCTTTTATTTACGATTAATCTATATGCTGGTGAAATAGTCTTAATTAAAAAACAAGCCACAAAAAAGGTTTTCATTCCTCATGAAGATATTGGTACTGAATGGAGATCTGAACTAAACTTTGATGATTCTGGCTGGAAGCTTTGCGAAGGTCTTCCCGGTGGTGTTGGATATGAAAAAACTTCTGGATATGAATCTTATATTTCATTGGATGTTGGGGATGAAATGCATGATGATGGAGGCAATCCAAATACAGGGTGTTATATTCGTATTCCCTTCACATTAACTCAGGAAAATTTAGATAAAACTCTGGTGATGAAATTGAATATTCGATATGATGATGGATTTATTGCATACATCAATGGACATGAATGTACTATGATGAATGCATCTCGTTTTGCCACCTGGGATTATAGTGCTAAAACCAATAACGAAGCGACATCCGAAGTTGTAATAGATATTTCAAAGTATATACGATATCTTGTTCCTGGTAAAAATCTATTAGCGATTCATGGCGTAAATATGGGAACCTCCAGTTCAGATTTTTTGATATTGCCAGAACTGGTGGGTAGTGATGTGCAATATGAAGGCTTTGAGCCTTCCCCACTTCCAATTTTCATGATAGACACTGACGGGAACTATATTCCTGATGAACCAAAATTAGATGCAAAATTAAAAGTAATTTATCATGAAGATGGTAGATTAAATCATCCCGGCGACTCTATCACCCATTATAATGGGGATATTGGAATAGAAATCCGTGGTGCCTATTCTTCAACCTTTCCACAAAAGCCCTACGGCATAGAAACTCGAGATGAAACTGGGGAAAATCTTAATATTTCATTACTTGGATTTCCTGAAGAAAATGACTGGATATTGATTCCAAATTACAACGACAAAGCCTTTGTGAGAAACTCACTTTCTTTTGAAATGTTTAGATCAATGGGACATTATGCACCACGATCAAAACTTTGCGAAGTATTTGTAAATAATACATTTCGTGGTATGTATCTTTTTACAGAAAAGATTAAACGTGATAAGAACAGAGTAGATATTTCAAAATTGAAACCAGAAGAAATATCAGGAGATGATTTAACTGGTGGATACATTCTGAAAATTGATTATTATCATGAAGATGAGCATTTTCTTTCTGATTTCACAGCTATTGATCATCCTGATAACACGGCGCGTTTTGTATATACTTACCCAGATGCAGATGATTTGGTTGAGGAACAAAAAACTTATATACAATCATTTATTCGCAATCTTGAAGAAGCAATACGAAGTGATGATTTTGATGATCCTGTCAATGGATATCGAAAATATCTTGATGTAAATAGTTTTATTGACTATTTCCTGGTTAGCGAAGTATCACGAAATGTTGATGGTTATAAAAAAAGCCGTTGGTTTTATAAACATAAAGACAGCAAAGGTGGATTGCTGCATGCCGGACCTGTCTGGGATTTTGATTGGGCATGGAAAAATATTGGCGAAGGTATATTTGGTGTTAAAGATGGATCAAATTGGTCTTTTAGTAATTATCCCGCTTATCCAAGTCCTCCTTACTGGTACAATCGACTCCTTCAGGATGGCAATTTTACAAATCAATTAATTGATCGATATTTTGAATTGAGAAAGGGATTCCTGAATCTGGATAATATTAATTCCTATATCGACTCTGTTGTTACACTTGTGGATGATGTTAAAGATCGACATTTTGAACTTTGGCCTATAGAACAAGGATACATGACACCGGAAACTGATCCTCGTTCTTATACCTATGAACAGGAAATCACAAAATTAAAAACCTGGATTGAAAGAAGAATAAGTTGGTTGGATGATAATATTCCAGAATTGAACAATAATGTCATTACTGATATAAAATTTGATAACACAAATACTAGTCGAAAAATTAAGTTCAAATCTTATCCAAATCCAGCTCGATCATACTTCAATTTTGAAGCAAATCATCAAGTAGATAATATTAAAATTTATAATTTGCGTGGGCAGTTAGTTTATAATTCACAAAAGAATCTACAGCCTTCTGGACGAATTACAATCTCAGATTTTCCAGTAGGAGTTTATTTCATAAAGGTAGCAATAAAAGGACAAAGGCCAATTATTTATAAACATGTGTTTATTGAATAAAAGCAGAAAGAAGCTTACAACGGCCTAATAAAAGGTACATTGTAATCATTATTATCAATAATCAAATCTGCTTTTTGGTGAGGTTCATGTTTTGAAATATAAAACTGTTGACCTGGAATATAGCGATCATTGTATTTTTTCATCAATTCCTCTTCACCACCAAGTCGTTCGGAATCTCGTTCAATTGCTCTTTCCATAATGGTATCAAAAGAGGCATCAACATAGATTTTATAATCAAAATGATGACTGATGAAATCATTGAACAACATTACCCCATCGAAAAGTAAAACTGAATTAGAACAGGCAATTTCATGAGATAGTTTTGTCTCTTCACTGGCAACAAAATCATACTGTGATTTTTTATATTTCAGTTCACCTTCTGGACCCAATGGTTCAAGTACATGATCAATTACAGCATCATAATTAAAAGAGTCTTCAACATATCCATTGATTGAATATTTACCCTTTTGATACCGAACTTCAGGAGTGTTGTGAAATCCATCAATTGAAGCACGAATTACATTTCTGCCAAGTGCTTCCAAATAGGTAACAAGATCGTCAGCAAAAGTAGTTTTCCCCGAAGCACTTATACCATCAATGCCTACTCTAACAGGATGATGTAAACTTATTTTATTTATTCGGGCTGCAGTTTCTTTGAGTACTTTTTTTCTCATTAATCTTTCACTTGTTTTCATTCAAAAATTCGGGGCTAATATAGCTTTTATTCTTAAAAATTCAAAAGAGAATAAATCATTTTGTAATTGGTTAATCTTTTTAAATTTGATATTTTTGGTCGAAAGGAATGGAATTATGAACAAGATTTCAATTCAATACTACAAATCAAAATATGGTGAACTAATCATCGGTTCTTATGAGGATCAACTCTGTATCTGCGATTGGCGATACAGAAAAATGCGTGATCAAATCGACAAACGAATTCAAACAGGATTGAACGCTGAATATGTTGAAGAAAGTTCAGCGATTATCGCCAATACAATCACTCAACTGGAAGAATATTTTGCAGGAAACAAGCAGATATTTGACATTCCACTTCTATTGGTCGGAACTGATTTTCAGAAGCAGGTTTGGGAAGAATTATTAAAAATTCCTTTTGGGAAAACCGGTACTTATCTGGAGCAATCTGTAAAACTCAATAATCCCAAAGCCATCCGTGCTGTTGCATCAGCTAATGGAGCTAATGCAATTTCAATCATTATTCCCTGTCATAGAATCATTGGTTCAGATGGAAAACTGGTTGGTTATGCTGGTGGATTGGATGTGAAGAAGAAATTATTGCGGTTGGAAAATCAAACCCAGACGGAATTGTTTTGACATTGCAATCCAACCTGTTGAAGGTTATCAAGAATCATGAAATTTGAATATTAAAAATTTCGTAACATTTATTATTGTAGATCTTTTGGAAGGTTTTTTATTAGGTTGTTCCAATAGCCTAAACCATTACTGTGAATTGTGTAATATATATAAAATAAAAAACACCAACACTCCAAATAACCCAGTATTTAAATCCATTATATCTTTCTAGAATCCAAAAAAGTAATAGTGCTGGAAAAAAGTTTATAGAAAATTTAAATAAAAGATCAGTCCATTTAAAGTAAAAATAAAAGTTAATGCCAAGGATTTCAGTAAACACATGTAATAACATTACAATAATAGTATAAAAAAGTGCTGATCCCCAAAAAGGTTGATTGAATATTTGTAAGTGACTTCTAGATAATGAATACAAAGTTGCAAGCTTTGCAATTGACAATAATTGTCCTACTTTCGATACAAGAATCAAGTCCATTTTTTAAACCATTAAAGTCAGTTTCATGATAAGTATAAAATACAATGCTCCGCCAGCCCAAATTATCCAATAGGTTGTTCCATCATATTTTTCTAAAATCCAAAAATATAAAAGAGCAGGAAATAGATTTAGAGCAATTTTTAATCCTATATCAGCTAAACTGAATTCCTGATCAAAATTAATTCCAAGCAATTCAGTAAAGAGGTGAAACATCATAATAATAAATGTATAGAAAATAGCTGATTGCCAAAAGTTTGGATTGAAATGATGTCGATATTTTTTTGAAAGCATCAGAAGCGTTGCAATTTTTGCTATCATCATATATCTGAATAATATTGTAATTCCCAAAGTATTCTCCTTTTAAACCGTAATCACATAATTTATCCCAATATTCCAGAAACGCAAAAAATAAAAAACATTTGACCATTTTCTTTAAACTGAAATATTTTTTCTATATATTGATCGGTTAAAGTGAATTTACACCATAATTTTATTAACACTTTAAATATCGGAGGGTTTATGATCTTTTTAGTTCCAATTGCATCAATCATTGCATTAGTTGCTGCTTTGTTATTCTTTTTGTGGATTCAAAAGCAGGATGAAGGCAATGATGACATTCAACGAATTTCAGGGTATATCCGAAATGGGGCAATGGCCTACTTGAAACAACAGTATAAAACTGTAGGAATCTTTTTTTCAGTGGTTTTTGTAATATTGCTATATATCTCTTTTGGATTGAAAGTACTGAGTGGTTATGTACCTTTTGCCTTCATTACCGGAGGTTTGTTTTCCGGTCTTTGTGGTTTTTTGGGAATGTATGCTTCTACTCGTACAGCCAATCGTACTACCCATGCTGCCAGAACATCTTTGAATGGTGCGTTGAAAATTTCCTTCCGTGGTGGAAGTATCATGGGATTAATCGTTGTTGGATTTGGATTGCTTGACACAATTGTTTGGTTTTATGCATTGAATGCCTGGACAGATCTTACACTTCATGAGATCACTTCTACAATGCTCAGTTTCGGAGTTGGTGCATCATTGATGGCACTTTTCGCAAGAGTTGGTGGTGGAATTTTCACCAAAGCTGCTGATATGGGAGCTGACTTAGTAGGAAAAGTAGAAGCCGGAATTCCTGAAGACGATCCACGTAATCCTGCTGTAATCGCTGATAATGTTGGTGACAATGTTGGTGATATTGCAGGACTTGGCGCTGATCTTTATGAATCCTTTGTGGGTTCAATTCTCGGAACTGCTGCACTTGCGATTTCCGCTTTTACTGCTGCTCGTGAATTTGATGCTGTTGTTTTGCCAATGGTCATCGCTTCAGTTGGTACACTTTCATCTATGGTTGGTCTCTTTGTTATAAAAGCCAAAGAAGATGATGGGCAGATGGGACTTTTGAAAGCAATTAATCGAGGAATTAATGTCGCTTCTATTTTGACAATTATTTCCAGTTTTTTTGTAATCAAAATAATGTTCCCCACAATGCTTTGGCAATTATTTATACCAATTATTTCCGGTACAATTGCTGGTGTAACATTAGGTTACGCAACAGATTATTATACTAATGCTGCATTTAGTCCGGTACGCAAAATTGCAGAGCAGGCAAAAACCGGTCATGCTACTGTTATTACTTCAGGTTTATCTGTGGGATTAATGTCAACAGCACCATCATTTTTAATTATAATTGTGGGAATGATTGTCGCTTTTGGATCTGGTGGTGGATTTACAAATTTCGCAACCGGACTTTATGCAATTGGACTGGCTTCAGTTGGTATGATGAGTACACTTGGAATCAATCTTTCCATTGATGCTTTCGGACCAATCGCTGATAATGCCGGTGGTATTGCAGAAATGGCTGAACTACCCAGTGCTACCAGAAAACGAACAGATTGCCTGGATGAATTGGGAAATTCCACTGCAGCTCGTGGTAAAGGTCTGGCAATCGGATCTGCTGCACTAACAGCTATTACGTTGATTTCTGCATTTATCGAAAATATAAGAATGACAATAATACAGTTTTCAGAAACCGATCCAACTTACCTGGATAAATTTGAGCAAATAACAAAAGTTGCTCAAATGACTGGAAAAACTTCAATGGAAATTGTGACTTCTGTTACATCATCTGAACTACTGACATATCTCGGTGGTGCCATAATGGATCTTCGTTTTATTATTGGATTGTTTATTGGTGGAACCATTTGTACAACTTTCACCAGTAAAACCACGGATGCTGTCTCCCTGGCTGCAGGTGAAATGATCGATGAAGTGCGTCGTCAGTTCCGTGATATCAAAGGTGTAATGACTGGCGAGACAACTCCTGATTATGCACGCTGTGTGCAAATCTCAACTATTGCTGCACAGAAAAAAATGATCAGTCCGGCTGTAACAGTTATTCTTGCACCAATTATTACTGGAATGATTCTTGGCCCAATCGCAATTATCGGTTTGTTGCTTGGAAGCTTGACGGTTGGATTTCTTTTCGCGATTTTTATGGCTAATTCCGGTGGTGCATGGGATAATGCAAAAAAATACATAGAACGTTCCAAATCAGAAATCAAGGACAAAATATCGGAAAATATTAAACTGGCCTCCCGCAAAGGTCTCTGGCCATTTTTCCTTTCACATGAATACAGCCGGTTTTTGTTCGAAATGGTTAATCTAAATCCATTAGCATTCAGCATCGATGTGGAAGAATCTGAATATCTTGATCGATTAGTTCGATATATTAATGAAAATTATCTCAAAGTGGGAAAATCTCTGGATGTGCTGAAGGAGCACTTTGGGAATACTGATTTTGTGGAAACCATTGATCCTGAACTAAATCAATACTTCGAAGATTTGAACAATCATGACAGAATCATGTTTAAGGAATTTCTCCGATTAAAACCTGAAGAATACGACCTGATCAATGATATGATGGAAGTGAAAGAAAGTTATACCGTGATCATGAATAGTTATGCTGCAGCAGTGACTGGTGATACTGTGGGAGATCCACTGAAAGATACTTGTGGACCATCACTGGATATCGCTATCAAATTAGCAACTATGGTCAGTATTATTGCTATTGGTTTTATTATGAAATATAATCTGGCTGATAAATTGTTTTAAAATTTTTACCACGAAGAACACAGTAAACTCGAAGTATGAAAATAAATAAACCATGGAACACACTGAAAACAAGGAAATCTAAATCAAATTTCCGGTTTTTCCGTGCTTTCCGTCGTTAAGGAATCTTCGTGAACTTCGTGTTCTTCGTGGTAAATTAAAGTACTTAATCAAATCTCTAAATTTGTCATCTTATCAGTAATTTCAAAATCATATTCAGGATATTCAAAAATTGGATTACGTGGTTCAGTTTCACCAATGGAATACCCAAATAATTCTGCATATTCTGATAAATCCTCGCCTACATTTTCAAGTTGTTGTAAATATTCACTAATGGATTTAGATTCAATGATTACGACTTTCCCCATTTTTTCAATAATAGGACTGTGCTGTCTGGTTCCATCATGATCAAACTCTAAAATCCTTCTTCCGTATCGTGTAATACCAATAGTTCTGAAGGTTAATGATTTTCCTACTCCGGGCAGATTTAGTACATTTCTATCAGTGGACAAAAATGGATTTTGTGTTTTCTCTTTTATATCCTTGATGATTTCCGGAAGTTTTTCAGGTGTAATGATATTTTCCTGTAGTTCTTTTTGCATGATTTCAGGAATATCTCCAAAGGTTTTTTCCTCGATACTTTCTTGTACTGACCGCGAATTTGGAGTGAAATTATGATAATTTTCCATATATCCTTTTACTGAGAAGGTATAATAGGTCAAAACACCCAGATCATTGAGAACTTGTCGTAATTTTGCATTGTGTCCACGTCGTGATGCGTAGACTGTAAATACATGTTGATTGGTCACAACCCAACCGGCAGAGATCAAATCTTCAATGGCCTTTTTTGCTTCAGGAGTCACTTCCATGGGAGCTTCGAAATGGGTTTGAATTACAAATTGTTGTAGTCCTAATTTTACACCATCTCTTTTGAATTCAGCCAGAATTTTAATTAGATTTGGAGTGATTCTTTGAGGTAGATAAACCGGCAATCTTGATCCAATTCGAATACGAAGGATTTCTGCATGTTTTTCACCTTCTTTGCGATTTTTATTCTCATCTCGTTTACGTTTTGCCATTACCAAAATTTCATCAAGGATTTTTTTCATAGAATTGTCTGAACTCATCAATCCATCACCACCGGTAATGAGAATATCTCGTAGTTGTGAATCTTTACCCCAATAATCTATCAGTTCCGGTAATTTCTCAGACCATGTTTTCTTTGGTTTGAGTTTTTCCAGATCAAAATTTAGATTACCACTTTGGAAATTGTACATTCGCTGGCAAGAACTACAAAGTCCACCACAAGCACGACCAACAGTATCTGGAATCAAAATCGCTACATCAGGATAGCGACGATGAATATTGTGATCATTGGGTAAAATCCATCCTGCTGCATTTGGTGCACCTGGTTTTACTTCATCCTCTTTTTCCCAGGCTACAATATATCCAAACTCAGCAACTAGTTCCTGACTGTACAAAATATAATGTCTGATTGCCAAATCAGCACCAATTGCAAAATATGGTACTCGCACATGTAGTAGAGATAAGTAATAAGGATTTACAAAAAATGGGATTTTATTTTTTTCTGCTTCATATAGAATTTCCATAGTATCAGGATCGAGGGAAAAATCAAGTAACTCATTCAACAAATCTGCTGACCGAACAGCGAAGGTCATATGAAATGCCATTTCATTCCACCAATCCAGGATTGTTAGAAATTTTTGTTCTCTGGATAATCCTTCTTTAAACTTATATTTTATGGATTTTATTTCTCCGGTATCGATTTTATCTATCAAAGTATTGATTATTCGTTCTTTATTTTCCTTGCGGAGTTGAATGATCCTTGGATCAAGTCCGCTTGGATAGCGATCCATCCATTTCTCTATCTCTTCTATGCTAGGCGTTTTTCGTTTATCTTTACCTGAATATTGTCTAAATAATTCAAGCATATCCTGGTAGAAATAGGGTTTTGCTCCACCTGTTCCTTTGTGTACTCCCAGCCATATTAACTTGATTGGATTACTGACTGCAATTTTACCACGAAGGTTAAGATCTGGGAATTCACGGCCGGCATTGTCAATATAATCCAGTATTCGAATTCTTGCGTAATCCGCCCAGGTTATTTTTGCTAAATTAGCAGCACCTTTTGCTTCGCCTTTGTAGTAGAGATATGCATCCTGATTTTCTTTTAATTCACCTAAAATCCATTCCTTAACACCAACTAGTGCTTCAGTTTCATTTTTTGATTGGTTCATTATTCTTTCAAGTTTAGGATTTTCACTCATCAATTGTGATAGCAATCGGTGGGATTTTACGTTTATAGCAATTTTATCCAGATTTTCATAAGATGACATATCTTCCTCCAATTATTATTTTTTTATATTAATGATATATTGAATTTATCATAGAATTGCAAAGGAATAATTCCTTATGTGTACTGAATTAATCTTTTTTTTTGCAGATTAAAAATAAAATTTTTTAATTAAACCGCATGAATAATTATTTTTTTTGAAAAATCATTTCATTCCAATATAATTCTTGTGTACTATTCAATATATTTTATCGAAAAGACAGGATGATAATGACTCGACTAGTATTTATAATTTTAATTAGCTCTTTTGTTTTTTTTGCATTAGCCCAAGAACATGTTTTCCCTCCTGAAAATATGAATTTTAAATTTCATAGAATTAACAAGTTGCTTTATACAAAGACCAATTTTGGTAATACACGTTCGAATATTATGGTTCCAGGATTAACAGGAGAATATTCAACATTAGAAGTAGTGTTTCCACAAGGTAGTATCAATGCATTTAAACTAGCTTCAGGATTCTGGTTTGGTGCTGTTGTTGGAAGTGACACACTTGTTACAACTTCAGCAGGTTACGAGTATACTGGATTACACCGTGGACATACAGTTGAAACCTATCCTGACTTCTCTGAAAATGATACAATCTATCATGCCTCTTCACTATATACTCAACCACCTATTGGTAAAGATGCAATTGATTGTCGTAATTTTTTTGACTCAAATGGGCTTCTTCATTCAGAATATTATCCGGTTTCACATGAAGACCTCATTTGCCAGTATTATGATAATAAAATTTTTCATTATGCTGCTGAAGCACCAGAAATTTTAAAAGACCATACACCTCTTAATATGCATATTATTGAAAGATCAATGGCCTGGGATCATCCATCCTATAACCAAACAATTTTTCTGCAATATTTAGTCATTAATGAAGGAAAAAATATCTGGAAAGATGCCTGCTTTGCACTTGTACAAAATCCCAATATTGGTACTATTGAAAAAATGGAGTTAAGAAACGATTATATTTATTATAATTTTGATCAACAAGCATTAATACTTGCAAATGCACCATGGGGAGATGATCGATTTGCT
>Ga0070729_10005723_pt1 | contig 12651 bp, 11 predicted proteins | sample tdDd472_FD_66725 | JGI IMG/M metagenome (GOLD analysis project Ga0070729, IMG submission 66725) | Marine sediment microbial communities from the Atlantic coast under amendment with organic carbon and nitrate - tdDd47.2 | ecosystem: Environmental > Aquatic > Marine > Coastal > Sediment | place...
CTGGCCAATACCCTCGTCAGCGAGGATCGTCATTGGTCCCCAACTCCTCCTTGACAACAAACACAGATGCTCCCCCACAAGCGGGGAGGGAACCGGGATGGCGCCGCTTCGTCTCCGCCCCCCTCGACGGGGGGAGGCCGGGAGGGGGGTGGCGAGACGCCCTTGGCCTTTCAGGCAGCGGACACACATGCTGGTTCCAACCCAACCCGGTCGGCCCCAACGAAATCCGATTCACGATGTCCAATAGCGTGCCGGCGTCCAAAGACGCTGCGGGGTATTGATATCAGGATAATTAGATTTGTCAATAAATTCCTTTTTTAAATCATATTCCTTGTGTAGACGACATTTATCGGTCCCCGCCCGAGTCCGGTTCCAACATGGAACCGGACCTCGCGGTGGCCAGTCGGTTTGGACCGCAAATAGCCGAGGCTGTTGAAAAACTCGCCAAGTAGGTATCGTCGAATTTTGGGCGATTTGATTTTACAAAAGACTGGTCGCCATAGATGGCATCTGTGCTGCCCTAGGCGGCTGCAGGACGTCATTCCATCTTCTTTGACCGGTCCCTTCGTATGACATGGCCCAGTGGGCAAGAAATTTTCATCCGAATGCCGTTTTCAGAGTTTTTCAACAGCCTCAGCCAGGAGCGGCATAACCGCCGCTTCTTGAAATGAAGTTTGCGTCTAATTAAAAACCCGAGCCAAGAGCGTACGGACTTTCGCCCGCGCTTGCTCAGTGGCCCCGCTGTCGGCCTGCATGGTGAACGTGCCCCATTTTGGGTGGGTGATTGTTTGGGATTGATTGCCGTCGAACAAATGATAGGCGCCCGGTATTACCATCACCTCAATATCCGTTGATCCCTTGTCGCTTGCTCGGTAGTTGCAGGTGCTGGCTGTCACAAGTTTGTCCTGATCACCGACCACGTAGAGCAGGGCAGGGTTATAATCTTTGACCTGAAAATCGATTGCCGTATGGCAACCGCCATAGAACATGATGAATGCCTTCGGCATGACGCCTTCTGTGTCTGACGAAGAGAATTCGGCGGAACTTCGCGTGACCGAGCCACCGTTGGAAAAGCCCATCACGGCCACTTTGGTCATATCCAGACCGGGATGGGTCGAGAGGTATTTTAGAGCTCCCCAAACGTCTTCCGGCGGGCGCGGCACGTATCGCCCCCTACCATCCGTGCCTCGTGGCGAGAAGTAATCCAGAATGAACGTCGCATAACCTTGTTCGTTGAGATAATCGGACCAGGCATTTTCCCTATAGCCGACACCCTTCGTACCATGTGCAAGAATGACAAGAGGTACCTTGCCGTTCTGGTTGGCGGGAAGCTCCAAGCTCCCGACGCCAGTAACGGGCTTGCCTTGATGGATCGCCGTCGTCGCAAACGCGAGGGTTCCACTGTCAGCACTCGTTAGAGGTTCTTTTTTAACCTGGGTAGTTTGGCAACCAGCAACGAGCAACAAAGCCGTGCACAAAGCAGCAGTAGGATGAAACGCATTTCTAGACATCGTCCTCTCCTGTTTCCTTGAATTAAGCATCGACCGTGATCAGGTTCACGGCCTTGGCATCGATCATAGGTGTGAGGTTGAAGGTTGCGCATACCCCATATGGGGTACACCGAATAGATGGCTGGGTGCGACTTGATTTGCGATTGATTACTAATTTAAGGTAATGCAGCTGGCTGAAAACCGGCTTTGGGGGACGGATGGGGAAACCGGAATCGCCGGAAAAGAAAGCGCTGGAAATGATCCTGCCGCTCTATGAATCGCTGTTCGACTCGGAACAGCGAGCGGCTTTGTTGGCTTCGATTCTTGAGCGTACTGGTGGGTCTGGTGCCATATGGTTCTCGGCCGATGACGACATACCTGAAGATAACTTTATTGCTTTCGTGGGCGAGGATTTTGATCCCGATTTCTACATGGAGCATGTTTTTGAACTCGACGGCTGGCATGAGATGACCACTCATCTCAGGGCGGGCGATACCATGCATCTGAGCGAGGAGTTCAACCGCAGGGCGTTCGGGAAAACGGACTGGTTCAACGAATTCCATCTGCCTGTCATCAATGCCGCTGCAATCTGTACGGCAATAATCGATCCAAAAATCTCATCCCACTTCTCCATCTATCGGGCACCTGGAGACGCCCCTTTTTCCGACGAGACCGTCCAACTCTGGAAAGCGCTCAATCCTCATCTGCGAAACTGGGCGCGGCTTTACACGAAAATCGGTAAGATCGAACACGGTTCCCAGTTGCTCTCGGATACTTTGAACACGTTGACCATCGGTATCATGGTGGTCGACGACGGATTGCATCTGATCGAAATGAACGTTGCAGCGGAATCCGTACTCAAGAGAAATGGTGCCTTATCAATCTCTCGAAAGACCCTTCGATGTCACGTGCAGAACGACACCAATCTCTTACATGCCCTGGTTCAAGCCGCCTCCAGGACAAGCCAGGGCAACGGGGTTCATCCAGGTGGAGCACTTCGTGTCACGTCGCGCAAAGGCGAGCCGTTGGACATCATGGTAAGTCCGCTACGCCGGGAGAGCGCAAACGGGTTCCGCCGCGGCCATGTGATGATACTGATATCCGACCCGGCTTCCAATCAATGTGCCAGAAGCGATGCGCTTCACGCAATATACGGTTTGACCCCGGCTGAGGCGGAAGTCGCCGATCTCTTGGTTCGTCAGAAAAGCGTGAACGAAATCTCAGAAATTCGAGGTGCGACCATGGCAACGGTCCGGACACAGATCAAGTCAATCCTTTCCAAGGCAGATGTCAACAAACAGTCTGAGTTCGTAAAATCCGTGGCATGGATGGACGCCGTCATTCCGGGGCCGAGCCTCAAGGAATCATAAACTCAGGTTGCAGCTTGAGTCGTCTTCGATTTTTTCCAACGAACTTTCATTCATTTGAGATTCCGGCAGCACTTGCTCGGCGTTCGAAATGTCCGAAAGCTGGTCCGCAAGCGGAAATCCGGACGCATTGGTCTCGAAGATCGCTCAGGGTCACTTCCAGACATCTCCTTGCAGACGATTCCACTTCCGCTCCGTCTGCGAATACCGTCATGGCTGGGCTCGATGGCCCATAGGAAAAGACACCGCCGGCGCGCTTACCCCCCGCCGATGCCTGCCCTAATCTCCTCAAGCCGCCGCTTCTGCGCTCCGTCCGCATCGAAGTTCGCCGGATCGAGCCAGGCCTCCAAGGCCTCCTTGATACGCGGCCAGTCCTTGTCGATGATCGAATACCAGGCGGTATCGCGGTTGCGGCCCTTGTAGATGACCGCCTGGCGGAACAGGCCGTCATGGCTGAAGCCGAGGCGCTCGGCGGCGCGCTTGGAGGCGGCGTTGAGATCGTCGCATTTCCATTCGTAACGCCGGTAGCCCCAGACCTCGAAGACCTGGCGCATCATCAGGTACATGGCCTCGGTCGCGGCGGGGGTGCGCTGCAGTGCGGGCGCGTAGGAGATCGCACCGACCTCGACGACGCCGTGGCCGGGCTGGATGCGCAGGTAGGTGGCGATGCCGACGGCACGCCCCGTCGCCCTGTCGACGACCGCGTAATAGACCTGGTCTTCGAGCTTTTCCGCCGCCTCCAGCCAGGCATGGACCTCGGTGCCGGTGGCGAACGGGCCGTTCGCCATGTAGGTCCACATGCGGCCCTCGGTGTCCTCGGCGAAGGCCTCGAACAGTTGCCCGGCGTGTTTGTCGGCGTCGATCGGTTCCAGATCGCAAAACCGGCCCGCCATGCGGGCGGTCTTCGGATAGGCCGCCGGCTGCCAGCCGGGCAGCGCCTCGCCGATGGGCTGGCCCAGTTCGTTGCTGTTGGGGGGCATGTCGTCGTCCTTTTCCGAGTGGCGCCGTCGCCAAGGTTTGGCCGTCCCGCCGGCTGGCGTCAACCCCGCCGAGACGCTAAACTGATGCCGGGATTTCCAATCGACCGGAACCCGACCCGCCGGACAGAACCCATATGTATCGGTACACGGAAGATTTGAAAGTCGCTTCGATCGTCGAGACCTCGCGGCTCGACGTCACGGCGATCGACATTCCCGCGCTCACGGCCGTCTACGACTACTGGGACCGGCAGCGCGGCGATACCTTCGCCCCGTCGCTCAAGCAATTCCGGCTCGACGACCTGGGGCCGGCCATCGTGCCCAACATGGCGGTGGTCGACTTCGTCGGGCCCCCGCTCGACTATTTCTACCGCTTCTTCGGCAGCAAGATGGTCGAGGTGTCGGGCATGGAACTGACCGGCAAGACCTACTACGCCGACGGGATCGAAGGCTACGGCTTCGTCAACGCCGAGATCTTCCCGGAGATGATCGCCGAACGCCGGCCCATCTGCACCCGGACGCATTGGATTTCCGTCCGCGCGCTGCACTACGCGACGATCACCGTCCGGCTGCCGATCTCCGCCGACGGCGAGACGGTCACCAGCGGCGTCACGGTCAATCAGTTCCACCGCGCCTGAGCGGTAAACCGCCGACCCGGTTTTTTTGACAAAATCTTTAGATTTGATCGGCATGGTATGCAGAGGTGTTTCTGATCGAGGACTTTTGAAATGGCGGAAACTTCCAAGGAAGAAAACGAGCCGTCCGACCTAGACGAAACGACGCATCTGGAACTGAGCGCCATGTACCGCGACGCATCGGTGAATATCCTGTTCGCGAAGCTGGTTCAGTGGATCGTCATCGGTTTGTCGTCCATCGTGTTCGCGACGGCGGTGACCGCCGTCAATTTGAGCCCATCGGGAAAGACGCTGGCGAACCTGTTCACCATCGCCATCATCTTGCTCACCTGCGGCGCCATGTTCATGCTGTTCATGTACCAGATGTGGCAGTTCAACGAGATCAAGCGCATTCGCCGCATCGAAAAGCACTTCTCGACACTGTGCCGGCGCATCAACAACATCGAATCGCGCGGCGAACGCAATGTCGAACGCTACACCATGCTGTTCGCCATGGCCGCCGCCGTGGCCTGCGGCGCCCTGGTGGCGATCTTCGCCATCCGTTGACCGGCCGCGCACCGGCAGGCGGCGCTTGCCCTCATGCGGGCAAGCCTGTAGACAACGCCCATGCGCAAACCTGTTCGCACCTTGCAGGCCGTTTATTTTCCGCCGTCCACATGACGGCGGGCGCATTTATTTGTTCAACCGCCGCGATCCGGCGGTTGTTCATCAGTTGACATAAGGTGCACCCCATCGCGGCTTTCCGGAGACCCGCGATGTCACGAAAACCTTCCATTCAATCCATCGGCCTATTCGGCTTCGGCGCCTTCGGGCGGCTGATCGCCCGCCACCTGCACCGGCATTTCCGCCTCGTCGTCTGCGACCCGGCGCTGGAGCCGGGGCCGCCGATTTTCGCCAACGTGCGCGCCGGCACCCTGGCCGAGGCCGCCCGCTGCGACCTGGTCATCCTGGCCATGCCGATGGACGCGCTGGCGCCGGCGCTAAATGAACTGTGCCCGCACCTCAAGGCCGGCACCGTCGTCATCGATACCATATCCGTGAAGGTGGAACCGGCACGGCTGATGCTGGAAACCCTGCCCGCCGGGGTCGAGATCGTCGGCAGCCACCCGCTGTTCGGGCCGCAAAGCGCCAAGAAAGGCCTTCGTGGCCACAACATCGCCCTCTGCCCGGTGCGCGCAAAGGCCCGCACGGTACGGCGCATCGCCGGCTTTCTCGAGGCCGAGCTCGGCCTCCGGGTGGTGCTCGCCACGCCCGGGGAACACGACCGCGAAGCCGCCGTGGTGCAGGGCCTGACGCACCTGATCGCCAAGGCGCTGGTGCGCATGGAGGCGCTGCCGTCGCAGATGACCACGGCAAGCTATGAGCTGTTGATGCAGGCGACCGAAATGGTCCGTCACGACGCCGACGGCGTATACACGGCCATCGAACAGGGAAATCCCTTCGCCGCGGAGGCGCGCGAGCGCTTTTTCGCCATCGCCGAAGACCTGCGCGGGGAGTTGGAATCGCAATGCGCGAATTAATTGTGAACTATTTTCGCTCCCCCCTATACTCATAGGAAACCGCAGAAACGCGTCGCCGGGCTTCGGCTCGGAAAAGGGAAACGAGGAGAAGCTCAATGAAAAACGGACTTCGGTTCGCCGCCATCGCCGTTCTCGCTTATGGCCTCACCGCGCCCGCCGCGCCGCCGGCCCGTGCCGAATTGGACGGCGCATGCCGGGAACGGCTGATGTCCCTGCTGACCCTTGGCGCCATCGCCAGCCATTGCAGGCTGGCAGACGCGGCCCAGCGGACCAAGCTCAAGAAAGCCGAGGATGCGGCCGTTTCCTGCACCGTCGCCAAGGCCGTCAAGGGTGAGAAAGAAAGTTTCCTGCAAGCGCTCAAGACACGCTTCCGGCCCGATGCGCTGGCCGGGGTCAAGAAGGTCGGGTGCATCGATCCCGTGAAGGCCCACTACGCCGCCGGGCTCAAGAACTACTAGGCCCCCACGTCGCGAAGGAGCAACGTCATGACACGGTTTCTCGTCTCCGGCTTGGCCGGTCTCGCCATTTCCATTTTCCTGAGCCTTGCGGCGTCGTCGCCGGCACCGGCCGCCTGGGACGTGAAATGCGGCGGCAAGGGCGAAAAGGCCTGCACCACCTGGTCGGCCCGCAAGAGCAGTTCCAAGCCAGGCTGTCCCAAGGGCTCGCAACTCAACCTGGACATGAAGTGCTATGCCTGTCCGAGCGGCTACAAGCGCACCATCAACCCCGACCCGACCGCGCCCACGGCCTGCGAACGCCCGGCCTATACCGATTTCAAGAAGCCGCGCTATACCGGCCGGACCTATTGCGCCGCCAATCATTTCATCGGCTCGATCGACACGGGAACGTGCCGCGAATGGAAATGCCGCGACGGGTTCGAACATTGGTCGAGCGGCAAATGCTATTCCTGCGACGGCTACAACCGGAACGCCAATTCCATCGATTCCGCCAAGGGCTGCGACAAGACCATCGCGGCCGTTAACGCCAAGACCACGAAGAAAAGCAACGGCCTCTGCCCCAAGGACTATTTCGCCGACCCGCGCAACGGCGGCGAATGCTGGCAATGCCCGTCGGGCTTCGACCGCAACGCCAACGCGGTCACCCACGCGGCCGCCTGCACCGCGCAAAAAGCCTGCGGCAAGGGCCTCTATCACGTCGGCAGCTTTTGCGAGGACGAGGCCCGGCCCAAGCATTGCGGACGCGAAGGCCAGACGGCCTGTAAGATTTGGGAGTTCGTGCCGTCGTGCAAGGAGGGCCTGATGGAAAGCCCGCGCAAGGCCGGCGAATGCGTCAAGGCGCCGAAGGGCGCCAGCCCCTTCTTCGCCACCATCGGCGAGGCCACCGAGGTCGTCTGGGAGGCTCTGCAGCCCAACCCCAATGCCTGTTTGAACATGATGCGCAACGCCGACATCAAGCTGCCGTTCATGACCGCTTCGCTGGAGCATTCCGGCTTCGGCGGCCAATGCGCGCAGTCGGTGATGTCCGGCACGCTCTGCGAGGCCATCGGCATCGGCGATATCTTCGCCGCGCTCGGCGATCTCGGCAAGGACGGCACCGGGATCTTCAAGGGCATTGAGAAAGACTACCTGAGATGGCGCGGCTCTAAGGTCTGCAAGGATGCGGAACGCAAGGCGGAGGCCGATATCAAGGACCCGGTCCTCGGCCCGGCACTGACCGAACTGACCGGCCTCAGCTGCGGTATTTCGATGATGCTGGGCGGCGACCTGACGCGCGACATGATCTGCCTGGGCAAGGCCTCGGAGGCGGGCGTCTTTTCGCTCGGCGGCGACGGCCGGGCGACGCGGCAATCTTGCGAGAACTTCGGCAAGGCCGTGGGCCAGTTCATGGACACGGTCACCACCTTCCTGATCGTCGGCAAGATGACCAAGCCTTTGAAGGAGCGTTTCAAGAAGTACCTGATCAAGCGCAAGCGCGCCAAGATCAGCGACAAGGCACATCCCGGCGACCGCGCTTTCCTGAAGAACCTGGAGAAGGACTTCGCCAAGGCGGAACGCACCATCGACCGCCTGTTCAAGATCGGCAAATGGACCGGTGTCCTCAAGGCCGGCGTCGACGGCACGCGCGCGGTCTCGAAAATCCCGGAATGCACCGTGGACTGGACCGAGGCCGACAAGCGTGACGCCGGCGCGCCGCTGCCGCCGAAGGGCGGCAAGACGTCGAAGTCGGATTTCTTCTACGCTATCAACGACAAAGATGAACTGGTCTATTTCGAACTGGCCAAGGGCAACACCTGGAACCAGATCGGCGTCGATATCGGCATCGGCTTCAAGGGCCGCTTCTCCAAGGGCCTGTTCTCCGGCGGCTTCCACAACGGCTTCAGCCACTTCTACGGCATCGAGAAGGACGGCACCCTGATCGAATACGCCTACGACCACACCAGGAACAAGCTGACCAGCAACGGCACCGTGCTCGGCACCGGCTGGGGCGGCTTCGCCCATGTGTTCTCGGGTGGCGGCGGACGCATCTATGCCGTCACCAAGGATGGCGATCTGCTTGCCTACCTGCACAAGGGCAAGCAATGGCCGATTGCCGCCATGCCCATCGGTGCGGGTTTCGATCCCAAATCCAAATACGCGGCCGGCGGCGGTGGCGAAATCTACGAGATTCGTCCCAACGGTGACCTGGTCCTGCACCGTCACAACGCCAACTTCGGCTGGGTGATCCTGGACAAGACCATCGGCGGCGGCTTCAACGTGTTCCCGCGCGTCGTCTCCACCGGCGGCGGAAAGCTGTACATGACCCGGCCTGACGGCAACCTCTACACCTACCAACACGACCCGGCGCAGGCCTGGAAGGTCTCCAACACCAAGGTCGGCGACGGCTGGTCCCAGGCCTTCGGCGACAGCATTTTCGGCATGGTGCAGCAGGCCAAGCTGCCGGCACAGAAGAAATGGGTGAAACTGCCGGGTGGCGCCAACGACATCGGCGTCGGCGCCGGCGGCGCCGTGTGGGTGATCGGCGGCGGCAAGACCCCGGCGGGCGATTTCGACATCTACAAGTACACCGGCAACCGCAGTTGGACCAAGGTGGCCGGCAATGCGCTGCGCATTGACGTCGACGCCAAGGGCAACCCCTGGGTGGTTACGGCGGGCGACCAGATCTACCAGCACAACGGCAGCACCTTCGTCCACGTCCCGGGCGGCGCCAAGGATATCGGCATCGGCGGTGGCAAGGTCTGGGTCATCGGCAACAATGCCGGCAAGGGCGGATACGACATTTACCGCCGCGATGGCAATCGCTGGACGAAGATCGCCGGCAGCGCCGTGCGCATCGACGTGGATCACCACGGCAACCCCTGGGTGGTCAACAGCTTCGGCGGCATCTACCGCTACAACGGAAAGACCTTCCAGGACGTCAGCGGCAACGTCCGCGCCCAGGACATCGGCGTCGGCGCCAACGGCACGGTAACGGTGCTCGACAAGAAGGGCGCGCCCTACTTCTGGACCGGGGCCGGCTGGTACAAGTTGCCGGGCGCAGCCAAGCATGTCTCCGTCAGTTCCCGGGGCGAGCCCTGGGTGGTGAACGCGGCGGGCGATATCTACACCTGGCAGTGAGCGCGAGAGGCTGACACTTCTTGACATTTCTATATTTCCAGTTATATAGAAATATAGATTGTGACCTTGCCTGCGGGCGGGATCGGGCATAGGAGTGGATCATGACCAATCTGGCACTCACCGCGGCCGACGTGACGCGCCGCATCGGCAGCATCGACAAGGCCTGGCTGGCCGTGGCGGCGGTGTTCGCCGCGATCGCCGCGCTGGCGCCCGAACAGGTGCCCGAAAGCTTCGTTTTCGTCATCGACCAGTTGATCGGCATCGCGCCCTATCTCTTGGCCGCCATCGCTATCGCCGCCTACGCCAAGGCGTCCGGCGCCGACGGGTTGATCGCCAAGGTGTTCGAGGGCCGCTTGACCGTCATGATCTTCGTCGCCGCGCTGTTCGGCGGCCTGTCGCCTTTCTGTTCGTGCGGCGTCATTCCGCTGATCGCGGCGTTGTTGGCCATGGGCGTGCCGGTACCGGCGGTGATGGCATTCTGGATATCCTCGCCGCTGATGGACCCGGCCAAGTTCTTCCTCGCCACCGGCACGCTGGGGCTCGAGTTCGCCGTGGCGCTGACCATGGCGGCCGTCGGCATCGGGCTGTACGGCGGCTACCTGACCCGCCTGGTCATGGCCAAGGGCGCTTTCGCCAATCCGCTGCGCCCGGAAGCCAGCCCCAGTTGCTGCGCCAAGAGCAGCGTGTCGAAGCCGAAAACCGTGATGTGGAAGTTCTGGCCCGAGGCCGAGCGGCGCAAGGCCTTCACCGGCGAGATGGTCGACACCACCTTGTTCTTGCTGAAATGGCTGGCCCTCGCCTTCCTGCTGGAAAGCCTGATGATCAAGTACCTGCCGGCGGAATCCATCGCCCGGTTCCTGGGCGACGAGAGCATCTGGGCCATCCCCATCGCCGTGGCGACCGGCGTGCCGGCCTACCTCAACGGCTTCGCGGCGCTGCCGCTGATCCAGGGCCTGCTCGACATGGGCGTGCAGCCGGGTGCCGGCATGGCCTTCCTGGTGGCCGGCGCGGTGACCTCCATGCCGGCCGCGGTCGCGGTGTTCGCACTCGTGCGGTTGCCCATGTTCCTCTGGTACATGGCGCTTGCCGTTACCGGGGCCACGGCCGCCGGGGTGCTGTTCCAACTCTACGCCGGATGATCCGGCCGAAGACACCGCGCACCATCCTGGCCACCATCTGCACGGCGGAGGTGCTGAGCATGCTCAGCGTCGCCGCCGTGCCGGCGTTGCTTCCCACCTTCATCGCCGAATGGTCGCTGACCAAGACCGATGCCGGCTGGCTCAACGGCATCTACTATTTGGGGTATCTCTCGGCGGTGCCGGTGCTGGTCAGCCTCACCGACCGCAAGCCGGCGCACCGCATCTATTTCGTCTGCATGGCAATCTCCGGCATCGGCACGCTCGGCTTCGCCTTCCTCGCCGACGGGTTCTATTCGGCGATGCTGTTCAGGGTATTGAGCGGCATCGGCCTCGCCGGCACCTATATGCCGGGACTGAAATTGTTGACCGACCAGTTGGAGCGCCTGGCGCCCGACGCCGACCACAGCCGCGCCGTCGCCTTCTATACGTCGAGCTTCGGCATCGGCATGTCGCTGTCCTACCTGTTCGCCGGCGAGCTGGCGACGATCTGGGACTGGCGCATGGCGTTCACCGTGCTCGGCACCGGCCCGGTGGTGGCGCTGGTCTATATGGCCGCCATCCTGCCGCGCCCCGAGACCGCCGGGCAGCCGGCCCCCGACACGCACCTTCTGGATTTCCGCCCGGTGCTGATGTGCAAGCCGGCCATGGGCTACGTGCTGGCTTATACGGTGCACAACTTCGAGCTTTTCGCCTTCCGTTCCTGGATCGTCGCCTATCTCGCCTTTGCGCTCACGCGCCATCCGGGCGAGAGCCTGATCGTCGCCGCCACCACCATCGCCGCCGCGTCGAACCTGCTCGGCCTGCCGGCCAGCGTGCTCGGCAATGAGCTCGCCCGGCGCATCGGCCGCCACAAGGCGATCACCGTCATCATGTGGACCTCGGCGCTGTTCGCCATCGGGCTCGGCTTCCTGTTGGAGGCGCCGCTTTGGGTCCTTACCCTGGCCGCCGTCGTCTACGGCGTGCTGGTGACCGGCGATTCGTCGTCGATCACCGCCGGCGCCGTCGCCGAGGCACCGCGCGGCTACAAGGGCGCGACGCTGGCCGTCCATTCCTGCATCGGCTTCACCGGCTCGTTCCTGGGGCCGCTGGCGTTCGGCACCGTGCTGGACGCCGCCAGCCCCACCGGCATCGGCGGCGACACGGTATCGTCGTGGATTTGGGCCTATGCCACGTCGGCCGCCGTCGTGGCGCTGGGGCCGGTGTTCCTGTATCTTCTGCGCAACCGGGAAACATCCGCATGAGCACCACCGCCACGCCGACCGTCATGATCGACAACGACCGCACCCGCGTCACCGAATGGCGCTTCCAACCCGGTGCGGCCACCGGTTTCCACCGCCATGAATACGACTACGTTGTGGTGCCGCAAAGCACCGGGAAACTGAAGCTGATCGATTCCGAGGGCAACGCCACGTTCGGCGACCTGACCCAGGGCATCCCCTATTTCCGCGAGGCCGGCGTCGAGCACGACGTCATCAACGCCAACGATTTCGAATTCACCTTCGTCGAGATCGAGTTCAAATAGGCGAGGCTCAGCCGCGCCCGCGCCGGGCGCGCGGATGCGCCAGGTCGTAGACAGATTGCAGGTGCGCGGAATCCACGTCGGCATAGCGCTGCGTGGTCGACAGCGACGCATGGCCCAGGAGTTCCTGGATGGTGCGGAGATCGCCGCCGCCGGCCAACAGGTGGGTGGCGAAACTGTGGCGCATGGCGTGCGGTGTCGCGGTATCCGGCAAACCCAGCGCGCGGCGCACGTTCCGCATCTGCTTTTGCGCCACCGCCGCATCCAGGCGCTTGCCGCGCTTGCCGACGAACAAAGGTCCCTCCGGCCCCGGATCGAACGGGCAATGCATCAGATAATCGGCCAGCATCTGCGCGACCGCCGCCAGCACCGGCACGATCCGCTCCTTGCCGCCCTTGCCCAGCACCCGCAGCGTCCCGGTGCCGCCGG
>Ga0070729_10005725_pt1 | contig 12649 bp, 12 predicted proteins | sample tdDd472_FD_66725 | JGI IMG/M metagenome (GOLD analysis project Ga0070729, IMG submission 66725) | Marine sediment microbial communities from the Atlantic coast under amendment with organic carbon and nitrate - tdDd47.2 | ecosystem: Environmental > Aquatic > Marine > Coastal > Sediment | place...
CGACGAAAAAGCTTATTTAGATAAAGAGATTGCATCGAATCCGAAACTTAAAAAAGAATTTGACTTGTATCAGGATTTAAAACTTACTCCTGACCAAAGTATTCTGTTTAACGAAAAGGGAAACCTAAAAAAAACGGTAAATATTTTTAGCTCTAAACGTTTGATGTATATCAGTTCGGCAGCAGCTGCGGTAGCTATTTTTGCCTTAAGCTGGTTTATGTTACCACATTCTGTAAATGAAATAAACAATACAATGGCCGATGTTGGCGATTCTACTTACCATAAAGTAATAAAGGTAGAGAAACCCAAATCGATGATTGAAACAACCATAAATGCAAAAACGAAAACAGTTAAACCACCGGTTAAAGTTGCTGAACTTAAGAGGCCTGTTCAAAAAATCAAGACAGTAACAGTTCCCGAAGCTAAAACTGACAATAAGGAGATTGAACCTACAGTTCATCGTGAAAATGTAGAACCTATTCAGTTTACAAAAAAACTTGCACTGGCTGTTGATGTGGAGAGACAAGAACTGTATGCCGATATAAATCAAATAGAACCGGTATATCAAGAGGTGTCTAAGGAGAATATTGAAGATTATCAAAGTATTCCCTCATATTTAAAAAACCAGGTGAAAGATGGATTTGCGGCCTTGAACCTAAAAAAGCCTAAAGTGAGTGGTTTTAACATATTGCAAACCGGAGTTAAAACATTTGGTGTACTAAGTGAATCGAATATGAAAATAGAGAAGGAATACGACGATAAAGGTGAATTAATCGCCTATGTATACACCTCAGATTCAAGAGAATTAAGAAGAAAAGTGAAAAAATAAAAATAAGCTGTAACTTTTAAATATACAAAGCCGTCTTACGTTTGAATTTAGCTAAATAAGTAAGAACACATTAAAACTTAGAATCATGAAAAAAATAGCAGTATTAGCCATTATAGGAGCAATTACATTCTCAACATATGCACAAGAAGTTGACTCCTCGAAAGTAAAGAAAATTGAACAACTTGAATCAGATTCAACAATTGTAAAAAAAGAGATTAAAACTGAATTTGAAGAGCGTGAAGATGGTTTCATTTACATTAAAGATGCACAAGATACCACAAAACTAAAAGTAGGAAAAAAAGGTATTAAAATCATTGAAAAAGACGATGAAACAAAGATTGATATTATGGGCGATGATGATTTCGAATATGAATTCAAACATAAGAAAAGGAAAAACAGATTTAACGGTCACTGGTCTGCAATTGAACTAGGTTTAAACAACTTTATGAATCCGGACATGACGTATACAACAAAACCTGGAAATGAATACTTAAACCTGAATACCGGCAAATCAATAAACTTCAACTTTAATTTAATGCAGAAAAGTTTCCGTCTAATCGGCAATAATGTTGGTTTAGTAACTGGTTTAGGATTTCAGTATAACGATTATAAATTTGATGGTCAGAATTCAATAAATGTTGTTGGCGGACAAATTGCTTCTGACAGTACCTTCTACTTTGATCCTGAAATTGAAGTGACCATGTCAAAAATGTCAACCTGGTACTTTACTGTTCCTTTAATTCTTGAATTCCAGGCGCACACAAGAAGTAATACTATTTATCTTGGAGCAGGTGTAATTGGCGGTATAAAAATGGCTTCATGGACTAAAGTTAAGTATGTAAAAGATGGTGATGACGAGAAGCAAAAAACCAAAGGAGATTATAATATCAACCCATTCCGCTATGAGTTCACTGCCCGTGTAGGTATTAATAACTTCGGTTTATATGCCAACTACTCTCCGGTAAGTTTCTTTGAAAAAGACCGTGGTCCTGAATTAAATCCATTCTCAGTAGGTGTAACATTGAATTTCGACTAATAAACTAGCATAAAATCAAAGAACGGGTATCCTGAAAAGGTGCCCGTTTTTTTTATTAAGTATTATATTACCCTACGAGGGTCTACCCCCTCGTAGGGTAAGCTTAGCTAAACTTTGGCATCTCTGCCGACTTTAATAAACCAATCAATAAAGATTTGAATTACATTAAGCAATAATTTGTGAATCTGTGGCATTTTTTTTTAATTTAGTCATTAATAAATGGCATAATCATGAGAGTAAACACAAAAGAATTAATTACCAAAAGCTTTCCATTTTTCGAGGACGAACTGGTTAAAACCCTGTTGAATAACGGACATTACAAGAGAATTGAAGCCAATACAGAAGTAATGCGTATTGGAGATAAAATAACTTTTATTCCATTGGTAATAAGTGGACTTATAAAAGTTATGCGTCAGGATGAAAATGGACAGGAGATTCTTTTATATTTCTTAAAAAGTGGCGAAGTGTGCTCTACTACCCTCTCCTGCTGTATGGATAATGCTTATAGTAATATTATTGCCATTACCGAAGAAGATGCCGAAATCTTTTTTATTCCGGTAAATCAAATCGATAATTGGATGGGCAAATATCCGACCTGGAAAAAATTTATAATGCTCTCTTTCCGTGCCCGCTTCGATGAACTTTTACAAACCATCGACAGCATTGCCTTTATGAAAATGGATCAGCGTTTAATTAAGTTTTTGATGGATCAGTGTTCTTCAAAAGGAACCAAGGTTTTCTATGGAACACACCAGGAGATCGCATCACAGCTTAATACTTCGCGCGAAGTAATTTCCCGATTGCTAAAGCAGCTTGAAAAAGATGGGAAAGTAACATTGTCGAGGAACAGAGTTGATATTACAGGCCTGTGTGACTAAAGTTACAAACTGTTAATTATTATTACTGTTTCTTTGTAGCATAAAATTGTTACAATGAGTTTGAACTACAAGAAAATTCTTATAAAATCATTATTTACAATTGGCGGAATAACAGCTGGTTATTTATATTGGCGTTTTATCGGATGTGCATCAGGAACATGCCCGATAACTTCAACCTGGTATACTTCGAGTATTGCAGGCGGAATAATGGGACTCCTGCTAAGCGATTCAATAGTTAAAAAAAATAATTAAGTATTAATTATTGAAATTTAAAAGAAAATGAGTAAGATTGTAATCAACGAAAAATTTTGTCCAAAGAACCACTATTGTCCAACAGTTCATATTTGTCCAGTGGGAGCCATAAATCAGGACAATGCTTTTTCAGCGCCAAACATCGATGAAAGTCTTTGTATAGGTTGTGGAAAATGTGTTAAATCCTGTATGGTGTTTCAAACAGTTAAAGGTTAATTAAACTCCTTTTCAGATGGGTTGAGAAATCGGCCCATCTTTGTTTTGTCGTAATCAGACTTATTATATCATAGCTTTTAGTAATCCGGTTTTATGCCGGATTTTTCAGTTAATAAAATGCTACAGATTCGCAGATTGTTTGTTTTAAAGTATTATATAAATAAGAAACTATTTATGAAGGAAAATTGGAATTCAAAATATAACAATCAGGAATATTTGTATGGTTTAGAACCGAATGCATTCTTTAAGGAATTTATCGGAAAAGAAACTCGAGCTAGTATATTATTACCTGCCGAAGGCGAAGGAAGAAATGCTGTTTTTGCTGCTAAGAATGGCTTTGACGTAACTGCGTTCGATTATAGTGAAACAGGTCGTTTAAAAGCTTTAAAATTTGCCGAAGAAAAGGGTGTTTCCATAAAGTACAATCTTGTTGATATTAATGAATATTCGAGTACAGATAAATTTGATTACATTGGTTTATTCTATGCACACTTCCCTCTTGTTATGAAAAATAGTTTTTTTGCTAAATTGGCTGATCAACTCGAAACAAAAGGCAAAATTGTTTTAGAAGTTTTTAGCACAAAACAAATTCAATATAGCAGTGGCGGACCTAAAGATGAAACGATGCTCTTTACAAAGGAAGAAATATCAAGCTATTTTAAGAGTCTAAAAACCATTTTACTGGAAGAAAAGGAAATCAATCTTTCCGAAGGTCCCGGACATACAGGTAAAGCATGTGTTATAAGATATATTGGACAAAAATAGCAGTTCAGAAATTTCTTCTATTTTTGCAGCATCTAAACGCACTAATTAATGGATTATATTTCGATTGTTCTTATTGCTCTTGGTTTATCGATGGATAGCCTGGCTGTTTCAACTGCCAGCGGATGTATTTTAAAAGCCTGTAAATTTCATCAAAAGCTTAAGATTGCTTTTGTTCTTGCTTTATTTCAGGGTACATTCCCGGTAGTAGGTTGGTTATTGGGAAGCACTTTTAAAGAGTATATTGTTGATTTTGACCATTGGGTAGCATTCGGTTTGCTACTTTTTCTAGGCGGAAAAATGATTTGGGAAGGATATCACGACGGACATGAAAAATCGTTTAACCCATTAAAAATGCGCACACTAATAACCCTGGGTGTTGCTACCAGTATCGATGCACTTGTTGTGGGTTTATCATTTGCGCTTCTGCAACAAACTATTCTGGAACCGGCACTAATTATCGGTGGTATTACATTCATTGTTGCTTTAGGGGGTATTTATTTTGGAATGCACCTGGCTCATAAACTTCGGTTTAAAGTTGAATACCTTGGGGGAATTATTCTTATTGGATTGGGAACAAAGATTTTATTAGAGCATACGATACTCGCATAGTGTAACGATTATTTTGTTTCACTTATAGCTGTACCGTAGATAAAGGTTCCAAGTTGAAAGTCCCGATAGCTATCGGAAAAAGTTAAAAGTGCTAGCGTTTTTCCATTCTTATTATTTCGGAATCCTGGTTTCCGATTCCTTTTTGGCTTTACGTTCTTTTTCATATCTTCAGTGCAAAATAATTGCATATGATAAATAATATTCCAACACGACAAGAAGCGTTCGAATTACTTCAAAAATATAATCAAAGTGAAAGTCTAATAAAACATGGTTTATCGGTTGAAGCGGTAATGCGCCATTTTGCAGAGATGTATAATGAAGACATCGAAAAATGGGGCGTTATTGGATTGGTTCATGATTTAGACTACGAAAAGTATCCAGAACAACATTGTGTTAAGACAAAAGAGATTCTGGAACTGGAAAAGTGGCCAGAAGAATACATTCGCGCAGTATTGAGTCATGGCTGGCAAATGGTTACTGACATTGAACCGGTGCATACCATGGAGAAAATACTATATGCCTCCGATGAATTGACAGGACTTATAACTGCTGCAGTATTGGTACGACCTTCCAAAAGTATATTGGACATAAAAGTAAAATCGGTAAAGAAAAAATGGAACAATAAAAACTTTGCAGCCGGAGCAAACCGTGAAGTTATTGAGAACGGAGCTAAAATGCTTGATATGGAAATTCCTGATCTTATTCAGGAATGTATAACAGCCATGCAAAAAGTAGCTGAACAGATCGGGCTTAAAGGAGATATATAAATTTAAATTAAGTTTATATTAAAAATAATTGACTTTGGTCTCAAAACAGATTAACTTATTAATCTAAAACTGAGGCTATGTTTAACAATAAACTACACAAAGTATTAAATGATAATACTTCCGGATCAACTGCATTATTACATCAGTTAATTAATGGTTTATCATCTTATTTTAAAGAGAAGGAAGATGTAGATTACGATGATTTGGTAGTGGAACTTAAGGAACTGATGTTTCATTTTTCCTCCTTTGCTGTCATTTTGCATTTTCTTACCTCGTTTATTAACTGGCTTGAAATTAATAAAAAATACCTGAAGGGTGAAAAATGCCTGGAGAGTATTCACATGTATAAATATCGCTGGCAAACAGAAGAAAGTCGCCTGCAGATTAAAGCACTGAATGCAATCGATCTCAAAAACAAAAAAGTTCTGTTGCATAGTAATAGTAGCACTATACAACAAATATTCAGATCTCTGGCACGTCAGAAAATAGAGGTAGAAGTTTATCAAACCATCTCTTCACCAATGAACGAAGGAATTCTTCAGGCAAAGCATATACATGAGCAAGGCTTTAAAGTACACCTGATAGCCGATGCTGCAGTTAATCTTATTATGCCGGAAATCGATATTGCTTTGTTGGGAACAGATGCTATTCTGAAAGATTGTTTTATAAATAAAATTGGATCCTATTATATCGCCGATTTTGCCAATAAATACAATAAAAGCGTCTATGTAATTAGCGATACTCGAAAAGTACTTGATGAAAAGTTAATTGACAAAGCAATTATTGAAAAAATGCTTAAAGAAACTCCTAAATCGCCCGATGAACTTTATGAAAGTAATACAAAGGATCTGATTCCGCTAAATTATTATTTTGAAAAAATTCCAAACAAGCTTATCACAAAATTTATACATTAGCAAAAAAAACTAATGTATGGAGTACCTTCGTTTTTTACATCAGGCATACAAGAAAGCTGAAAATAAAGATAAGGCACAGTTTGCTAAAAAATACCTGCGCAATCAGTTTGAGTCTTTTGGGATAATGAGCCCGGAGCGTAAAGAGATTTACAGGTTACATTTTATAGAAAATGGAATTCCTGAAATTGAAGATATCAAAACAATTGTGATGCATTGTTTTGACTTACCACATCGTGAATATCACTATTTTGCCCTTGAACTTCTATATAGAGCCAGAAAGAACTGGAATGAAGATATTATTGAATTTTTTGAAGAACTCATCACCTGCAAATCATGGTGGGATACTGTGGATGGCATTGCTCCTACTTTAATAGCCGAGTATTTTAAATTGTTTCCTGAAAACAGAGATGAATTTATTAAATCACTTGCACACTCCGATAATTTCTGGAAACAACGAAGTTCCATAATTTTTCAACTTAAAGCCGGTAAGATTACAGATAAAGAACTATTGAAATACTGTATTTTACAAAACAGCAGTTCCAATGAATTCTTTGTACAGAAAGCCATTGGCTGGGCATTACGCCAATACTCAAGACATAATTCAGATTGGGTAATAAACTTTATTGAAACAAATAATTTAAAACCTTTAAGCAAACGCGAAGGTTTGAAATGGATGATTAATAAAGGACTCTATAATGATTAATGTATAATTAGCTGAGTATATCAAATGATAAATGTTAAGTTATAAATGATAAATACATTGGGGGAATTTATCATTTAACACTTATAATTTATCATTATCTATCACTTTCTTTTTCAGTTCCTCAGCAAATAATGTAACTTCCTTCGGACTTAAAATATACCTCTTGCCGTTTTTCAATTTTAAAAGAATAAAATCGATTTCATCTGGCTGAAAGTCTTGAGCATGTTTTTCGATGGTTTCGTTAATTTTAATGGAGATTTGAGAAAACTGAACGGTACAATATTTCAGTAGTTCTCCATATTTTTTAGTAGAACGAATACGATCTCTTAAACCTAGAACAACTTCAGTATTTGCCAAATGAGCAAAATGTGCATTTACAGTTTCTATCGCTGTTTTCTGATCAAGTAGTTCAATATCTTCAATATTGGAAAGCTCTATTTCTCCTTTCTGAAATACAGATCGGATAATCATTTTCTTATTATCAAAAGCATAATAAGTATACCATGCTAGTGATTGTAAGTAAACTAAAATTGCAAGCAACAGAAAGAAGAATCCAAATAGAAAAATATAGACTAAAGGAATGTCCAGTTTTTTTATAATTCCCGATACTCCAAGCGTAATAAAAAACAAAGATGTTATTAAAAGAAAGACAAATGAAAACAGACTTAGGCCTGTGATTTTTTTAGTCGCTTTAAATTTTTGCATCGTTTAAGTTTTAGAAACGGATACAAAGATAATTAAAAAGATTCGTGATAAACAATATTAAAGTTAATGGAGAAAACAAGATTTTCGTTACATAAAAATGAATTGATTTGTCCTTCGTCCATATACCCAATACCCGATTCAGAAATGAATTCTTCGTTTGTAAGATTGGTTACCGAATAATAGTAGCCAGTAAGTTGCAGTTTTCCGTTCTTTTTGGAGCAGGTGTAATGTAAGCGCCTAGACCCTTGACTATAAACTGGATAATCTACTGTTAAAAGGAAATTGTTATTGGTAATTCTATGAAAATCACCATTAAGATAATTTGTTACACCATTTATATTATAGGCTAATACTATCTCTTCTTCTGACATAAAACTTATTTCGAGCGGAAAAAGATTCATAACAATCTTATCCTCGACATTTTCTTTTTCCTGCTCAATGACATCGATTTTCTGGTTATTAACGTATTTGGTAACGTTTTGCACATTCACTTGCTTGAATGCATAAAATCTCGGATATTCACTGCTTTCGTTTTGTTCACATGATAAAAGTGTGATGAACAACACAATGCCCAGTATATTGTAAAATAGTTTTTTCATTATATAAATCAAATGCAACTTCATATAACAATAATTATGCCATCAAAATTAATTTCTATAAGTATTTGCATGCTTTTTAATGCAATGCCAAGCTTGTTCTACATGTTTACTTTGCACATTTGTCTGTCCTATAACAAATCGTAGTGCAAAAATATCATTTATTTTGGTATGTGTTAAATAAATTTCACCAGATGCATTAATTTTATCCATCAACTGTTTATTTAACTCATTTATTTCCTTTTTATTGTGCAGGTTATTAGGATTATATCGAAAACACACAATATTTAAAGATCGAGGTGTTAATATTTCAAAATCAGAATCCTTCATTACCCAGTCTTCAAAATCGTTGGTCAATGATAAATGTTCCCGTAATTTTGAACGTAAACCCTCCACCCCAAAACTACGCATTACAAACCATAATTTTAAAGCCCTGAAACGACGACCCAATTGTACACCCCAGTCACAGTAATTATTAACTACATCATCGGTATTGGTTTTCAGGTAGATTGGTAATATTTTGAAGGTGTTGATTAGTGCTGCTTTATCCTTTACATAATAGGCTGAACAATCAAAATTGGTAAATAACCACTTATGTGGATTGAATACAAAGCTATCGGCAAATTCAATACCTTTATTTAAATATTCCAGTTCAGGTAGAATTAATGCTGAACCTGCATAAGCTGCATCAATATGAAACCAAATATTGAACTCCCGGCAAATATTACCGATCTCTTCAATTGGGTCGATTGCTACAGTGCCGGTAGTTCCCAATGCACCAACTACACAGCAAGGTGTTAAATCCTTCTTTAAATCGGCTTTAATTGCATTTTCCAATTGTACTGGGATCATTCGACCTGAACTGTCCACCTGTATTTTAACCAGGTTTTCACTGCCAATACCGGCAACTTTTACGGCTTTCTCTATTGAAGAATGAGCCTCAGAAGAACAGTATACCCGCAGTTTACTCTGTACGAATCCTTTTTTATTAATATTGAAGTCTGTTATTTTTTCACGTGCCGAAACAATAGCTGCCAAAGTAGCAGATGATGCTGAATCCTGAATTACACCCTGAAAACTTTTTGGTAAATTCATTAAATCACGTAGCCAGTTCATAACTCTCTCTTCCAACTCGGTAGCTGCAGGTGAAGTTTCCCATTTCATACACTGTGCTCCAACAGCTGAAGTAAGCATTTCTGCAAGTATCGATGGATAACTTGAATTGGCAGGGAAATAGGCGTGAAAATTAGGACTTTGCCAGTGTGTTATCCCTTTCATGATGATTTCATTAAAATCCTTCATAATAGCCTCCATCGATTCAGCCTGCATTGGAGCAGATTTAGGAAGCTCATCGAGAATCTCGCCAGGTTGTACCTGCGACTTTACCGGGTATTGTTCGATATTTTCGTAATAATCGGCAATCCAGTCGACCATTTGGTGGGCCTGTTTTCTGAAATCATTAATATTATCCATACTCAAAAACTATACTGCAAATTAGCTAAAAAATGCTATCTATAAAAACTATTTTCGACAAATGGTGAAAAACGGTGTATAAATGGCTGAATAAACAGGATGAATTGAAAATATTGGAAAAATATTAAGCTTTGTAAAAACAAAAAAGCGCTGAGAAAAGCGCTTTTTTAGGTACCCAAAACAGGACTCGAACCTGCACGATATTGCTACCACTGGTCCCTGAAACCAGCGTGTCTACCAATTCCACCACTTGGGCTTCTGTTTGAATAGAAAGTGCCCGGAACAAGACTTCCCGATAAAATCGGGATAAACTTCTCGTCTGGTTCCCAATACCTTTATTGTTTTACGAAAAGTCTCTCCAACATTTAAGTTGCGAAAAACTTTGTAATTGTGCCCGGAACAAGACTCGAACTTGCACGACCTAAAACGGTCACTGGCCCCTCAAGCCAGCGTGTCTACCAATTTCACCATCCGGGCAATACGTGTACAAAAGTAATATTTTTTGGGTACTGAAAAAACTTTTGTTACATTAAGTTTTTGCTGAAAGCCGGAAAGCACAGTGGTTCTGGAGGAAATAAATGTAAATAGTTATTAGATTATAGTTACCAGACAAAATAAGATGCAGGTATAAAGTATCAAGTAAAAGGTAATCGCATTAATCACTTCTTTACTCTATAACTTTAAATATTTAGCAGTTAAGTAAAAAAAGCCCGGAGTCTCTTTAAACCCCGGGCTTCTTAATATTGTTTTTATTCGATTATAAATTATCGAAAATATAGTTGCTCATTCTTTTGTATAGATGAAGCGTTGTGTTTCCTCCGTATATACCGTGGTTTTTATCAGGATATAACTGCATATCAAACTGCTTGTCGTTCTGAACCAGTTTTTCTATCAGTTCCCAGGCATTCTGAACATGTACATTATCGTCGCCTGTACCGTGAATTAACAGGTACTTTCCTTTATTGAATTTATCAACATGGTTAATTGGGGAATTTTCATCGTAACCCGAAGCATTGTTCTGTGGTAAACCCATAAAGCGCTCGGTGTATACCGAATCGTAATAACGCCAGTTTGTTACCGGAGCAACAGCAATGGCCATTTTAAATACATCGTTGCCTTTAAACAGACAGCCGGTCGACATAAAGCCACCGTAACTCCATCCCCAAATACCAATTCTGTTTGCATCAACATATGGTAAATTTCCTAAGAATTTAGCTGCTTCAATCTGGTCCTGAACTTCGTATTTACCCAACTGTCCATAAGTCATTTTTCGGAAATATTCACCACGGGCACCTGTTCCGCGTGGATCGACACATACAACAATATATCCTTCCTGGGCAAGATAATGGTACCATCCCATGCGAAAGCGGTTTAATACCTGCTGTGAATTTGGTCCGCTATATTGTGTAATTAAAACAGGATACTCTTTATTCTCATCAAAATCATGAGGTTTCATTATCCAGGCATTTAACTCCACATTTTCCGAAGTGGTTATGGTCGTAAATTCACGCTTAAGTGGCGTATACTCTTTAATTCTTTCGATTAATCCGGAATTATTCTCCAATACACGAATCTCTTTTCCTTTTGCATTGTGTAAAGAGATATACGAAGGAGTATTCAGACTTGAATGGTAATTAATAAAGTACTTAAATCCATTGCTAAATACAGCACGGTTACTACCCTCTTTTGGGCTCAGTAATTTTGTTTTTTTACCTTTAATATCAACCGAAAAAACTTCGCGGTTCATTGGAGCTGATTTGGCAGCAGTATAGTAAACCAGTTTTTTCGCTTCGTTATAACCCATAAATTCGGTTATATCGAATTCACCTTTTGTAAGCTGACGTACCTGGTTACCGTTTATATCCATTAAATAGATGTGATTCCAGCCATCTTTCTCGCTATTGATGATAAAATGCTTTCCATCTTCGGTAAAATAGGCGTACTCATCAGTTACTTCTGAAATATAATATTTATTGGTTTCGGTATAAATTACCTGCGAATTACCGGTTGTAGCATCAGCAAACATTACGTCCAGTTTATTCTGAAGACGATTCAGACGCATCATACTTAACATATTTGCATCGCGTGTCCACTTAATTCGGGCAATATACTGATCGGTTTCCTGACCCAGATCCATTTTAAGGGTTTTGTCGCTTTCAAGGTTGTAAACATGAATACTAACGATCGAGTTCTCCTCTCCTGCCTTTGGATATTTAAAGGCGTAATTATCCGGGTATAACTGTCGGTTGAACATATTCATATTAAACTGCTTTACACGCTCTTCGTCGAAACGATAATAGGCAATTTTTTTTCCGTCAGGTGCCCATGCAAAAGCTTTGGCAAAACCGAACTCCTCTTCGTAAACCCAGTCGCATGCACCGTTTATAATATAGTTGAACTGACCATCGTTGGTAATTTGCTTCTCTTCTCCACTCTTCAGGTCTTTAATAAACATATTGTTTTTACGTACAAAAGCAATTTTAGAAGCATCGGGCGAAAAGGTTGCCAGTTGCTGTGCACCGTTTAACGATAAGGCCTCTATCTTCTTTGTTTGTAAATCGTATACAAAATAATCGGCGGTAAACGAACGACGATAAATTGGCGTTTGATTGGTCATAATTAACATTTTCTTTTCATCAGAAGAAAACTCATAACCACCTAAATACGGAATATTTAATTCGGCATAGTCAGACAATTTGAAAATGGTATCAACCACTTCACCGGTTTTATAACTGTTGCGTAAGATAATACCTCCACGAGCCTGCGTTGTATAGTGTACACCATCAGTCATTGAACGTAATCCGTAAACCGAACGTGCGCGAAAGGTGCCCGTCTTAAACAGGTCGTCAAGCGTAATTTTTTTATAATCGCCGGCAGACAGGTTAATACTTACCAATACTGTTATT
>Ga0070729_10005729_pt1 | contig 12644 bp, 15 predicted proteins | sample tdDd472_FD_66725 | JGI IMG/M metagenome (GOLD analysis project Ga0070729, IMG submission 66725) | Marine sediment microbial communities from the Atlantic coast under amendment with organic carbon and nitrate - tdDd47.2 | ecosystem: Environmental > Aquatic > Marine > Coastal > Sediment | place...
CCGAATTCGAACAAGACCTTCCCGGGCTGTTAATAGCAGATGGTGATGATGATTTCCAGCTCATGGCACCCTTTCGTGACCTCAACTCTGATGGTCGCACAGATCTGGCCACGTTTGGCTTTAAGGTCTCCTACATGCAAGTTGCACGTGTGGCCACAACAGGAAAAATGAGTATGAGTTTTCTCCTGCAACTCCATGTTCAGGAAGAAAGTGGTCGGTTTCGGACCCTGCCTGGTGGACCTCTGAAAATGAAGTGGAAAATGGATCTGCGCAATTTGTCGATGCCCGAATTGGGGCAGCTAATGGCGGATATCAATGGAGATGGGTGGATGGATGTAATCATGATTTCCGATTCCCATTTAACCCTTCACCCCATTACGGAGAGTGGTTTCTTGGGTGAAAAACCCTTCAAGTTAAAGTTGCCGAAAGCCTTTCGTGAAGCAGACCAAGTCATGGGGAGAGATGTTGACAAGGATGGTCGCGCCGAAATAATGGTCGTTAAACTCGAGGGGTCACGCGCGAAATGGATCGTTCTGGAGGTTGAACGATGATGTTTTCTCTCCTGGTGTTTACGATGCTCGGTCAACAGTTCGAATTCCCATTTGATTTGGAGCATCCGACAGCCTATTTTCAGGATTACAATTCGGATGGTGTTACCGAAGTTTTTTTGCGGGACCGTTGGGACGCGTTCTTTCTTGTCGATGGCGATGGCCACATCCATACACTGGAAAACGATACGAATCAGCTTCAGGTCTTTCCTTACTTTTGGGAGGATACTTGGTTTATAGCTGCCATCCTGGATCTTTCAATACACATTTTCCGGGATGGTGACTGGAAGCCTGTGCATGACCTAGGTCCTTTCCGACCCCTAACGGGAACGCGATCCTACCGAGTGGGTGCATACCAAATTGTTCCTTGTCGCGAGGGTCACGTCGTATTACAGGACACTTGTTACATAGCATCCATTCGCCATACACCTTTTTTGGAAGCTCGACGCGGTCAGTTGACCGTTTCCTATCCGAAACTGCAAGAGGCTGACCTGAATGCCGATTCCCTGTTCGACTTTTTCGCGACGCCACAAGTTCGAGCTTCAGGATCCACCCTACAGTTGACCTCATATATTGGCGATGAATCATTCTGGAGCCCGATTGTGTCTCAGGTTCGAATTGGTCATGGGATGCAGATTCAAAACTGGTGCCTGGGTTATTTGGACGATGATCCCTTTTTGGAACTGGCTGTTCTCGCTTCCAAGAAAATGGGTGGTTCCCTGTTCGATGAGCTTCAACTCTTTCTGTACCGCGGTGAAGGCCAGGGAAAGTGGAGTAAATTACCGCTTCAAACCCTGGAGACGAACCAGAATGTTTGGCAGAGTGGCCCCATGACACTGGATCGCAAGGGACTTCGTCTGTTCTATTACAAAGGCCTTATTCGATCCTTATTTCGTCTGGACTATTTCCCAAGCATGGAAGGTGATTTGCTCGACCCCAAGGCGCGTACGACCGGTTGGAAAATGGAAGACGCGGATCGAGATTTTATTTTTCCCAAAATGGATTTCGATGGAGATGGTATCAAAGACTTGTTGCTCTCGGATGATCGCGGTCTCGTTTTGTTTTCGGCTGATGACCATGGAGCCTTCGACGAGGACCGACTGAAGGTCGGAGTCAGCGAAGTGTCGAAACGAATTTCGGTTTCGATGAAGGGAAACGCGGCATCGAGGGACATTCGAAATAGGGTACGGGGAAATGGTCGTATTTACTTGATCGCCCCCGATCACCAATTGCAATGTTGGCGTCTTGAACGCAACCTGGAAGGCACCTGGGTCCTCGAACGCCTCCAGCTTGAGTTTAAATAGGAAATGTAGATCGCTCACACGTAAGGGCCACTTCCAAGTGGCCCTGGGATGAGGCCGAATTGCGACGGTATGGAACGAGATAGTGACCTGGCGGTCAAGGAGGGTGTTGCGTTTGATCTTGAGCCCTCGGCCGACCTGTAGATCGGCCCTACGCGTAGGTGCGAGTTCCAACTCGCACAAGGTCAAGCTGAAGGATGGGATAAATTGCTTGCTTGGCGGTGTTGCCACTCAAGAAAAGTTGATCCATGCTGCGATTTTCCTCGGCCGACCTGTAGATCGGCCGTACGTAGGGGCCCCTTCCAAGTGGCCTTGGTGATAATCCACTGTAAACCATTTGAGGCCACATGACCCGCGAATTTCAACTCATCGCGCCCGTCAAGACACTCAAGCAAAATTGGAAGCTTGCTCTAGGTGAGAGGAAGCCCCTGCTTTCTGCAGGTACCCACATCAGTTGAAAAGTCTATTGCGAGGTGTTGCCTTTCAGATCTGTGATATAATCAGACTCATTGCTCAGTTAAAGGATAGCCCATGGAATATTGGCAGATTTGGATTTTAGTCAGTTTGTTACTTTTCATTCTAGAAGTGTTTACTCCAGGGTTCGTATTGGCCAGTTTGGGAATTGGTGCCCTTTCTGGAGCGGGATTTGCCTTTATGGGATTTGGACTTACCGTCCAGTTATCCTGCTTTGCCTTGGCTTCGCTGGTTGTTTTCTTTGCGGTCCGCCCCACTTACCTGGCATATTTGAATCGCTATGATGAGAATCTGCCTACTGGAGTAAAGGCCATGGAGGGCAAACAGGTTCGAGTCCTCGAAACGATCCAAGGCCATGCAAGCGAGGCAGGGCGGATTAAATACGCGGGGGAGACCTGGCGCGCGCTTACTGAAAACGGCGATCCCATCGAAGTTGATAGCCGTGTTGTCATTGAGAGAGTGGATGGAGCTACCGTTTGGGTTAGGCCCATCGAGGAGGAGTAGGTATGGAATTCTTTATTATGGTCCTTTTCTTTGTTGTTTTTGTCATTATTTTTATGGTCAAAGGCTTCAAAATTGTCAAACACGCCGAAACGATGGTCGTCGAACGGCTTGGCAAGTACCACAAAACCCTCGAGAGTGGCATCAACATTATCTGGCCTGTTTTTGATAATCCAAGACCGATCCATTGGCGCTTTAAGAAAACAGACCTCTCGGGTAAGTCAATTATTGTCCAGAAAGTATCTAAAACCATCGATTTAAGAGAGCAGGTATATGATTTCCCCAGGCAGAACGTGATTACAAAAGACAATGTAACCATCGAAATCGATGCGTTGATCTATTTCCAAATCACCAATCCTGCAAAAGCAGTTTATGAGATCGCCAATTTGCCCGATGCCATCGAGAAACTGACCCAGACGACGCTGCGAAACGTAATTGGTGAATTGGATCTCGATGAATGCCTGGTCTCACGCGATACCGTGAACACTAAATTGCGAAGTATTCTCGACGAGGCCACGGATAAATGGGGCGTCAAGGTGAATCGTGTGGAACTCCAGGATATTTCCCCACCACGCGATATTCAAGAAGCTATGGAGAAGCAGATGCGGGCGGAACGTGACCGTAGGGCTGCCATTTTGAAAGCCGAAGGTGAGAAGACCGCAAGCATTCTTGAAGCGGAAGGCGAGAAAGAGGCTGCCATCAACAAAGCAGAAGGTCTGAAACAATCGGCCATATTGAGGGCGCAGGGTGAAGCCGAAGCGCGGATTCAGGTTGCCGATGCCGAAGCGCGCGCCGTGCTCAAGGTCGCCAAGGCATTCTCTGTGACCCATGGCGATCCCGCAAGTTATCTTGTTGCAATTAAATATCTTGAAACACTCAAGGAAATGACCAGTGGTAAAGATAACAAGGTCGTCTACCTTCCATTCGAGGCCACAGGCGTTCTCAGCTCCCTGGGGGGGATTAAGGAGCTAATGAACCTTAAAGAGATGCCCGATTAGATGCAACGCCTTCCGCGTCCGAACTGGTTTTCTGCATTTCCCGTCCTCTTGAACGATGAACAACGGTCCTGGATGGAAGACCTAAGGGTTAGGCGCGGTTCGTCGTTGAAGGTTTTTCGTGACGTAGACCTACACGTCACCTTGGCCTTTTATGGACCACTGAAACCTGCTGAGATCGGGAAGGTACTACTTGCGACCAGCCAGGTCTCCTGGGATCCGTTAGAAGCTACGTTTGAATCAATCCTCTTTTTACCGAGTCCACAGCGCTGCTCTGCCATCAGTTTAAGCTTTGATCTAGGCAAAGACTTGGTGATCGAAACCATGGGTGACGCAGGGGCAAGGCTGATGAATTCGATTGGAAAAGACTCTGATACTCGTGATCCGTTGCCTCATATGACCATCGCACGACCTCGGAAATGGAGGGGGGGCATTCCAGATCAAGAAGCGGATTGGCTCAAGGCACTCGAACTTCCGGGAGGTGAGGTAATCATTCAGAAGCCTGTCCTATTTACTAGATCTCACGACCGAAAAAAGAGTTTGTTTCGAAAGGTCCACGCCTACTGAAAAGTCGGATTTGGTCATTTTAAGAAGCAATTCATCGGGGAGAAGTCTACCTCAATAGATACTGCCGCAACCCGACGAAAACATTGCTTTCAGGGGGCTTCCTTCCTATAATTTGAGGACCATCTGCGGGAACTCGCGATCCTGCCTGCGAGCACCAAGGATCCCAGATTTCGCTGAAACTTAAGGAGTTTTCCATGATCAAAGAGCCGTTGAGTGTCCTTGGAATTGCGAAAAACGCCAAGCGGGCGAAGTCCTTTGGAAAAGTGGGTATTATCGGAGCCGGTATGCTGGGCCAGGAAATCATCATGAGCGTGGCGCGCCATGGTCTGGAGGTGGTGTGCCTGGATGTAAATGAATCCATTCTTACCTCGTCGATGGAGCGAATCGGGACCGTTCTCGACTATAAGATTGACAAGTGGGAGCTCACCGAGGGGGAACGGCGTGCCATGATTAGCCGCATAAAGGGCACGATGTCCTACGAAGACCTTGCTGGCTGCGACATCGTGATCGAAGCCATTAAATCTCGTACTCGTGAACAAATGATTCCCATCCGCAAGGAAATTTTTAAAAAGATTGAAGAAGTTGTCGACCAAACCTGTATCATCGCCACGAACTCGACGACTCTGGTCATTACTGAGCTCTCCAATGAATTGGAATACCCTGAACGTTGTGTTAGTTTCCATTTTCTTTCTCCTGTTCAGGAATCGCAAGTCGTCGAAGTGGTATGCGGTCTTTACACTTCCACCACTTCGTTCGAGCGGGTTTGCCAATTTGCAAAGATGATCGATAAGCGTGTTGTCCGGGTCACGGAATCACCTGGAATTATCTCCACCCGACTGGTTGCGCCTTTGATCAATGAGGCTTGTCGAATGTTGATGGAAGGAGTAGGAAGTGTTGAAGATATCGACACGACCCTAAAGCTCGGCTTTGGATTTCCACATGGTCCTTTTGAAATGGCCGATAAGTACGGTCTGGACCGCGTTGTACGCTGGCTCGATAACCTCTATGCTGAGTTCGGAGAATTGCACTACAAGGCGTCTCCTACCCTAAAGAAAATGGTTCGTGGCAATCGATTGGGTATGGTAACGCGAAAAGGTTTTTATGAATACGACGAGGATCTGATCAAACAGTCCCCGGCAAATGGTTTTGGCCAAGGAGTATAAAATGATTATTCTCGTCATTAACTGTGGCAGTTCCTCCATCAAATTTAAATGTTATGAGATGCCTTCTGGCGAAGTAAGTATCAGTGGGCAGGTTGAAAAAATTGGTTTGAGTGATTCGTTTATGAAAACCAGTCGCCCCGGATGTGAAGATGTCCTTTTTGAGGGCGCAATCAACGATCACAACAGTGGAATCGAATGTGTTCTCTCCGTTTTAACCCATGAAACCTATGGGGTGATTGAGCATGTAGACCAAATCCATGCTGTTGGTCACCGCGTCGTTCACGGTGGCGAATCGTTCAAATCCTCTGCTCTAATCGATCAAACCGTGCTTGACCAGATCAAAAACTGTTTTGACTTGGCGCCACTTCACAATCCGCCCAACTACGAGGGCATTCTGGCGGTCCAGAGTTGTCTGCCTGATGTCCCACAGGTGGCCGTTTTCGACACCTCCTTCCACCAAACCATGCCGGCCTACGCCTATATGTATGCCATTCCATATGCGCTTTATAAAAAATATGGGTTGCGCCGCTATGGCTTTCACGGAACATCGCATCGCTACGTCTCGCAGCGTGCCTGCCAGATTACAGGTCGGGAGTATCGCCACTCAAAAATCATCTCGTGTCACCTTGGTGGTGGCGCCTCGATTGCCGCGATCGACCGTGGCCACTCCATCGATACCTCTATGGGGCTGACACCTGTTGAAGGTATGATCATGGGTACCCGTTCAGGAGACTTGGATCTGGGTGTTCTTACATTTATCATGAATAAAGAAGATATTGGGGTGAATGCCGCAAATGCCCTGATCAACAAACACTCTGGAATGCTCGGAATCACCGGAATTTCATCCGATATGCGTGATATTGAGAAGGCTGCCACCGGGGGAGATAGCCGCTCTCGGCTCGCACTCCAAATGTACGAATACCGTATAAAGAAATATATCGGCGCCTACGCCGCTGTTTTGGGGGGGCTTGATCTAATCGTGTTCACTGGGGGAATTGGAGAGAACGACACCCATATCCGTGCTGGTGTCTGTCGCGATCTCGAGTATCTCGGTGTACAGATGAATTACGATTTGAATACTCACACGAGAGCCGAAGAACAGGTCGTATCCATACAGGATTCAAGGACCGCTGTGGTCGTCGTGCCGACTGATGAAGAGAAAATGATCGCCCAGGATACCTATCAGCTCTGTCATTCCTGAACCTGATCGTACGATTCAGTTCGGGTCTTGTATGATTCTAAAAGCGCTGATAACGATTCCAGTTGTTGGCGCTGATTGTCATCCGTCGCATGGCTCAATGCTTCTTCTGAAAGATGCTGTGCCCTAGAAATATCGGCATCCAAAGTGGTAGTAAATGTCTTCAGTTCTTCCGACAGCGAGGTGAACTGATCGTTCTGACGAAGTTTCCAGCTCAGGCGTAGATCCTTTTGGTTCAGTGATTCAAGGACCTTTTGCATACGGAAAACCGGGCCAGCTATGCGGTGTGATGCGTAAAGGACCACGATGGAAATTAGAGCGGTACTCAGTAGTACTTGAATCAGTGAAAGGGCGAGAACAATGGGGAAAAGCAGATCCGAAAATCGCTCCAGGTCCGTGTGAGCCTGTGCTAAATTGGCGGAAATCTCACTATCCAGAAAGAGAAAGATTAAGAAGGCAAAGAAGACCAGAAGGACCGCGTTGACCACCGCGAAGTGAAAGATCAAGCGCGACTGGAACGCCCGGTTGATCAGGATCGTTTTTCGATTGCTTTTGGATTCCATGACAAACTCCTAGTGGCAGTGCTTGCAAAGCTGGCCATTGTGATTTCGTTCCACAAGAAAATAGGTTCGGTAGCGTGATTGTCTTTTGAACATGCGGTCGAAGGCGCTCTGTGCCTTCCAACTTTGATCGTCGAAACGTTTCTTGTTGATGTGATGGCAGGTCCCACAAAGCAAAGTGTTCTTTGTGGAAACGGACAATTTTGCTTCTTTCTTCAATTTCTCCCTAAGGGCTGGAGCAAGGGGGCGGTCCACTGGATGATGGTTTTCCTGGTTGGAATGGCATTGCTGGCAATAATTGCTGCAAATTTGACCTGGCTCATCAGGCTTAAAGACCACAACTTCGCCTTTGTGGCAATCACCACACGATTCAAAGGGCTCCATACAGCGAGTTGACTCTTGCACCAAATTGCGATCTACAGGCATAAAGGCCAGGCAGGCCAGAACGGTGAACGTAAATCCTGCCCAATGTCGCGATGAGGAAAGGGTAGGGGTGATCATTTTAAAACCTCACAACCAGTTGCAAATGAAATTCCGGGTTGTCCTGATCCTTGAATTTTAGGATTTCGGCTTTTATCGTGGATGCTTCTTGAATGTCCAATCCAAGTGCCAAGGAGTAGCGATCCTGGTCCGTCGATGGGCCGAGTGTATTAGCGAGCGGTTCGGATTGAGCTTGATCGACGCGTCCGAAGGCTCTGAGGCTCAGGTGTTCCCACTCACGGAGCTGATAAGCGAGCGTCAGATGATAACCGTCATGCGCGCGCTGGTCCAGCCGTGATTCCCGGTCTATGTATTCGCCCAACAATTGTAGCCGTTGCCATTCAAAGAAAAGATCAACAGCCCAAGATCTTTCTTCCCAGCGATCGTGTCGATCTACATCTTGAAGGTAGGATCCTCCCAGTTCAAGGACTGGAGAACCGGAGTCTTGCAGGGTGAATGGTGTGTTGAGTGGGGTAAGGACCAGGCGGCCACCATAGGTATTGCCCTCTTCTTTGCCTTTAAGAAAATGAAGAGAGTAGTTGAAGCTGGGATGGGCCTGGAGCACTCTAAGGCCCGTATCGTTATAACCACCATCGAGGACACTTTCTGTGGTCAACGGTGCCGAAATAGTGTAACGGTCAGCAGAAGCATAGAACTGCCAGTCGTTTCCAAAGGATACATCGAACTTGCCGATTTGGACGTGAAATCCGCTTTGCTCAAAGAGTCTACCGCGTGAAGGAATGGCTCCTCCGTAGATGTGATAATCAATAAAGCCGACAGCCAATTCAGAGGCGTCTTCATTAAAGACGAGCGCTGCTGCGACTTGGAAGTGTTCAGAAATAGCATGTTCCATATCAAATTCAAAATCGCCGAGTTCAAACAAATTGGGATTTTGACGACGTTCACTCATCCCCACATCGAAAAAGCCACTGAACTCCAGTCCGCCGGTCGTATCACGGATATGCTGCCTGAATTCGCGAAGAAGACCTCCTTCCTTTGACTTTGGTTTGGTTTTGTCACCTTTTTCTTTAGACAATTTGCGAACCTGTCTTTCCAACTCTTCGATGCGTTTCTCCAGTTTTGTCTTTTTCTGCGCATCGGACGAAGTCGTTTTCTGTTTCGTCTCGTTTTGGGAAAGGAGCCAGGGAGTTGCGTAAACGACGAGGATGACATGGAATAACATCTTCATGGGGTTGACCTCACAGGCATTTCTTTAACTATCGGTTTTTTATTGGAATGGTTGAGCTTTTTTTCGGATAAATTAGCTTTGGACTTTTGGATCAGGCAGTTCTCATTGGAACTTGCGATTTCGCGGTCCTGCATTTAGAATCGAGTGCTAAATCTATTGGCCGGTAAGATCCGGCAAAAAGAGGAGATTCATCGATGACCGGTCAACCGTCTCATACTAAAACGCGCAGCTTTTTGTTGTGGTTCCTGTCTGTATTTCTTATGTTTTGTGCAGTGGTCTATCAGCGCGGCACCGGCCCAACCTACCCGATGAAGGGCTATATTCAACATGAGGAGGGCAGTACCCTTTATCGCCTGATTCGAAGTGATTGGTCTATTAAAACAAACGAAGCCGCAAACGTTGTGCTGCCGCGCCTCGATCCAGCCTGGAGTGGCGCGTTGAGCTACAAGCGCTATCGCACACAAGACGACTGGACAAAAGTACCAATGGAGCCAGAGGTTGATGAGGATGGCGAGGCAATCCTGGCTGGCAAATTACCAGCTCAACCTGCAGCAGGCAAACTGGAGTATTTCCTGGAACTCAACACCGGTGGTGAGCCTCAACGCATACCCGAATCCGCTAAAGGTAACGTGGTCATTCGTTTCAAAGACCATGTGCCCGGATGGGTTCTAATTCCCCACATCGTTTTCATGTTCTTCTCTGTGCTTATCGGTATGCGAGCTGGACTGGGCGCCGTATTGGCTCCGGACTCCATGCGTCGTTGGGCTTGGACGGCTTTTATCGGAATGACGATTGGCGGGATGATTCTTGGGCCAATCGTCCAGAAGTACGCGTTTGGCGAATACTGGACTGGATTTCCCTGGGGCAGTGATTGGACCGACAACAAAATGTTGATCATGTGGCTGGCCTGGCTTATAGCGGTTGGCGTGTCTGGTATCAAGGCTCGGGCCCGTGGCGATGTGATTGCGCGTTGGGCTATTGTTATCGGGTCAATTGCCATGACAGGCGCCTATTTGATTCCCCACTCAATGGGTGGCAGCGAATTGGATTATTCCCAGGTCGACCAGGGAATCGATCCTTCCAAAGCGATTGAAACTGGCAAAAAATGACCCAAAATTGGCTGCATGCAGCCTTTGTCCACATTCCTGTGCTTGGGTTCCCTCTGGCGGCTATCATACTTGGCTGGGCACTCAAGACGGGAAAGGCTGAACCCCGCAAATTCGGTGAGGCACTGGTGTTCTTAAGCGCCCTTATTGGTTTTTTGGCCTATTTCACGGGCCCGGGAGCTTATAGCTATTTGGAAAGTCTGGGGACCACACAGCCGGGTTATGGTGTGACGCTTTCTCCAGCGTGGACTGAGCTCGTTGAGTTGCATGCCATTATTGGTAGAGTCTATTTTATGGAGCTGGTCATCCTTCTGGTTTTGCTTTTGATTCAGTATCTGAATCGCTTGCAGGGTAGCGATCCAGGACGTGTAGGGCAGTGGATTATTCTGGGTTTGGTAGTTGCTCTCGCTTTGACGGGACTGTTTACTGCGAGTGAAGGCGGAAAAATCCGGCGATTCGATTGGGTGGAACGGCCACAAAATGCGCTGCAATTGCCTGAGTGACGGACTGGTACGATCGAAATGCTCGCAAGAACTAGATGTCCTCGTCGCTCTAAGATGGCTTTTTCATTGACACTTTTGTCATTTTTTTTATAATGCTTAGGTTTGTCTCACCGGGACGTGAGCCTGCTGAGAAGGGGACTGATTTGTTGGTACAACTAAAGGACATTGAAAAGGGAAAACCGGCTCGCTATGTGCTGGATGTGTCGACACATTTATGTGGCGATCCTGCTTTTCCCATTGAAGTGGCCACGGGTCAGCTGAAAACAACCATTGAAGATCATCGCGATGGTTATCTGCTTTCCTACCAAATTGAGGCAAAGGTGCAAGCGCCTTGCTCGAGCTGTGGCGAATTGTTGGACTTTGTTGTATCATCTCAGGGCCGGTTGGGATTGAGCCTCGTCCAGCCCGAAGAAGGTCACGTGGTGCTCAAGCCCTCCGATCTCGACGTTCGGTTCCTCGAGGAGCCCCAATTGGACCTGCAACATTTTTTTGATGAGCAAGTCGAATTGGAGATACCTCAATTCCCAAGACACGGTGACGAAGATGCATGTCAGCGCCACTACAGTGAGATCTTGGAAACTGAGAAGAAAACTGACGAAGAATCATCCCCGTTTTCCGTTTTGAGTTCCCTCCTGGAAAGTGAAAACGGGTCCAAAAGTTGAATAGACGAATTAAGGAGAACTAAAATGGCCAATCCCAAGCGAAGAACCTCGAAAAGGCGCCGTGATCAACGTCGTTCCCATGACGCCCTGCCGGTAACGGCATTCGTGGAATGCCCAAATTGTGGCGCACCGCGTCGTCCTCACCATGTGTGCTCGGATTGCGGCTGGTACAACGGCAAACAGGTCGTTGAAGCCAAGGACGAATAAGACCTAATGGATAAAAAGGTTGCACTGGTAACCGGTGGCTCGCAAGGAATAGGTGAAGCCATCAGTCGACAACTCGCCTCCGACGGCTACCTTGTCGTGGTTGCGGCCCGAAATCAGGAAAAGACAGAGCAGGTAGCTGCTTCAATCTGCGAACAGGGAGGCGAAGCTTATGCCTTCGCCCTCGACATGACCCAGCCTGAGAGCTTCAAGGGTTCCATACGGACCATCACGAAGCAATGGGGTGGGCTACATGTACTCGTCAACAATGCGGGTGTCACATCCGACAACCTGATTATGATGATGAAAGAAGAAGCCTACGATTCAGTACTTGATACGAACCTCAAGGGCCCTTTCTTTCTGAGTCAGGCGGTCTTGCGGCCAATGGTCAAACAGAAATGGGGACGTATCATCAATGTGTCCTCCGTTATTGGACTCACCGGAAACGCTGGTCAGGCCAACTATGCCGCCTCAAAAGCGGGCATTTTTGGGCTAACCAAATCACTGGCCCGCGAGGTTGCTTCCCGTCAGGTAACGGTCAATGCGATCGCACCCGGCTATATTGAAACAAAAATGACCGAACAATTAGACGAGGAGGTTTCTGAGTCCTTTCTCAGGAACATTCCGCTTTCCCGCTTTGGCAAACCCGAAGAGGTTGCCTTTGCGGTTTCATTTCTGGCCAGTGAGAAATCTGCTTACATCACCGGCCAGGTTCTCACCGTTGACGGTGGGTTCTACATGTAATTATGAAGGAGAAAAACATGTCTCAAGTATTTGATAAGGTAAAAGAAGTAATCGCTAAAGAACTGGAAGTTGACGGCGATCAAATCAAAATGGAGTCACTGATCATCGACGACCTCGGTGCGGATTCACTGGACGTTGTTGAACTGATCATGGCCCTCGAAGACAACTTTGAAATCGATATTCCCACGGAAGAAGCCGAAAAAATCTTCTCCGTAGAGGACGCAGTTAAATACATCGAAGCTGCTATCGGCTAAATAACCTACCCGCTGCCTTGTTCAATGGATGAGTGCAGCGGGTTTTCTTTTATTCATCCAACACCAACCTGCTTGAAGTTCTTCCAAAATGTATTCGTAGATTTATCGAAACTCGCTAAAATAGGACCGATCCAAAATGACAGGGGTGTTCACTGTTCGATTGCCACCCTTATGAGAAGAACTCTATTAAGGAGA
>Ga0070729_10005731_pt1 | contig 12642 bp, 6 predicted proteins | sample tdDd472_FD_66725 | JGI IMG/M metagenome (GOLD analysis project Ga0070729, IMG submission 66725) | Marine sediment microbial communities from the Atlantic coast under amendment with organic carbon and nitrate - tdDd47.2 | ecosystem: Environmental > Aquatic > Marine > Coastal > Sediment | place...
GCGGCTCGAGATCCTGGAGGAGGTCTCGCGGCTCTATCAGCTCGAGCGCCAGCCGGAGATCGCCCGTTACACGCTCTTCCGCGAAACGTACTTTCGACATGCGGACCTCGGTTTGCTCGACATCTTCGACCGGCTGTTGATCCGGATGTTCCGGCATCCGGAACGTCGAGCAACCGCCATGGTCGAGTTGTCGGATCTACAGGCCCATATCAACGACCCCGATGACCGGATCGCGTTCAACCGACTGGCGTTCCCGAATCGCCCCCGGACCGCCGCCGTAGAGATCAGGGCCGTGGGTGATCCCGAGCGGGACCGGATCGTGGTCCGTTCCACGATCGTCGATCGTCTGGGACTGGAATATTCCGTGGGCGAGCCCTCCAGTCCCGCCGAGGTTGGCCAGCTCTACCGCCTGTTCTTGCGGGCTGGATTTCCCCGGATCATCAACGAGGCCGAACGATACCTGGTCGCCGCCGACGAAACCGAACAGAGTGTCGGGGGCGTGGTCTATCGGGAGCTGGAGGACGATGCGGTCATGGTGGACGGGATTGTGGTGGCTCAACCCCTGACCGAGCGAGGCATTGCCTCGGCGATCCTGGATGACTTCTGCACCCGCATGGCCGCTCGGGGCTACAAGCAGATCAAGACCCACTTCTTCCTGCGCCGCTTCTATCAGCGGCACGGATTCAAGGTGGACCAAAGATCCGGCGGACTGGTTCGCCATCTCTAGGCTGATCGCGGCGGCCCGGCAGTGCATGCGGCCGGACAGGCGCCCGCGGAACTCGCAACTCCGACAGGAGCGGGAACGACCATGAGTGCGAAGATCGACTACGCCACCCTGAATCCGGCAACCGGATGCCCCGACCCCCTGGGGGCAACGGTTCTGGCCGAAGGCGTCAACTTCTCGGTCTTTTCGAAATACGCCGAGGCTGTCGAACTCTTGCTGTTTGCCGGTGCCTGCGATGCCCGGCCAGCGGCGGTCATCCCCCTGGATCCCGTCGCCAATCGGACCAACTACTACTGGCACATACTGGTGCCGAAACTGGGGCACGGCCAGGTGTATGCCTGGCGGGTAGCCGGTCCCGACTCCCCCGCTGAAGGACATCGATTTGCCGCCGACAAGGTGCTGCTGGATCCCTACGGCAAAGGGGTGACCGGGCTCGAGATCTACGATCGACAGGCCGCCAGAATTCGCGGCGACAACTGTGCGCGTGCTATGCGCAGCGTGGTCATCGATTCGGCCGCCTACGACTGGGACTGTGATCGTCCGCTTCCCCGTCCCGAAGGGCGCGAGGTGATCTACGAAATGCATCTGGCGGGCTTCACCAAGTCGCCGTCCAGCGGTCTGGACGAATCCATCCGGGGCACCTATGCAGGTGTCATCCAGAAGATCCCCTATCTGGTAGAGCTGGGCGTCACGGCGGTGGAATTTCTGCCGGTGCATCAATTCGACCCACAGGACGCGCCAGAGGGGCGGCTCAATTACTGGGGCTACAGCAGCGTATCCTGGTTCGCCCCCCACTGCGGATACAGCAGCGATCGCGGTCCCACCGGTCCGGTGAGGGAGTTCCGCGATATGGTCAAGGCGCTGCATCGCGCCGGGTTGCGGGTCATCCTGGATGTGGTTTACAATCACACCGCCGAGGGAGGCGCCGACGGCCCCACCCTCAGCTGGCGAGGCTTCGAGAACCATGCCTACTATCTGCTCCAGGAAGACCGATCCCGATATGCGGATTTCACCGGCTGCGGCAATACGATCAATGCCAACCATTCCATCGTCCGTCGTCAGATCCTGGACTCCCTGGACTACTGGGTCCGCGAAATGCACGTCGACGGCTTCCGATTCGACCTGGCTTCGGTTCTTTCCCGGGGCGAGGACGGGACGCCCCTTAAGAACGCACCCATCCTGTGGGCCATCGAGTCGGATCCCATCCTGGCCGGGACACGGTTGATCGCCGAAGCCTGGGACGCGGCCGGTCTGTACCAGGTGGGTTCGTTCACCGGGGGACGATTCGCCGAGTGGAATGGCCCTTTCCGCGACGATGTTCGCCGCTTCCTGCGGGGCGATACGGGCACCATCGAGAGGCTGATGGCGCGGCTGGTCGGCAGCCCGGATCTCTTCTCGGAAGTGGACGACAGTCCCAGCCACTCCGTGAACTACGTCACTTGCCATGACGGCTTCTGCCTCGCCGATCTGGTGGCCTACGAACAGAAACAGAATCTGGACAACGGGGAACAGAATCGCGACGGTTCGAACAATAATCTGAGCTGGAACTGCGGCGTCGAAGGTCCTACCGACATCCCGGATATCCAGCAGCTGCGTCGACAACAGGTGCGGAATTTCCTGAGCATCCTCTTTCTGTCTCACGGAGAACCGTTGCTGTTGATGGGAGACGAGTTGGGCCACACGAGACGTGGCAACAACAACCCCTGGTGCCAGGACAACGATTTGAACTGGCTGAATTGGCAACTGGCCGGTGACGACAATAATCTGCTCAAATACACCCGGCAACTCGTTGAGTTCACGAGCCAGTTGCAGATCCTGCAGGAGAATCGATTCTGGAAAGCGACCTCGCCCACCGCGACCGGGGACATTTCCTGGCACGGCGCCAAGACGGGCGAGCCGGATTGGTCACCGGAATCTCGAGCCATCGCCTACTCCCTCGAACACCAGGGAGGCGCGGAGCGACTCCACGTGGTGCTCAATAGCCATAGCGAGGACAGCGAGTTCGAATTACCGGCTCTGCCGAGGGGCGAGCGATGGCTACGGATCATAGACACGTCCCGGGAAGCACCGGAAACCTTCCGGCACCCCACTATCGCCCCGCCCATCGACGGAAAGACCATCGCCGCCCCGGCCCACAGCGTCGTCGTTCTGCTCGCCGATTCCCATAACATGTTGTCAATCAATCAGAAAGACCATTAACGACCATCGGTGGGACAAATTTTCCAGCGAAGAGCCAATTTTCTCTGCACTTCTGAGTGTGATTCTGATAAAGTATCCGTCTGCTTGATCCGGGGAGGCAACCACGAATCAAGCGCCTCAGTGGCTACTCCTTGCTCGGCATCGGCTTGGCTTTTCGCCGGATTCGCCCTGCCTCCCCTCTTTTTTTGGATCTTTGTGTATCGCCCCCTTCGCCCGGGGCGATATATTTTTGCGGTCATCCGTACCAGGTTCCGCCCACCGTTTTTTGATGAGAGTTTCCAAGAATGCGAAATGGGCTTCACGCACTTCGTACCATGTCACTGCGACCGATGGTCTTCCTGACGTGCGGCCGATGGCAGCGTTGCCATTTGTGTGGCCCTGGGCCGCATGAATCGGTTTTCTAATGACCGTTCCCGTCACGACGGGACGAATCGAGGGACGCCATGGAACAACTCAACGGACCCGATCCGGTCTATCTGGACTACAATGCTACGACTCCGACGGACCCTCGTGTTGCTTCGGAGATGATGCCTTACTTGACGGGCATCTATGGTAATCCGTCCAGCAGCCATGCCCTGGGCCAGGCGGCTCGCAGGGCCATCGAATCGGCCCGCGGCGAACTGGCGCAGCTACTGGCGGCGGAGCCCGGCGATATCGTTTTCACCAGCGGCGGCACCGAAGCAAACAACCACGCCATCTGCGGAGCGATTGCCGCTGCCGGACGCGTCGATGCCCATATCGTGACGACGGCCGTGGAACATCCGGCGGTCACCGAGGTCTGTCGTCACCTCGCGAGCCGAGGAGTATCGACGACCTACGTGGCACCGGACCGACTGGGCCGGGTAGATCCCGATGCCGTCGAAGACGCCTTCACTGCGAACACGGTTCTCGTTTCGGTGATGCATGCCAACAATGAAGTGGGCACCATCCAACCCGTGGCCGAGATCGCGCGCCGGGCCCGGGCCCGGGGCATACTCTCTCATTCGGACTGCGCCCAGTCGGTGGGCAAGATCCCCGTGACCCTGGGACTGCTCGAAGTGGACATGCTGTCGGTGGCGGGCCACAAGCTCTACGCACCCAAGGGGGTCGGTGCCCTCTGCCTGCGATCCGGCCTCGAACTGCCCAATCTGATGTTCGGTGCCGGTCACGAATCGGGCAGAAGGCCCGGCACCGAGAACATCCTCGAGATCGTAGGACTGGGTACTGCCGCCCGCCTGGCCGGCAGTGAACTGGCACGGGAAACGGACCATCTGGCCGTACTTAGGGATCGGTTGCAGCACATGCTGATGACGGCCTTTCCCGCGGCGACTGTCAACGGACACCCGATCGAGCGACTGCCCAACACACTGAGTATCGGTATCCCCGGCATCGAGGCCGCACAGGTATTGTCCCAGCTCAAAGATGTCGCCGTGTCCGCCGGTGCAGCCTGCCACGGTGGTGGCACAAGCATTTCCCATGTGCTGCAGGCCATGCGGGTTCCGGAAGCGGTAGCCCGTGGTACGCTACGTATCTCGGTGGGCCGAATGACCACAGATGACGAGATAGAGTTCGGCGGATCAGCCCTCGTTGCGGCAGTGAACACAGTCGGCGGCAGCTAGCAGGAAAACCGGGCAAAGGTGGAATCGATCGGGCGGTGGACGGCTCTTCGGCGGGACCTAGTCTTTCTTCTTCACTCCCAGTTCCAGTAACTGTTTCTGCAGGGTGGGACAGGGGTTGTTTTCGGACACTACCTCGGCCAGGCTGGTGCTCCCAAAGGCATCTTCGACCATGGCCATGGCCTGGTCCAGACGACGGTGCAACGGGCAGAGTTCGGACTTGTGGCCCGACAGATCCAGGGGACAGGATTCGATGCGTTTGATGGGACTGACGGCATTGACGATCTGCAGGAGACTGAGATCTTCGGCCTCACCCACCAGAACGAATCCACCCTTGAGACCGCGAGTGGAATAGACGAGGCCGGCCCGCACGAGAGATTGGAGGACCTTCGAGAGATAGCTCTGGGGAACCCGCATCGTCTCGGCAATCTGCCGGGTCGTCATGGGCGACCCGTCCCCCGAAGCCAGAGCCAGTACCGCGCGCATGGCATACTCGATGGTCTGGGAAAACACGACTTGCCTGTCCTTCCGCCGACCCGCAGGTCAACTCCATGCTCAGTGTCCCGCTGTTCCGGGAAACAAAAAAGACCTTCCTGTCCAATTATACCGATTATCGCCCAGGTGTCAAACTCCGACCGGCTCGGCATGGCTCAACTGGTCCGCTACCGCAGCCAGCAACACGTCGGCGTCGAAAGGCTTGGTGATATAGCGGGATACGCCTCCATCCCGGGCCTGCCGGTAATCCTCGGCCCCGGTCCGGGCAGTGAGGTAGATGATGGGAATACGGCTCGTGTCCTCTATGTTGCGCAGTCTTTCGACCACCACGTGGCCGTTGCCCGCAGGCATACCAATGTCCATGATGATCAACTCCGGCTGCTCCTCGATGGCTTTCTTGGTGGCACTGGTGCCATCCAACGCCGAGAGCACTTCGTAGCCGGCAGAGTTCAGTCGTAGCGTCAGGCTCCTCACGATATCCGGCTCGTCGTCAACGACCAGAATGCGTCTCTTGGACATCTTCGACTCCTTTCTCTTCTTCGGTCATGGCGAGATTCAGGAAATCCAGGTTACGTCCATCGAGTCGATAGTCGTTTCGCTGGCCGCGCGGAACATCCCGCAATGCGTACTGCAACAAGCCCCGTCTTTCCTCGCGACGGCCAATGGAGTTCTCGAAGCGGGCCAGGAACGACATGGCGCCGGCGCGTTCGGTCTGCAACAGGATTGCGCAATGCTCCTGCCCTCCCAGGGTCAGCCGCTGTGTCGTGTCCTCGCCTCGTCTGAAAACGAGATCGATCTCTTGTTCCAGCCAGGATGGCAACTCCTCGTCCCGTCCCGGTGTGCGCAGAATCACGAGGCTCCATTCCTGATCCAGCCCCAGCACGTTGCGGGTGCCATCGGCAATGAAGGCTTTCAGGTGAGCTTCCTCGCTGTACGCCGGAACCGTGAAATGAAAGGTCGAGCCCCGGCCAGTTTCGCTATCCAGTCCCAGCTCACCCTCGTGCAGTTCGACAATCTTGCGCGAGATGGCCAGGCCCAATCCCGTTCCCTTCGCGCCGGGACCATCTCGACGACCGAGCTGGCTGAACTTGTCGAACACTCGTGCCTGGTCCTCGGGGGCGATGCCCGGACCGTCGTCGCACACCTCCACCCGCACCTGATCACCCTTGCTGTTGAGCGACGCCCGCAAGACGATCGTGCCACCGGCAGGTGTGAACTTGTGGGCATTACCCAGCAGGTTGACCACGATCTGGGTCAACATACCCCCGTCGCCAAGTGCCAAGGGCAGGTCCGCGGGCAGCTCCAGTTGGAGCCGCTGTTCGGCGCTGCCGCAGTTGGGTTCGAAGTCGGTTCGACAGGCCGCGAGAATCCCGGCGATGCTGACCCGCCCACGTCGGATTCGACTGTGCCCCGACTCGATGCTGTCGAGATCGAGCAGGTCATTGACCAGCGAAGCCAGCCGGTTGCAGTTCCTCAACGCCGAGGCGAGACACTTCTTCTGCTCGTCGTTGATCTCACCGGCCACGCCATCGTACACCAGACCGCAGTATTCCTTGATGACCGTCAGGGGCGTGCGTAGTTCATGGGACGCAGCCGACAGATAATCGGACTTGAGGTCGCTGACCTCCTGAAGCCGGTTATTGGCGCTGTTGAGCTCTTCGACCAGACGCTCACGTGCCTGTTGATTCCGTTTCAGGTCCAGAAAGACACCCACCTTCGACCGAATGACAAACGGGTCCACCGGCTTGAAGAGATAGTCCACCGCACCGGCTTCGTAGCCGGAGAATATGTGCCGCCGCTCCTTGTTGATTGCGGTCACGAAGATGATCGGCACGTTGCGGGTTCGGTCGTTGCGACGCATGAGTTCCGCAACCTCGAATCCATCCATTTCCGGCATCTGTACGTCGAGCAACACCAGCGCCAGATCATGATCCAGCATCAGACCCAGTGCCTCGTTGCCGGACTCGGCCGTCACGATCTCGAGGTCCGGTCGGTCCAGCAACTGGGTCATGGACAGCAGGTTCTCGCGACGGTCGTCGACGATCATCAGCTTGAGTTTCTCGGTGTCGTTCAAAACCTGTCCTCCAGTCGGCTCCGGGGCCGCCCTGTCGTTGTTGCCTAGCCGATTCGCGCCGCCGGAGCGACACACTGTTCACTTGTCAACACCTCGACTACCTGGACCAGAGTCGCGCGATCAATGGGCTTGCCCAGTACCGTGCGGTCCGCGTCCACTGCCTCGACTCCGGATTCATCAACCAGTGCCACGAATACCGGCGCAGTGGAGCTATTGGCCTTGGGCTGTGGATTGCCGTCGGCGTCGCTTCCGGTCCAGCCCAGGTCCGGGTTGTAGATGACCATGACGACGTCTGGATTCTGGGCCAGCAGTGCCTCGCAGGCTTCGGGACCGCGGGCGATCAAGACCCTGGCCCGCAACGCATCCAGCTCGTCGGACAGCCGGTAAACGGCGCGCATGTCCCGGTCACAGATCACTATCTTGCAACCCGCGAGGTCAGTCGATTCAATCTCGGTCTCCGCAGCGGTGGCCAGCCCCTCGGACTCCTCGTCGACATCCTCTTGCGCGACCGACCCGAGTTCGGGCGGCGTCAGGAGAATGCTCGCCTGATCCCGGCGCCGCGGCCCGCCGGCGACCGCGGCTTCCAGATCGGCCTCGACCACGGCCTCGGCGGGAAGGAAGAGCGTGAAGGTACTGCCTTTGCCTTCGACGCTCTCGACCGTGATCTGACCGCCCAGCAGGTCGGCGAACTTGCGCGAGATGGACAGGCCCAAACCCGAACCGCCAAACCTTCGGCCGATGGATCCGTCGCCCTGGTTGAAGGCCTCGAACACGTGGGCCACGGTCTCGCCGTTCATACCGATTCCCGTATCCGAAACCGAGAAAGCCAGCCAGCGACCTTGATCCGGTCCTACGAGACCGGCCAGTTCACCAGGCCCCGGGCGCCGTACACGCAGCACTACCGATCCGGCGGTCGTGAACTTGAAGGCGTTGTTCAGGAGATTCTTGAGGACCTGACTGACCCGAAGCTGATCGGTTTTGACGGCCACCGGCAGATCGGGCCCCTGAACCACCCGGAAATCCAGCTCGGCGCGTTCGGCTACCGGCTTGAACAGATCGCGCATGGACGTCGTCAGATCCGTCAGTACCACCGGCTCTTCGTAGAGCTCCAGCTTGCCGGCTTCCACCCGAGACAGATCGAGTATGTCATTGATGATGGTCAGAAGATCGGTACCCGCCTGATTGATGGTCACCGCCGCTTCGACCTCGTCACCGGCCAGATTTTCCTTACGGTTCTCCGAAAGAACCTGGGACATGATCAGCAGACTGTTCAGAGGCGTCCGCAACTCGTGGGACATGTTCGCCAGGAACTCGCTCTTGTAGCGGTCGGTCCTGGCCAGCTCTGCATTCTTGTCCTGCAGGGCCTTGCGCTGACGAGACAGGGCACCGGCCTGGCGCCGGGTCTCCTCCAGCAACCGGTGGACCCTCGCGCGACTGCGGGCCGAGTCCAGTGCCACGGCCACGTTCTCAGCGCACAGCCGCAGGAACTCCAAGTCCTGTTCCGGCACGTTCTCCATGGTGCCGAGTTCCAGCACTCCCTTGATCTGGCCGGCCAGATGGAACGGAGCGACGATCAGACACCGGGGCGGCGACACGCCGAGACCGGTCCTGACCTCCAGGTGGCCCGGTGGCACATCCCGCAGCACGTGAACCTCGCCTCCCAGGGCAGCGGTACCCGCCACTCCCTGGCCGATCTTGATCTCCCCCGCGAGTCCTTGCTCGTCCGCGACCCCGAACTCGGCCACCAGGTTCAAGCGATGGCCGGGTCGAACCAGATAGAATGCACCGACCTGGGCCGAATAGAAGTTGCCGATGTAGTCGAGGATTGCGCCCGCCAGCGTGTCGGGGTCCGGCTCACCACGCATCTTCTCGTTCAATTCGAACTGGCTGTGTTGCAAGCGAAACTGCCGATCGTTGACCAGTTTGGCCTCAGTCAGCTTCTCGATCATCACGGCGAATTGGTCAGCAAGATCCCCCACCTCATTGTGACCGTCGACATGCAGGTTTCTCACCTCGTGGCCATCGGCAACGCGTTGCATCACCCGGCCCAGGTGCACCAGCGGCAGCACGATGCGTCGCGACACGACCAGGCCGGCGAGAACCACGACCAGGATCACGAGCACCAGCAGGGCCACCATGGCCAATCGCATCCGGTTGAGTCCAGCCTGGGCAGCGGTCCGGCTGATCTCGGAGATCACTCCGATATCCACGCCGTGAACATTCAGATTCTGGTGTATGCCGATCACCGTCTCGTCGCCGGGACCGAGATACTCCCAAACCGGCGGACCACTGTAGTCGTTGCGCTCGTCTTCGTTAGGACTCTCGTCCGCCTTCCGCGCAAAAGTCCGGCGCCAGCGAAGTGTCTGCTCCGAAACAACGGGCTCACGCAGAACTTCCAGCCAGCTTTGCCGCACCGGTACGGTCAATAGTTGCAGTTGTTCGTTGACCAGGTAGGTCTGCCCCGCACCACCCAGGAGACTGCGGCTGCTGACCAGTTCGTCCAGCGGCTCGTTGGTGATCTGGAACACGAGCAGCCCCACGGGCGAGCCGTCGGCTCCCAGCATCGATTGCACTAGATAGGCGGAGATACCCTCGCCGGACGGCTGATACGCCGCGAATCCCGAGAAAACGGGACCGGCCTGCCCCAGCGCCTTGCGGCACGTCTCTCCCAGCACCGAACCGGCAAAAAGGCCCCTGAACAGGTCTGTTCCCAGATTGTCCCGCTCATTACATGTGAACAGAACGCGCCCTTCTGTGTCGACCATCATGATGTCGTAGTAGGGAGAGTGGCTCTGGAACCGGTTCAGTTCCCGCCCCAGCTCCAGATTCAAATCCCGCCAGTCCTCGCTTCTGGTCCAGCGGCTGACATCTCGGCCACTCATCTGGAGGCTGGCTTGAAGTCCCCCCATGAGCTGAAAATTGGCTTCCAAACGCGTTTGTTGATCCAGTTCACGCAACGAATTGGAGAAGAAAGCCTGCAGCGAGCGCATCTTGACGTCCGACACAGCTGCAAGTCGGCTTCCGATCTCTTCCGTACGGCTGGACGCAGCTCGTTCGTACCCGATCAGACTGACCAGCCCCAAGGGGATCAACGAGATTCCGAAGAACCACAACAACAAGGTCACCCGCAGACTGCTGCGCGGTCGACGCTTCACGGCCGACACGGTCGTGGCTCTCGCCGCTCCGGCGGGTTCCGGACGCGACGGCGCGCTCGCAGAGGATCCGCCGCCGCCGTCTGGTACTTGCCATGTCCTGCGGTCTCGTAGCATGGTCGCCGTTTCGCGATCGGCTCCGGAACTGGGGCCGTAGGTCCGGGAATGACGGGTGTGGTTACTCTCATTTCCCATCGGCAGACCGGGCCCACGACTGTAGCGCGGGTTGAACCGCAGCCAGCCTGCGGGAACCCTTCCAGCGGACCTCAAGGGGAATGTATTGTCGATCAGGGAGACGAATCAAAACTACACAGGGGAACTCGCGCATACCGGCAGGAAGTCGGCATAGATCCCGAAACGGTGACTAACGGCCGGCAATACCCAGTTTTTCCATGCGCCGATACAGCGTACTGCGGCTCACTCCCAACCGGCGCGCCGCCTTGGCGCGATTGCCTTCAGCTTCGGCCAGAGCCAGCAGGATGCGGGATCGGCCCATCTCATCGTGAGGCAGAGCACTGGCTTCCATCTCCAGCCCCGCGGGCAACGGTCCCGCGAAAAACACGGCGTCATCGGTTGTGAGTCCGACCTCGACGCAGACCCGACCACGCGACGCCAGCTGGACCATGGCCTGGCGGGCTACCATCGCAATCTCCCGAACATTGCCCGGCCAGTCATAGTGCTGCATGGCCTCGATACTGGTCGGGTTGAAGAACTCCCGAATCTCCACACGACGACCGGCACTCTCGCACAGGAAATGCCCCAGTAAGGGCAGGATGTCCTCGCGTCGCTGGGTGATGGGAGGCAGCTTCAGCTCGAGGATCTTCAGCCGGTAGTAGAGGTCCGCGCGAAAACGACCGGTGGCCACGAGATCCTGCAGATCCGCATTGGTCGCTGCAACCAGCCTGATGTTGACCCGGCGCTCGGCAGGATCCCCGATGGCCTGATAGGTGCCGTCCTGCAGCAGCCGCAGCAGCTTGGGCTGCAGTTCGAGAGGCAACTCTCCGATCTCATCCAGGAACAGAGTGCCGCCGTCGGCCTGGGCAGCGAGTCCTATTCCATCCCGTTCGGCTCCACTGAAAGAGCCCCTTACATGTCCAAAGAATTCACGATCAAAAACGCCGTCAGGAATGGCCGCGACGTTGACACACACGAGTTTCTTGGCGCGACGTCCGCTCTTATCGTGCAGGCGGCGGGCGAAGACCTCTTTGCCGGTGCCGGTGGCCCCCGAAACGAGGACCGGTTCGCCGGAATCGGCGAAAGCATCAGCAAGCTGGATCAGATCGCGCATGCAGGCCGAGACGTGGACGATCGGACCTGCGGCCCGGACAGGCTCGCCGACGCGATCAGTGTCCACGGCCGAAGGCGGAATCAGAACAGCCGGATCCTCTTCCACACGGCGCCGGGAGATACTGGTCAGCAGCCTGCGGGTCGTGAGAATCGGTTGATCGACATCTACCTTGAGGAAGCAGTCGAGGGCCGACATGGCGGCGTGCCAGGCTTCGTCCAGCAGCTCGGCCTGATCCGCCACCAGGCCGCTATCCAGCCTGGCCATCTGTACCGAAGCCAGTACGACCTGGGTCAAGGCCAGTTCGTAGCGGGCTCCTACTTCTTCCAGCAGCTGGGCCGATTGCTGGATGTACTCGGCGGCGGATTCGAGATCGCCCAGGCCCAGGAGGGCCTCGCACAAGGTGCGGCGAATGACACCTTCCTCGCAACGATCGCCCTGGCGTCTGGCCAAGGTCAGGGCGCGGCCCAGGACCGTGAGAGCCTCGTTCATGCGGCCCAGGCGAACCAGGCACTGTCCCTGACGCCGAAGTACCTCCATGACGACATCGCCCTCGGGTGCGATGCTCCGGCCGATGGCCAGGGCACGACTGTAGTAACGACGGGCCTTGTCAACCTGGTCCTCGTCCAGGCAGACGTCACCCAGGAACTCGAGGGCCAGGGCCTCTTCCCGGGATAGCCGGAGACGGCTCGCATCCTCATAGGCCTGGAGCAGACGTTTGCGGGCCTGCCGGAATTCCCGCAGCAGACGGTGGGTGTTGCCCTGGGCGATCGCTGCACGACACAGACTCACCTCGGCATCCACATCCTCGAGCAGACGTGTGGCTGCTCTGAACTCGACCATCGCTTCGGCGAAGTCTCCGCGCTTGTAGCAGCAGATACCCATGTTCAGGCGGTTTCCGCCCATGTTCTTACGCATACCCAGACGCTCGTGGAGATCGAGAGCCCGACGGAACCAGTCGCCGGCACGGTCGTAGCGCGCGGATCGGAACTGCAGGATCCCCATGAGGTTCGCCGTGCGGGCGCCGTCGAAGGGCCGTTCCAGGACTCGAAAGAGGGAATAGGCCGCTTCGGCATCCTCGCGGGCCTGTTCCGGGTCACCCAGGTGCGACCTGGCCA
>Ga0070729_10005733_pt1 | contig 12639 bp, 12 predicted proteins | sample tdDd472_FD_66725 | JGI IMG/M metagenome (GOLD analysis project Ga0070729, IMG submission 66725) | Marine sediment microbial communities from the Atlantic coast under amendment with organic carbon and nitrate - tdDd47.2 | ecosystem: Environmental > Aquatic > Marine > Coastal > Sediment | place...
TCGATATTGCTCCAGTATTCGATAGCTCTTTTGAGGATAGGTTCCGATACCCCGTCTTTAAGGTGACCTACAACATTGGAAACAAGTCTGTCACGCTGCTGATCATCCATCACCTTACGGACTAGATCCCCAGCTTGACTCCAATCATCATCATCTTTTCGAAGCGTATATGCAGCCCTAACAAATTCACCATCAGCACCCCATACTTCTAGCTGAGGGTAGCGCGTGGCATCTGCTTTTGGACCTCCCTTCGAGTTTGGTGCATACACCGGATCTGACACGTTTTCAACGCGCATTGCCCCGTCTTTGCTGTAGCTATGGAAAGGACATTTTGGATGATTGACCGGTATTTGCTTATAGTTCACCCCAAGGCGAGCACGGTGTGCATCAGCATAGGAGAAAAGGCGTGCTAAAAGCATTTTATCCGGACTTGGTCCAATTCCTGGCACCATGTTGTTTGGCTCAAAAGCAGCCTGCTCAATCTCAGTGTGAAAATCGGTTGGATTTCGATTGAGGGTTAAACGCCCTACTTCTTTTAAAGGATAATCGCTATGTGGCCACACTTTGGTTAAATCAAATGGGTTAAAGCGATATGTAGCAGCTTCCTCAAAAGGCATCACCTGCACTTTTAATGTCCAACTTGGATAGTTGCCTTCTTTGATCGCTTCAAAGAGGTCGCGCCTGTGATAGTCACCATCGGTGCCTGCCATACGGTCCGCCTCTTCTTGGGTAAAACACTCTATTCCTTGGTCAGTTATGAAGTGGTATTTTACGAAGAATCGTTCCCCTTGATCATTTACCCACATGTATGTGTGGCTTGAGTAGCCGTTCATATTTCTCCAGGTCTTCGGTATGCCGCGGTCCCCCATTAGCCAGGTAACTTGGTGCGCAGATTCTGGTGAGAGCGTCCAAAAGTCCCACTGCATGTCGTGGTCGCGAAGCCCATTGTCAGCTCTTCTTTTTTGTGAGCGGATAAAGTGTTGAAATTTCATGGGATCACGAACGAAGAAGACCGGAGTGTTGTTACCGACCATATCGTAATTCCCTTCAGACGTATAAAATTTGAGTGCAAATCCGCGAGGATCACGCCATGTATCAGGACTTCCCTGTTCTCCAGCAACGGTCGAGAACCGTATTAATGTGTCTGTTTTTGTACCGGGCTGAAAGACAGCCGCCTTTGTATATGCGCTGACATCTTCAGTAACTTCAAAATATCCAAACGCTCCAGAACCTTTTGCATGGGGTTGTCTCTCAGGAATTTTTTCTCGATTAAAGTTGGCCATTTGCTCAATAAGATAATGATCTTGCAGTAAGATAGGGCCATCTGGGCCAACCGTAAGTGAGAATTCATCACTTGAAACAGGTATTCCTGCATCATTTGTCGTCGGCTTTAACTCGTCATCTTTCATTGAAAAATCTCCCTGATTACCGAATGAATTTTTTTATTTGTATCAGAAAGAACCAATTTTTAACTTCTTTTTTCTACAATTCACCGTCTCCCTAAGTGCAACAAAAGGAGGGTTGTTCCTCAAAATTAGACATGCTCCCTACGATTGTAGTCGTACTTTGAATACCCACTTCGTTGTTTGTATATGTCATAGTCCCATCCGATCCAACTTCCAGGAACTCCAAAAACTTTTTTGGCAACAGCATTAGAGTCATTCATTGCTGCAGACCGGGTACATAATAGGTTGTATAATTCTGATCCTCCTTGTTGTGGAAAGCAATTGAAATCACTCGATACTATCGAAAAGCCAAAATTTCGACGAAAGATAAACGATAAAATCTGCATGCAGACAGAGGTCTATCGGAGAAGCCTGGGCCTATTTTAGTTTGATTGAAAAGGGGCCCATTTTGAATAGGTAAACCCGGAATATGTGATACCGTCATTAGCTTTCATAAATACAGAAAGATACTCTGACTTTTCATGTTTTTTTAGGTTCTCTTCAGAATCAAACCTCATATAAACCATAACCCCCTCAGTTTTGCCCACAGGTTTGAATACATCATAGGCGAGGCATCCAGAAAATGGACGGGAAACTGGGTCCAGTTTATTTAACTCCGTGACAAGCTGCTCTTCCTTTCCTTCGACGGGAAAAACCACTTCTACAACAACGATATCCATAAATTTAGAATATACAAAAAAGAGGCAAATAATCGTTACAAAAAAACTCAAAAGAACAAGGGGGAAAATAGTTCGTTTCATCTTTGCTCGAAGGTTGGGTTGTATAGGGAGCCATTTGAGAGTACATGGAGGTGTGTTGTTGGCTTGTCCACTGGAAGATGGATATGCTCTGAGACATTTTGGATGTGCTTGAGCACCCGTTCGGAGGTTATCGCACGGACCGCCCATTGAACAACTCTTTCATCGAATGGCTCAAAGGTGAAATGGGGCAAGAGCTCAACACATTTTTCGATACACATGTGGCTGGGCTGAATCCATCGTACATCATACTCTGGATCGGCTCGCAGTGGTTCGTTATTTTTTACATCATAAAGAGCTCCCACAAGGTCGGCATTGATTTTTTCGATATCCGATCCAAGAACTGGGTTGTTTGTCCCTTTATTGTCCTGATCCCCTTCTGTGGATTTTTTAAAGCTGAGGATTGCATGGTGTTTTTTGCCTGTGTTGACAATAGCAAGGTAAGACGGTTGCTTATTCAAATGTTTCTGAAAAAATGCCTCACAGGTTGTACCCGTGCCTTGGACATCTACAATCAATGAATTGTCGGTATACTCTTTTTGTACATACTCAATAAATGATTTCGAGGGGTTCATATAGGTGAACCTGGATGAGTGAAAATACGCCGAGTCGTATTCGGGGTAGAGCACTCGAAAAAGTTGAATCCAAAGGCACCCATCTCTTGCGGTAAAAAGGATTCGTTCCTTTTTGTGTTTCATGCAGAAATCATTCAGAAAATGGCACGAAGAAATGAGGAGAGGTATATTGAATTGGCACTGCTCTTCCCACGTGAGAAACTCGAGCGAATTGTGAGGAAAGGGATTCTGAAGTCGAAGTGCACGCATGAGAAACGCCAGCTCATGTTGTCCGAACTCAATCATTGTATGCTCAGCGGGAGAAAGCCCACTTTGGACATACGAAAATGCTTCTATTCCACGTGAACGGGGCATTTCTACATCAGAATGAATGTTGTCTCCTAAATGAAAAAGTAGTGAACGATCTTTCAATTCATCCCAAATACAACCAGACAGTTTTCCAGCTGCACTTGCATGGATTTGCACCGCTTTTTTAAGACCGATTTTTTGTAGGATCTTTTGGAGTTGTTCTGAGTCGTAGTATGTATCACTGATAATCAAGTCGCCGTCTTGAACAGCTTTGACATTTTCAACAATTGGAAATACTTGCCGAAGCTCTATCTCAAACTCAAACTGCATTAATTCAGCTGCCTGTTCGGCGCTCAATCCAAATGAGCTCTGCAGTTGCTTGTAAATGTCTAATAATGTCCCATCAGACTGCATCTCAGCGGCGGATCTATAAAACGCAAATCCTGGGAAGGGAAACTCTTTTTCTACAATGTCAAAAATACAATGAGGAGAATAGTGTAGACGTCCTGCTAACGTATCAAATAAATCGTATGAACGAGGTGTTCTCAATGAAATCCTCCAACAAATGTTTCTTGATCTTCTCAATGAAATACGAACCTATTGCGGGAGGGTATAATAATGAGGCTTAAAGATCAAAGGGAAGACCTCTATCGGTTTTCTTTCCTATATAGTAAAATTATTCTTTTGTCATTTTACTTTTCGATTCTCAATGAAAGGGTATTTTCATAGAGGTGTAATCTATGGGTTTTTATTGCGGATAAGTGGGGGTGCTCGGCACAATGGAGTCTTAGCCTAATGGATCATATGAAACTAGCAGATTTTACCAGAGCTTTCTTGGACTCGATGAGGAATCCAAATGTTATCTTCCAGCTACTGACGATAGTGGGAGGGTTGCTTTTTGCATATATCCTTTATTTTATTCTGAAAAGAATAGTTGGTGTACGCCTTTCTCGCTCAAAACCTCTTGAGCGTTTCAAAAAAATAATGCAACCAATTGCGTTCCCCCTTGGATTAGCCCTTGTTCAATGGACGATCGTTGCCGCTGCTCGAGAGTTCGATTGGGAGTATGGGCTGAATCAAACGTTTGCTAAATTTATTACTGCCTGGCTTGCGACGAGGTGTATTTCCCTATTCAATATTCAACCCGAATTTAAGAGGCTTGCAACGTTTGCCATCTATTCTGCGACTCTGCTTGCCGCATTAGGACTCCTTCCTCGCCTTGTGAACATGATGGGAAGCTTCTCCCTCAATATTGGTGAATTGCATATCTCCCTTCTCTCTATTTTGAAAGGAGGATCCCTACTTTTAGCCCTTTTATGGGGAACGATCAAAGCATCGAGCTGGCTTGAGCTCAGGTTCCGAAAGAAAGGGAATATCGATCCCTCCCATCAAGAATTATTTACGAAGTTAATCAAGGTCGTCTTCGTTACCTTCTCAATCTTAATGTCCTTGAGTATTTCTGGAATAAACCTCTCTGTATTTACCGTATTTGGAGGGGCGATTGGTGTTGGTATCGGATTTGGATTGCAAAAGATTGTTTCTAATTTTGTATGCGGCATCATTCTTCTGCTCGACCGGTCTATTAAACCTGGAGATGTCGTTGCCCTAGAAAACGGCAAATCGTACGGAGAAATCACCCGATTGGGAGCACGGTGCGTTACAGTTCGTACCCGGGCTGGAAAAGAGCATTTGATTCCCAACGAGGAATTCATTACACACCGATCAGAAAATTGGTCTCATAGCGATAACTACATCCGCTTAACCCTTCCTATGCGTGCAGGCTTAGACTCAGATGTCAACCTCGTCTTGAAGTTACTTCTAGAAGCTGCTGAGGGAGTAGACCGTGTTGTCGAGGAAGATAAGCTTCCGGGTGTTCGGCTTCGCGGTTTTAGTGAGAGCGCTATCGAATTTGAGCTCCGCATCTGGATTAACGATCCTGAAAATGGAGTAAGTAAGGTCAAAAGCGATATTTACGTGAGGATCTGGGAACTCTTTACAAAACATGGAATTACGATTCCACATGCTCAAAGAGACATACATATTCAAACGCCATTACAAGACTTTACCCTAAAGCCAGCGCGCTCAATAGATCAGCACCCGATTTCTTAAATACCGAGTTCTTCTTGGAACTGCTTGAGAAAGTCAGAAAGAAAGGCAGGAGCCTCTTTTTCCGCTGCGATTATTTTGTCGACAACATAGGAATTTGGATTAAGTTCACGCCCTGTCGCCAAGGGATCCAATAGATCGAATAGCTTGGTTTTCTGTAGACCTGCATCATAGCACCCATGTGTTATAAAAAGTGCGCCTCCACTACTCTCTCGCACATTGTTCTCAAGCTCTTGCACAAAGAAATCAAGAAAATGAAGCCGGCTTTTTGCAATTGCTCGACCCGCATTTGTTTGAAGCAGCTGGGGAAGTTTGTAGAGTTTCACGTAGAAGTGGTCTAGAGCGAACACTTTGTCGTTAAGAGGACGTTTTTTAGCATAAAAATCGTCTGGATCATATGGCTGACTACCGAGCCTTCCTGAGACATAAAACGTACGCATTGCACCAAGTGCACCCAACGCTTCCATCCGATCGGCATCTTGTAGTATTTTTGCTTCTATTGTTTCTGGAATAAGTCCCGCTGAAAAACTATGGGTTTCAATCGCGTGTGAAACCGCAGGAATTTTCTCCATGGGAAAACCGAGCGTACCTAGTATCTCTTTCGCTTTTTTAGCAGCAAAACGAGATGACATATTATTTTCTGGGTGGTCTTTTGGAAGGGATACTATGTCATGGAAATAGGCTGATGCGAGAAGCACGAGTTCATCTACCGATTCAGGTGTATCCTCGGCTATTTTTTTAGCCGTTTGGTAAACGCGCCGAAAGTGCCCCAAATCGTGCGATGCATCATCAAAACCGTATGCATCCGATGTCAAATAATCGGTAAACACCGATTCCCAATTATCGAGTGTCTTGTGACTCATTGAGGCTCCTCTGCCCCTTCAGGCGTTGTTAGCATGTTAACATGGCCTCCTTGGAAATTGTCCCTAATGGTGAATGGACGAAAATTTCCCCAGGAGTTTTCCTGATAGAGTTGATCACCAAATTCAGGCTTTTCGCCGCAAGGCCAACCATAACAGTAGTGAAGGGTTTTCTCTTTTGGTTGCAATATCTCCCCACTCACAGTTCCCCATGGTAAATCTCGATCACTCTTTTGATCACTCTTCCTCGTACCGTGATTGCAGATTGAAAATCCCCAGGCATCGAGCAATGGGTTCGTTTCGGGATCACGCTCTCTATTCGCATGGTCAGAAAGAATCTTTGCGAGTACCTCTTTATCAATTCTCCCCTTCCACTTTTCAGAGAGTTCTTGTCCTCTCTGTAACCGTACCCCATTGTTATTTGTTGAGAGCTCGGAGCCCGCTGCTGGATTATTGTGCTTTGTGGATCTCTTTGATTGGTAGCAATTCACTGCAAATACAGCACCTGGACTCTCTGTGCTAAACTGATGCACAACTTCTACACCAAAGCCTCCTGCTTCAACATGTGCAATCCGTCCTTCACTGTCGGCTAAGAGAATGGAAAATGGCGGCTCTACTGCCCCCGCATTTTGAATGTGCTTGAGAGCATCTGGCACGTTTCGACACAGCTCCATTATCTCTTTTGTGAGGATCGAAAACGAGATCCTCTTTTCTTTTTTAGGAAGCGTCTCATTCTCAAAAAGTATCGCGCATGTAAAAGCGAGACCAGCACTATTCACACCTCGAGAAGTGTCCCCATCCTGGCAGAAATACCCTCTTTCAGCAAAGGAGGGCGGCCTTGTTGTTACAAGTTCTGTACCGACATGAGAGAGACGACCTTGCGGGTGGTGTGATCGAACAAAGGTGCGAACATCGTAAGGGTCATCACTCACACTCCCAAGTAACGCCTCACCACTTGTTGTATATTCTTTCCCAGTAACTCCAATTAGAAAGCATCCCATACCGATCTCCCAGATAAACCCTTCGGGTTGTACCAGAAATACGCCATTCCCTTCAAACGGAGAAGTGGCATGAAGTAAATGGCTTGAAACAAATAAACTAACCAGATACGAAAAAGAGAAACAAAAAACTTTTTGGATGAAGTAGTTCGTATGGAAGACGTAAAACAGAAACAACCATTTTTCTTAAAAAAATACTGGCCTCTTTTGGTGTTAATCCTCATCGCGGCGTTAGCAGCTTTTGCACTATGTTACCGAGTTCAAATGGACGGTACTACCTGGATGCATTTCTTTATGGGCTTTTTTCTGTGCCAGTTTGCGATGCTGAAGCTCTTTCATCCACAAGATTTCGCTGATGGTTTTCAAATGTATGACCTTCTAGCGAAAAAAAGTCGTTTGTATGCGTATCTTTATCCTCTCATAGAATTGGTTCTTGGGCTTGGCTATTTATCTGCCATTTTGCCAGTACTCGTCTACATTTTGACAATACTCGTGCTTGGATTCGGTGCAGTGGGAGTTATTAAAGCGCTCTTTGAGGGCCTTGATATCAAGTGCCCATGCATGGGAACTGTTCTAGACGTACCGCTCTCAACCGTTACACTTACAGAAGATGTAGGTATGGTTGTGATGGCAGCGGTGATGCTCTACAACTCTTTCTTTTAGGCCTATTAGTTCGTTTTTTTGACGATAGAAGACTTGAGCATCATCGTTCCAAAGCCAGGAACTTTTGCTTCGATGTTGTGCCCATTTACTTCTTCAACAAGACGGATACTTTTCACTTTTACACCTACTTTGAGTGGAGTAGATGATCCTTTGACTTTTATGTCTTTGATAATGGTTACACTATCGCCATCTTGAAGAATATTTCCATGTGCATCTTTGATGACAGACGAATCGGCTTGCTCACCGGTTTCTGCGTGGATTGACCATTCATATGCGCATTCAGGACAGATATAGAGTGCCCCATCTTCATAGGTATATTCAGAGCCACACTTTGGACAATGAGGTAGATCAGACATTATAACTCACTTTTTTTGAATTTGTGGGTATCAAGATATGATACCCACATGGAAATGGTCCAACTATTTTTGCTTTCTCTGTGGACGTGAATTTCTGCCTTTAAATGCAGCTAGTGAGCCGCCTGTAGGCTTTTTCTTACCAGGTCCCTTTCTTGGTTTCTGAAATGGGTATTTCAGCTGACCACGAGAACTCATTTTTTTCTGTCCTGGCTTGGCTTTAGGAACAAAATTCACCGGCTGGGCTCTTTTTTTGTCCGTAGAGGGCTTTTTGCTTCTTGGTCCACTCGAAGCTTGATCTGGTTTTCTGTTTCCAGCTGGTCGCTCTCGTCTGAAGTTACGCTCATCTGCAGAACCCTTCCTTTTTGGAGCTTGGGTTTTTTGTGATGATGCAGGTCTTTCTTTTCTAAATGGGCGTTCACTTCTCGAAGAGTCTCTCTTGTTGCGAGAGTCGCTTTTTTGCTCAAAGGCTGGCCGTTCTTTTCTAAATGGACGCTCACTTCTCGAAGCGTCTCTCTTGTTACGAGAATCGCTTCTTTGCTCTGAAGCTGGTCTTTCTTTTCTAAATGGGCGTTCACTTCTCGAAGCGTCTCTCTTGTTGCGAGAATCGCTTCTTTGCTCCGAAGCTGGTCGTTCTTTTTTAAATGGGCGTTCACCTCTTGAAGAGTCTCTTTTGTTACGTGAGTCACTTCTTTGCTCTGGTCTTCGTCTGCCAGATGACCGCTCATTTCTAAAACCTCTTTGGTTTTGTCCAGATCCTTTATTTCCCTTACCTCTTCGAATTGGTTGAGGCTTGATAGAAGGGTCTACTTCAAATCCAGGAACGATAATTTGTGGGATTTCGCTCTTCAGGAGTCGTTCAATATCTCTAATGAGGCCGTGTTCATCAACACAAACAAGAGAAATCGCCTCACCTTCATTTCCAGCACGGCCTGTTCTACCAATACGGTGAATGTAATCACTCGGTACCGTTGGGAGCTCAAAGTTAATCACAGCTGGTAACTGGCTTATGTTGATTCCCCTTGCAGCAATATCAGTTGCAACGAGTACTCGAACATCGCCTCTTTTAAAACTTGAAAGTGCTTTCATTCGAGCTGCTTGTGTTTTATTTCCATGAATCGCAGCTGAGGGAATTCCTTCCTTATCGAGTTTTTCACTTAGTTTGTTTGCGGCATGCTTAGTTCGTGTAAACACTAGTACTTGTTTCCAGTCGTTCGTTTCCATAAGCTGAAGGAGAAGTTCGTGTTTTCTCTCTCTGTCAACAGGATACGCCAAGTGTTTTACTTGCTCAGATACAGTATTTTTCTGTGCAACTTGTACCATCTCAGGATTCTTAAGAAAGTCTTTCGCGAGCTGCTTGATCTGATCTGAAAAGGTAGCAGAGAAAAGGAGTGTCTGTCGGCTTGTAGGAAGGAGCCCAAGAATCTTTCGTATATCATGAATAAAGCCCATATCAAGCATGCAATCCGCTTCATCTAAAACGAGTGTGTTCACAGATGAAAGATCTACTGATCTTTGGCTAACATGGTCTAGAAGGCGTCCTGGTGTCGACACTAAGATATCAACTCCCTTTCGAAGTTTGATTTTCTGAGCCTTGATATTGACTCCACCAAAAACAACGGTTGAACGAAGGTACAGGTACTTACCATACGTATGTATCGCATCGTGTACCTGCGCTGCAAGTTCCCTTGTTGGAACAAGGATTAAAGCAGTGAGCTTCGATTTTTCATTTTCATCCTTCCGCTCTTTAACAAGCTGAAGAAGCGGTAGCATAAAACTTGCTGTTTTTCCAGTTCCCGTTTGTGCTCCACCAAGGATATCCTTTCCTTGAAGAATAAGTGGGATTGCTTCCTTCTGAATCTGAGTCGGTGTTGTGTACCCGCACCCCTCAATAGCAGAAGTAATTTGATCCAAAAGACCAAGCGTATCAAAAGACATAAATGTATTCCTATTTGGCCTAATTTCTAATGATTAGGCAATATTTATTCGTTAATTTATGGGAACCTGGAAGTGTTATGAGCTGCTCTGCAGAATATCTGCATCGGCAATTCAGCCATTTTCTTCAGTTGCTAGCGTAACCGAACGCCAACCCACTCGCAGGCAGCTATATTCAATCTGAAGGATCAACCTACAGATTCAGAGATTAAGAGAGTATACTCTCAAAATACTATTATGGATTTTCCCATAGAAAATAGAGTCAGCAAGGCAATTAGGTTACCATCAAAATACAATAATAAGCAAGTTTAGTGCGTGGCGAGAACGTTTCTCTAGATCTGTGATGCAGGTCTATTTTTTAAATCGTAAACAATTTATTATTAATTACTTATATTTTTCATCCAACAGAAACATATACAAGGAGTTGGGCATACGCATTTTATTAATTAAATTTTTTTACAGAAATATACCCACTACGACTGGATAAAAAGAACCATATGTTTTTTTGACTAACGGCGGCGGCGAAGAGGAAGTTTATTAAAAAATGCTTCACTTGGCTGAAATTTTGTATCCACAACAATGTAATCGTGTAAGAAAAATGCCTTATATTTTGAGTGGATGAAGCTAAAATCTGTGACACTGGTGTTAAGACGTATCGAATTGGGCAGCCGCCCTTCTTTTAAATTATTTTTATCAATGAGAAGCGAGAAACAGAACTGGTCGCCTGTCGGGCTTAAAAAAGGGAGTTTAGAGCAGGCTGCATCAATCCATTGATTCAAGAGAGAGGATCCGGTCGGATGGTTGGAGGAAACCCCAACTATTTGAGTGATAACATTAGAATACACATCTCTTTTTGGCATATTAAGGGCATCACGCACAAAGTCCCATGTCTCGATAAAATGATGGGGCATCTCCCCTTCGCTAAAGTAGCAATACCCATGTTTTTCAATATGTTTGAATATTGGTGTCAAATTTCGAATAGGAATGCAGCAAGCATCGAGCCAAAGAATATGCTTATACCCCATATCTCGTACCTCTTCGAACATGAATGGCTTAAATGCATAGGGAACATCAGCAAACCGTAAGCGCCCCTTTTGTAGACTTGGCCACCCTCCGACTCGATAAAGAAGGTGCCCTTTAAAACCAACTCGCTCAAGCGCTCGAGCTATTGTAATAAGTCCATTTTCATAGTTCCTATCACCAAAATCACAGCCCGCATAACTAATAATACAGTATTCGCGTTGATCAGGGTTATCACCGAAATCAATTTTGACAAACCGTGGCTCTGTACCATCTGTTATTTTTGTTCTACCAATCCGATACGAAATGAGCCCATCCAGTTTATTCGGAAGGATAAATTTTTCCGCAAAAAGGTTGTTTTTCACTCGCTCTTGCCTCTCTCTGAGGTAGTGCTCAATCTCTAAATAATCATCCAAACTCGGATTGTTCCAGTCAGAAATGTGTAGATCACTAAATTCATCCGGACAAAAATAATCGACTAGCCGCTGCCCAATCGATACTTCAGCAGCAATTGAAAAGGCGAAAGCCACAAAACAAAGAAGAAAAACACGTATTTTTTGCATGATTGGTTCCCTACTTTTGAGAAGAGTTAGTTTGGAGAAAGAGTACGTTCATCTTTGCTTGATCGAGAGTAGGCGATGCCTCGAAAAAATATTCGCACTGCCATGTTTGACTTTTCTTTCCCTGTTTATTGGGAACGGTGTCCCATGGAGGATATATTCGGAAAGCGAGCTTTCCTCCCTGATGGTTTTCAGAAATAATCTTCTGCTTCACGAGCACATTTTTGGGAAAAACAAATTGGCCGAGCTGCTTTTCAAACGCAACACTAATAATGACAAGTTCAAAAGGATCTGTACTATCGTAGGGTACTATTTTCCCTGAATTCGCACGTTTCCATAGGGTAACAAACTGACCACTCTTTTTAGGAGTAATTTTCCCGATCCGAAACAACGCATTAAGGTCTCCAATGACTACCGTTGAAGCCTCATACTCTATAGATTCTTTGTCTGTCATTGTAGAGAGCACTGGTAATTTGTTCGGTGTGTATATACACTTGATAATTTCTTCCAGCGTATTCTTAATATTACTTCCCCTATTTTTTTATACTCTCTTGTACTAGCTGGGTTTCAACCTGCGTGAGGATGAATTGTGCCATTTGGTCGAGGGGGACCGTAGAACGGTGAATAGTTGGATGAAAGTAAAACGCGCAGGTTTTTTCGCTTCCTTCAAAAACGGAGGCATCGTTTGAATGTAGGAACACTTGTTTTCCACTGGCTATTGAAAAGCCAAGCTCGACGTGTGTTCCCTTGCCACCTGGAAGAAGTACTACAACAAAATCTGCTTCTTCTATGGCGTTGAGCTCTAAGAGAGCAACCTCTTCAAGCCGTTTTGCCCCTTCAGATTTTACACTCCCATGTACAGTCCAATCATAGATAAGCTCATGCCCACCCTGATTGAGGAGATCCTGAACATAGTTGTGCGCCTTTGCATTTGAGAGCGATGTTGCTATGTAATACTTCATACTATCCTATTGTTGTTCTATTAGAAAAACCGTGAGGTTCTTTCAAGCGTTTCAACAGGATCATATTCTTCTGCATCTGAATCAAGAAGCATGTTAGTTACTGCAATCCCTCCAAG
>Ga0070729_10005735_pt1 | contig 12639 bp, 12 predicted proteins | sample tdDd472_FD_66725 | JGI IMG/M metagenome (GOLD analysis project Ga0070729, IMG submission 66725) | Marine sediment microbial communities from the Atlantic coast under amendment with organic carbon and nitrate - tdDd47.2 | ecosystem: Environmental > Aquatic > Marine > Coastal > Sediment | place...
CAATGAAAAAGAAGTTGGCAAGTCCGGTGGCAATACCAGCCAGTTCACGTGGGAATGCATTTCGGACCAAGGTAAGAGACAAAGGCGCTGCAGCCATTGTCGTCAACCCCAGCAACCCAAACCAGACAAACAGTCCCCAGAGAGAAAAATCGTCTAGACCAAAGACCATTGAGCCCGTCAATAATACCAAAATAAATCCGGCTCCAATCAAAACCTTTTTCCGGGACTTGAACACTCGTTCAGCCAGCAGCCCCAGAAATGGTCCCCCAATGATCATACCCAGAGCAAGCATTCCAAGCACATGCCCTGTATCAACTTTGCTGAGGCCGTGAACATGCATAAGATAGGGGCCACCCCAGAGTCCGCCGAATGAAATAAAAATACCCAAGGATAAAAAAGCCCAAATGGTCGGTGGCCAAAACGCAGGCGAAGTCAGAACTTGAATACTGAGAGTGGCACTCTCTCTGATACCACTTGTGACAACGGGTTCCATTTCATGATCAACCGCTGGATAACCCAATTCCTGTGGCCGATTGCGTACAAAAAGCCACAAACAGGCAACACAAAGCAGAGACACGGCTCCAACGATCATGAAGCTGCCACGCCAACCAACCAGAGCATCAAGATAACTCAAGGGAGTAGCTCCGGCGAAGACTCCCAAACCAGCCACACCGATGAGCAGTCCGATCATCGATGTAAATTCCCCGTGTTTGAACCAGGCTGAAATAATTTCAAGGACCGGCACCAACACCATGGCCGCACCGACACCAACCAGAACCCGGAAGAATAGCGCCATGAAAAAACTCGAAGTGCAGGAAAAACCGACTGCCCCAAACCCCGCCAATGCAAAAAAGATACACAGACTTCGACGGGCACCCAAACTCCTGACAATTGCCCCCGAGGGAATCTGAATAAAGGCATATGGGTAAAAATAGGCTGCACTCAAAAGCCCCAATGAAGCCCCTTTAAGATTCAGATCACGCATCAAATCCAAAGCAAGCACAGCAGGAGCCTGACGATGGAAAAAAACGAGCATATATATGAAAGAAAGGAGTGAAAATACAACCCAACGGTAATGAACAGTCCCAAGCTCGGCGGTTGGGTCTAATGGCTTGCCCTGCGTAGAATCGTCCATTGAGACCTTATTGGTTGGAGTGATAAAACATACAATAGCCTTATGCGCACTCCCGGCAAGTAAACGCCTAGTCAGACAGGCTCGTCTCTTCGGCGAACAGCTCGAACCCTTTACGCACATATGCCACACCGGACACAACCGTTGCTGCAGCAGTGATCCAGACAGCCCCCTGAAGAATGACAGAGTAATTAAAATCAAAAGTCCACTGGACCATCACGAAAAGGACCAGAACAATCTGGGCGGCTGTAGTGAACTTGCTGATCCAGATAGGTTTGATACGACTCCTGACATCCACTCCCCAGAAACTGAGCACGGCCAAACCGCCGATAATGATCGCATCGCGACTGACGACCAGAACGGTCAACCACAAAGGCAGCCACCCTTTGGCAGAGAGACAGATGAAAGATGTAACGAGAAGGGCCTTGTCGGCCAATGGGTCAAGCATGGCCCCAAGCTGAGTCCGCTGATTCCATATGCGAGCGAGGAAGCCATCAAGGGCGTCGGTCAATCCGGCAATGGCAAAGAGAATCCAGGCGAGATTGAAATTCTCACTCGTGTAGGCCATGACGAACACCGGCGTCAGCAGAATCCGGATGATCGTGAGAATATTGGGAACAGTCCAAATAGCGTTTCGGGCCACAAATATCTCCCTTATTTCCCGGCATCCTCCGAGATCTGGTAGGTCAAACCACGCTGAGGTAAATATCCCTGTAGCAACATAGCCAGACGATCACCACTTAAAAGACGAACTTCCCATGTGCCGCCGACCCCAGAAGGTTGCATATCCAATTCCACAAGACGCACTTCCTGCACTGTGGAATCCCAGCTCTGGAGCACACGATCAAATTCCAAAGCGGCATCAGGAGAAAACCACCCGGTAACTGAAAGTTTTTGAACGTTGGCGCGATTCACGTTCGCTTCAGAACGATTAAAATATCGGCTCCACAACTCAAACCAGACAACAGACATATCCTTGTTGGTGGATACCCATTCACGAGTATCAAGTTCAAAACGAGCCTTGTAAATTTCTTTCGGCCCCTGCTCGATAACAAAAGTTGGTGAGGCCCCCTGTACGGCTTGAATACCGGTCAGAGTCATCAAGCCTTGTAATTGAGTCATGGACGCTTCATCAAAATCTTCTGGCCATACAACAGAGGCTGACTGCGGCGAATTCATGGTGGTAAACAACCCCATGGATTTAAGCCCATTGCGCAAGGTCAGTTTGTTCACTTTGACATCCAATCTGAGAATAAGTCCCGCTTCCATGGACTGGGAAGAAAGGACTTTATATCCTTGAATGTAAGGCTGACTGTGATCTTTCAGATACGCCTTGAATAATTCGGTGCGTACTTCATCCATATCGCCGGGCAACATGAGTTTTGCTTCTTCCAGCACCGCCTGTGCAAATCCTTCGGCCATTGCCGTCTTGCGGAGTGCCATGGGAGATACACCCTCTTCCATGGGCTTGAAAACGCGGACCTCGGATGCACTGGCAACTCCGACCAGCAACCACATGCAAACCACAAAATTGACTATAATAAACCGTGCTTTCAGCATGGCTATTGCTCCTTGACGGGCTGCAGCCCTTCTTCCGACTGAACATCGGCTTCACTGTCCACTTTCACGGGGGTTTTCAGAACAATGACAACGCGACAGTTTGCCGCTGCAGATCCAGAACGCATCACGGAACGAACCAACTGTGCCATGGGCGATGAAATAATCAAATCGGTCCGCCAGGAACCGTAGGCACTCAGCGCGCGCACAGTCAGCGGGTTATTCCCGACACGATCTCTGAGAGCTGTGGGATTGCTGGTATTGGCATAAGCCACAACGCCTTTGTTGATGGCATTGGCCCTGCTAACAAGAAACGGCCCATATGCACCAAGCCCATCCTGGCCATAAATAACCGGAGCCAGAGCAGGTGTAACCTGCAACCCGCTGGCATCGATAATCACACCAGTATAGCCACGCGCACCAACGCCAGCCTCCTCAGGAACTCCGTCCTGATAAGACAGGTTCTGCTCCATGGAAGTCGATAACTTGGGTGGTACGCCACTTTGAAATTGAATAGTGGTGGGCAAAACCAGCTCAGCCAGTTTGCCACGAAATTTCTCGGAGACACGGACTTCGCCGCCATCCTCAAACATGGCAGGACGCTCAAACGGCGAATTATGCACCACACCTCGCACTCGTGCGGCGAGTTCTGCATCGTCAGACAAAAATGCGGAGACCGTACGCTTGCCATCAATACGCACCGACATGATCATATCGAGCATCTGCTTGCGTGCGCTGGAAGCCACTTTGCGAACCGACAGAGGAGTGAGTTTTACACTCGAATCTTCACCGGGCGGTAGTAAAACACGGACAACCGTAACATCTCCATTACCCCAGGTAATGGAACCACCTTCATCAAACGACTGGACAAAACCTTGAAACGACAGCGCCCAGGCTGGAAAAGCCAGTAATATCGCTGTGGTCAAAATAAACATTCTAAGGGACATGTGAATAATATATCCTTGATATAATCTTGTAATCAATGTGGAGTTCTTTTTACTGCTTGGCATGTATCGCGCTTGAAGCTTTTCTGCAACCCGCTTGCAGCGGCCATCAGGCGGTGATATCCTTGCGATTATTCGGCAATTCAACTGGAGTGAGCCATGCTGATACACCTGATGCAACACGGCGTCTGTTTGTCAAAAGAACTTGATGTGAACCAGCCCTTAAGCCCTGTAGGCCGCGAACAAATCGAAAAATCGGCTCGTGCCGCGCAGATTCTCGGGCTGCAATTCGAGCTGATCCTCGCCAGTCCCAAAGTACGCTCTCTGCAAACAGCTGAAATAATGGCTCAGCATACCGGCTATCCGGTTTCACGTATCGAAGTAACCGAGGCAGTCAAGGCCATGACTCCGGCTCAAACGACCATCGACTTCATCCATGAATACGATGGTCTTGATTCCGTACTTATCGCCGGACATTTGCCATCGCTAAGTAACGTTGCTTCCACCATTCTCTCCGGTGGTAATCAATGTGATATCCATATCGAAAACGGCAGCCTGATACAGATTGAACTGAATGCCTCCAGAGAAACAGGCACACTGAATTGGCACCTCTCGGCAGTCCAATTGGCCTTGATAGCGAAGAATTAAGTAGAGATATCAGCAAGCCAGGATTCAACAAGATCGGCAATTGGCTCATTGTCGCCCGGTGCGAACCAGTGAATATCGTCTTCTTTTTTGAACCACGTAATCTGCCGTTTGGCATACGCTCTCGTATTCTTCACCCATCTGTCCTGTGCCTGTTCCATGCTCATTTCATTACGCAGAAAAGCGAGCATTTCGGCACACCCGATGCCAGTCCATCCCGGTGCTTGCGGGTCTGAACACAGTTCATAGGCAACTTTGGCCTCTTCAAGAGCTCCACGCTCAATCATGATACCGATTCGCTTGGCAAGATGGGGTTCAAGCTCATCAAGGGTAATCTGCATGCCTACTTTCAAGGCGTTATATGGCGCGGGTGTATGTTCACTGCTGGTATGCCACCACGTCATGTTCTTACCCGTGGCAAGCAGGACCTCGGCAGCTCGGGCATTGCGCTGAGTATCATTAGGATGAATCTTAGCTGCGTAATTCGGGTCCGAGTTCACCAGCTCGGCATGGAGCCTTTGCGGGCCTTCGGCCTTAATACGTGCGAGCACCGTGGAACGGATACTTTCAGGAATTTGTGGAATTGGCGCTATACCACTTATGAGTGATTTCAAATACATACCAGTACCACCAACCAAGATCGGCAAGCGTCCCTGTTTACGTTCTTCGTCTATCTTCTCCATGGCAAGATCAACGAAACGCGCCGCAGTCATTTTCTCTTGGGTAGGCAGAAAACCATAGAGCAAATGCGGACACGCCGCTTGCTCATCACTGTCAGGCTGAGCCGTGATGATGGGAAAATCCGTATAGACCTGACGGGAATCAAAATTGATGACACTCGCGTCCATACGCCTGGATATTGCGATGGCGGCAGCGGTCTTGCCTGTCCCGGTGGGACCGAGCAGGCAGACGATGGGAGGCTTTTCGCTCATAAGGGAACTACTTGCCTCCCCCACAACCAAATTTAGTGCCGTACTTGATTTGCAGGGCCTTGACTACCGGCCCGGGAACCAGACCACAGACGTCACCGCCGTACTGAGCCACTTCCTTGACGATTGTAGAGCTAAGGTACATCCACTTGAAATCGGTCATCATGAACACGGTCTGGATTTCCTGATCCAACTTACGATTCATGAGCGCCATTTGGAATTCGTACTCAAAATCGGAAACAGCACGAAGGCCACGCATGATGACTCCGGCCCCCTTGCTCTCGACATAATCGATGAGCAAACTGTCAAACGGCTCGATTGTCAGGCGTTCTTCATCACGAAAGACTTCCTTCGCCAATTCAACCCGCTCGCCGATGGAAAACAGCGTTTTCTTGGGTGTACTCTCGGCCACACCGAGAATGACTTTATCAAAAACCTTGAGCCCACGCCGAATCAAACTTACATGGCCCATGGTCAGGGGGTCGAACGTGCCGGGATAGACTGCCACCTTGGGGTTCAGTTCCGCCATAAAAGTATCCTGGTCTGACCGTATTCACGGTCGGTTATGAGTTCCATTTCAGCAATCAGCCCCTCTTCCGGAGCTTTCACAGACGTCTCAACTTCGGCCAAAACAAATGCACCATCTGCAATCCAGCCTTTGGCAAGAGCCTTTTCCAAAGCCGGACCAAAGAGATCCTTCCCATACGGAGGATCTATGAAAACCAAATCAAATGGTACTTCCGGTCGCTTGGACAATACACCAAAAAGATCCTTGCTGACCACCTTTGCCCGACGTTTTTCAATCCCAAGCTCTATGAGGTTCTTACGAATCAATCCGGCAGCCTTGTTACTCTTTTCAATGAACCACGCCTCAGGCGCCCCACGGCTCAAGCACTCTATGCCCAAGCTACCGCTACCCGCAAACATGTCGACGACTCGTGCCTCAGTGAAATCCACTCCCCGCGCCATAAGCATGGAAAAGATGGATTCACGCACCTTCATGGTAGCGGGCCGGTATCCCGGTCCTTCGCAGGTCTTGATACTGCGCCCTTTATATTGTCCGCCAATTAAACGCATACGCTACATTTCGGAAATGAGTTCCACGAGATTACGATTCACGTCCAGCAACTTGTCTCGCAGATCCGCTTGATCTACCCAGGGACGGTTTTCAACGTCGGCAACCCGCTGCTTGAGTTCCGCATACAGAGTCTCGGAATCCCTAAGCAGGAAGTCCCAATCCACGCGCGGTCTGGCAACGGCCATATCAATGACTGGAGCAAGTTCCAATCCTGGCTCAAGTTCAAGTTCTTCCATATATTCAGGAATATGAACCTCAAAACCGTACTTTTCGGTAATCAGTGCACCAAACTCTTTCTGCACCTCGGCCTCACCATGAACTAGAATAACCTTGACCGGTTTACCTTTCATGCTTCCGAGCCAATCAAGAAGTTCATCCTGACCAGCATGACCAGAAAAACCATTGATAGTAAATATTTTTGCGGCAATGGAAACTTCCTCGCCAAAAAGACGTATCTTTTTAGCGCCACCGATAATCTTTCGCCCAGGTGTACCGACGCCCTGCCAACCGACAAAGATGACACTGGCACCCGGCCTCCACAAATTGTGTCGAAGATGGTGCTTGATACGACCGGCGTTGGCCATACCACTGGCCGAAATGATAACAGCTGGGCCCTTGGTTTCATTGATGGCCTGAGACTGATCACGAGTCTCGGTAAAATGCAGGTTGGGCAGATCCAAGGGATGCTCGCCTTTTCGGATAAACTCCTGAGTTTGTTCATCATAAAATTCAGGATGTTTTCTAAAAATTTCCGTTGCCCGAATAGCCAGAGGACTGTCCAGGTAGATCGGCATATCCTCAGGCAGACGCCCCTGCTTTCTCAGCAAGAACAGACTGTAAATGATCTGCTGCGAGCGTTCCACGGCAAAGGCCGGAATAACGACCTTCTCACCATTCCCGTAGCTATACTTGATAGCCTCAGCCAACTCGTCAAGACTGTGCTCTTCGTCAGGGTGATTTCGGTTTCCGTAGGTGGACTCCAAAAACACATAATCAGCGCAATCCGCATCACTGGGATCAGCAACAATAAGCTGTTCAGGACGACCCAGGTCGCCAGAAAAAACAGCCTTGGTACGCTTGCCATCCTGTTCGTACTCAATCTCGATAAATGCAGAACCGAGAATATGCCCTGCATTTTTATATGTAATTGTGAGCCCCGGCGCAGGCTCAAAAACCTTATCATAATAAACGGTTGCGAGAAGTGGAACCGTTTTTTCAGCATCGTTGATATTGTACAGAGCACGAACAGGCTGCACACCAGTACGCATCCGTTTTCGGTTGGCCCACTCCGCTTCCATCTCTTGAATATGGGCACTGTCGAGAAGCATTATCTCAAGCAGATCCTTGGTAGGTGCTGTGCAATAAATTGGATTCTTAAATCCCTTGGAGACCAATGCTGGCAAAAGCCCACTATGATCAATATGTGCATGGGTGATAAGGATGAAATCAAGATCCTTGCCGTCGTATTCATCAAGATTCCAGTTGCGCTTTTCAATTTCCTTGTTGCCCTGATGCAATCCGCAATCAAGTGCGAACCGTTTGCCGCCACATTCAAGGATATAACAAGAGCCACTGACGGTCCGGGCCGCGCCCATGAACGTAATCTTCATAAAGTATCCTCATGGTAAAATCCCAAGTCGGAAGCAAATGGAAAATCCGCTTTCGAAAGGGAAAAAATCGGTGTATTAAGAAAGTTACGAGAAGACGGAACACGACATCCGTCACCCCGGAATACATGCCTCATAAACAACAATCAGGCAACCAAACGTTGCAGGCTTGAAAGAAAAAACATTCGCATTGAAGGAGATCCCATGATGCACCGCTCCAAGCAGTACTTGATAGACGACCTTTCCATGCAAGAGTCCTGGAGACTCTTCAAAATCATGTCTGAAATCGTTGAAGGTTTCGAGAATCTGTCTGAAATTGGTCCTGCCGTGTCCATGTTCGGCTCTGCTCGCGTCACGCCGGAAGAACCGTTGTATGAACAGACTGTGGAGCTTTCCAAAGAGCTGTCCAAAGCCGGCTTTTCAGTCATCACGGGCGGTGGTCCAGGACTCATGGAGGCAGGAAATAAGGGCGCTTTTGAAAACGGCGGCGAATCCATCGGCCTACACATCCATCTGCCCATGGAGCAACACAACAATCCTTACCTGAACATTCGTAGCGATTTCCGTTACTTCTTCATCCGCAAGTTGATGTTCATCAAGTATGCCCTGGCCTATGTCGCCTTGCCCGGCGGTTACGGAACTCTGGACGAACTGGCCGAAGCGCTGGTGCTCATCCAGACCCACCGCATCAAGCCCTTCCCCATCGTGCTTTTCGGCACTGAATACTGGGCAGGTCTTGTTCAGTGGTTCAAGGACCAGCTTGTACCTAATGGCTATTGTAATGAAGAAGACCTTGATTTATTCATTGTCACCGACGACATTTCGGAAGTCGTGGCCTACATCAAAAAGCACGTCATCCTCTAACAATCTGTGACCAATAGTAAAAAAGCCTTATTCTTCGGCCTCGCCACAGTGGGCATCTGGTCCACTGTGGCGTCGGCCTTCAAAATTTCCCTTCGTCACCTTGATCCGTTACAACTGCTGCTTCTGGCATGTGTGGCCTCTGTAATTGCGCTTACTGGTGTCATAGCATTTCAAGGAAAACTGGGAAAACTAAGAAAGATCAGTTCTGACGAACTTCTTCGCTGTGGCCTGCTCGGTGCGCTCAACCCATTTCTCTACTACATCATACTGTTCAAGGCATACGATCTGCTCCCCGCACAGGAAGCACAACCACTCAACTACACGTGGGCCATCACCCTTTCCCTGCTATCCGTCCCCCTCATGGGACAAAAAATGAGCCTCAAAGACTTGACGGCCATCCTCGTGAGCTACTTTGGTGTCATCATCATATCCACCCATGGTGATATTCTCGAACTCTCACTATCAAACCCCACCGGTGTGGCTCTCGCCCTTGGCAGCACTCTCATTTGGGCGCTCTACTGGATTTTCAATACCAAGAGCACAATCGACCCAACTGTCGGCCTGTTTCTAAACTTTCTCTTTGGATTACCGCTTGTATTAATCGCAACCATCCTCTTTTCCGAACTCCCGCAACTCAGGCTGGAAGCATTACTCGGCGCAGCCTATATCGGTTTTTTCGAAATGGGCATCACCTTTGCACTGTGGCTCACTGCCATGAAATATGCGGCCATGCCTGACGGTGGCGGCACCGCGCGTGTGGCAAATCTTATCTTCCTTTCACCATTTCTCTCTCTCATTTTCATTTATTTCATCGTCGGAGAGGAAATTCTACCCGCCACCATGATTGGTCTCGTCTTCATTATCGCAGGCAATAGCTTAATGCAGTACAAAGGTAGCCGCTCCACACAAAAGGATATATCAAAATAAGATGTACTCACAATCACGTGTAGCCATGCTCTTTTGAAACAATATCCAGTCAATAATATGGTCAAACATACATACTCTGTGTATGGTTTTTATATGAAAAGAATTGCGTCCCTTCTTCTTCTCTTGAGTCTGGCATTGCCCGTCCATGCCGAACAAACTCTTTCCTTCGGATACATCGGCGCTCCGCTGTCATACTCTTCACTCGCAGTACTCAAGGTTGCATATGAAAAAATCGGGATTCGCATAAACGGTCATAAACTGCCAGCAGCCCGTTCACTGGCACAGTCCGATGCAGGTCTGACAGATGGAGAGGTCCACCGTATCAAGGCTATTGAATTGGAGCACCCTGAACTTATCCGTATTGATGCCCCCATCAACAGTGTCGAAGGATTGGCTCTTTCCTGCGATAAAAGTATCGACATAACAGCCTCCAACACACTTAAGAACTACCGTATTGGTGTCAAAATTGGCACTCGTTATGCCGAAAAACTGACTGCCGAAATGCCATTTGTCACTCGAGCGGTTGATGAAAACAAACTGATGGAACTACTTCTTGTCGACAAGCTGGATATTGTCATCGGTGATCGGCCTTGGGCTGAAGCTCAAATAATGCTCCCTGAATATAAGTGCGTGAGGATCAATGAACCACCTCTTAAGGTCATTCCGCTCTATCACTACCTACATGTTCGCCATAGCAGCTTGGTTCCCAAAATCACACGTGTTTTAAGAGAAATGGAACAGAGTGGAGAGTCGAAGAGAATTGTTCGAAAGGCCTTAGCCTCTATCAAGGGAAGATCTGTCCCTGAGTAATCCGAATACCCAAAGAAAGGCGGGAAAGACATCACGCCCTCCCCGCCCATTTCATCGTATTTATCAAAGACTAGATCGCAACTCTCACATCAGCAGCAATAACCCCTTTGACCGAACCATCACCATTGATGAACGGGCTGGACACGGTGATGCAATTCTCGCCCGATGCGGATGAGACATAAACATCCGAGATGTAAAATGTCTGATTTTTCATGGCGCCTTGAAACCAGAGTCGAGTATCCCATGTTGAACCATATGCAGACTTGTCTTCGGCAAAATCAGTGACCTTTCCGCCAATATTACTCACTGTCTGCTTCCCGGTTTCATCTGTAATATAAAGCAGTTCTAGAAACTCATTCTTCCCAAGAGCCTGACGCATGGCATCTTCCTGACGAAAACGATCGCGCGATTGGATATCTGCAGATGCAGCCAAGCGACCGATGACGTCCTGAACCTTGCCGTTACCGACCAAGCGGAACACGCCGGTCATTGTTGCAAGGTCTTTAACTCGTTCGGTCAGACTTACCACAGCAAGAGCTGATTCTTCCATACCCTCGCCAGTTGCCGAGGAAATAGCGTGAATCTCTGAGATGGTCCTTGTCACCTCCTCGCAAGCAATGGATTGCTGCGAAGCAGCAGAGGCAATTGCCCCGATACGTTGGGCGCTGGTCTTGGCGAACGTAACGATCTCATCCAGCGCATCACCTGACTCATGCGCAAGGGATGCCGCTTCATCGGCCAACCCGGTCATGTCTTTTACGCCCGAAATGGTCTGTGTGACCTGGTCCTGAATACCTTCGATTGCCAGACCTACATCACGGGTCGCTACCATGGTCTTTTCCGCCAACTTGCGAACCTCATCCGCGACAACGGCAAAGCCCCGCCCTGCTTCGCCTGCGCGGGCCGCTTCAATGGCCGCGTTAAGTGCCAACAGATTTGTCTGGTCTGCAATGTCGGAAATAACACCCATGATTTTGCCAACGCCTTCTGCCTGTGTTCCGAGTCCGGCTACATGCTCTGCAAGCGACTGGGAATTGCCGGAAACCTCGCTGATGGATTCGAGAGTCTTTGTAACGACTTCTGAACCATTTTTGGCATATGACATTGCCTGTTCAGCATCCGAAGCCGCCGCCTCGGCATTGACCGCCGCTTCATTAACGGAAGCATTCATCTCTTCCATGGCAGAGACGGTCTCCGATATATATTGCTGCTGATCAACAGCACCGTCACGAGCTTTGGAAGAAACGCCATCCAGGCGCTTGGACTGTTCCTGAATTCCTTGCACAGACAAGTCCAGGGATTTTGCTGCAGACAATAGCCCCTGACACCTGGCGGCTTCACCTTGCTCTCTCGCTTGTACGGCCTGATTCGATGCATCAAAAGCCTTGGTTTCAGCCTCAATTGCTACATTTTTGCTTATCTCAAGCTGATTCTCTAACTCACTAATGCAATGAACAATTTGGTTCATTTCGTTGGTAAGCTTTCCAATATTGTTACTGCCGCCCAAAGGCAAAACAACATCTTTGTCACCTCGGGCGACCTGTTGCACAGGAATCAATAAACGACTGCACTTACTGTCCATTCTCAATTTAGTTATTACTACACCACAAATTGTAGCAACGACACCAACCATGGATATACCTATAGTTATCCACATTAATCGAGCAATCCTGGCTGACAGAATTGTAACCTCAGCAGTTTCCGCTAAAGCAACTGAGGGATTGAAAAACATCACACTAAACCCGACAAAAAGCGCTGTTAACACTCCTAAATACGACACTTTTTTCCTCTTCATCTCTCTTCTTCCCCGTATGTTTAACGATAATCAACGGGTCTCTTAAAGCAAATGAGGGGCCAACTTCTAACTTATTGGAATATCTAACAGCACAAAGCACACCTAAGTAAATACAATAATTACAGAGATGTGCGAGTTGTTAAGAAAAACTCTAGATATTTATCAGAGAAAAAACGGTGTGTTAGAGTAAATCCATATACACAATTTCAGAAAGAAAGAAGAGACCTACAGGAAATCAGGGTCAATGCCCGCTTTGCCACCGGCAAGAATGAGCTTCATATAGCGAATAGTACGGTCATCAACAGGTACAAGGGGGAAGTTCCCACGACACGCATCGCACTGCGCCATGGC
>Ga0070729_10005736_pt1 | contig 12638 bp, 10 predicted proteins | sample tdDd472_FD_66725 | JGI IMG/M metagenome (GOLD analysis project Ga0070729, IMG submission 66725) | Marine sediment microbial communities from the Atlantic coast under amendment with organic carbon and nitrate - tdDd47.2 | ecosystem: Environmental > Aquatic > Marine > Coastal > Sediment | place...
GGCCTATGTAGCCCGGACCTCGGTCCGGGCTACATAGGTCATATACAACACTTCATACATTCCTGTAAAAATATCACTGGAAACTATCATACAAGGTCGGGCACTTGTTGCCCGACACGGATGTTCCCAAACGTAGGGATACATACATCCAGAGCCCTGCATTGTCGGGCACCGCAAGCAGGTGCCCGACCTACATGATTATACAGGTGGTGACATCGGGAAACCCTGTATATTACCGGGGTTTATGGATATCCACGATCGGTAGGTCGGATTACATTCTAATCCGACGCGCCAAGGAAAGCAAAGCCGCCCTTACAGCCCCGTTTCCGGCTGAATATCGGGGCATCCCATCCTGCCATCCCAGTCAAAAGTACTGGACTGCCCTCTCCCGTCGTCCTGGATTCCCCCGGGACAACGTGATGATGAGGGAGTGTGTTAAAGGCTCACCGGCAATTACGACAGTACTGTATGTTTGGGAGTCGTGGGATTCTATTCAAGCAATAGACCATGTTCACAGATTTCAATTACTTGGCCTCTGCCAATGGTTTTACCATCCCAAACCACAAACTGTTTCCCAACGTTAATATTCGAAAACACATTGAGAAAATCCAAAAACTTAATAGGTATTGTTACTTCTGCTCCTGGATGAATTGCTCCGGTTTCATTTAGAAGCATTCTACAATCATAAAAAATTCCATCAATTTTCAACAGACAGCCAAACGATTTATCTGGAGTTGGTCCAGCTCTTCCACCTTCTGTAGTTGTTAAAAAATGTATCTTTGCAATAATGTCGGGTTGTATTTCCATTTTTCGCCTCACTTGGTTTTCGGGGGTGACAAAAGGTGCAACTTCTTCGTTGGGACCACAATTGCAGGAATCCCCCTATCAACATCGACCTTCATATTGGAATCAATTTCCTTTGTTGGTATTGTTGTTTTTACAGTAGTATAAGGGGGGTCACCAAATGACTGTTCTGCCATTTTTCCATACTTCTCAGCCCCTTCTTCTGTTGAAGAAAAATATTTACTTTCAATACCTTCTGGATTTCGAAACTTATTGGAGTTTTGAATATCCTTTAATTCATCGGGCTTAACAGCTCTGTACAAATCTGTAGTTTCCTCAGCCACTTCATCCGCCGATTTAGCGGCCCGCTTTCCAGCCTTGGCCGCATCTGCGGTGTGCCCAACGATCTTCTTGAATAGTTTGGCACCACCAAATGGCACAACAAGGGCCACTGCAGAGATAACGGCTCCTGTGGTGTCTCCCTTTTTGATATCCATGGCCAATTCTGCCACATCGGCAACTTCACCTGCCACGGGAACAAATCCTGTGGCCACATCGGCCACCGTTGCGGCGGTTTCATCTGCCTCAACACCACAGAACTCCAGAACTTCCTTCCAGAATAACCCCGTCGGATCAATCCGGTTTACCGGGTTTCCCCCTGCGTACATGTAAAGATCAAGGAACCTGCCTGGCCTATGGGCTCAGGACGGTTGTAACGGCGCAATTCAGGGATGTGCGTCCATTGTAGTTAAAGCCGGTTTCAGAGTCAAAGTATTGCCCCCGCCGGAAAGGCAAAGCCCCGCCGTTGTCCCGCAGGTTTCATTAAAGGCCCCGCTGGCGTCCCGTATATCTCCCTAAAGGGCGCGGGGGTTCCCGCCGCAGTCCCGCAATGGTCCTGTCACGGACCGAAGCTGCCCCGACACTTCCACAGCCCCGGTCAATGCTGCGCCTTTACCGGGAATTTTTGCCTCTAATAATGTCGCCGGTGACGATCCCCAAAAAAATGAAAAAAAACGTGAAAAAAATTACGTTCCGCTTACATAAAAACCGACCATGTGTTAGTGGGTGTATGTGTGGCCCAAAGGTCGCAGATATGCTCTTTGAAAACTGAATATCCATCACACACAACAGGGGAGATATGCAGGTATACATCAGAGAGTATTACAGAAATATCAATTTTATAGAGGATTTGCCGTTTTTGGGAGGCTTTGCCGCCTGCGGGTATAGGGCTGTGGAAAAACACACAAAAAAACGGCGCCCAAACCGGACGCCGCTGATTTTGCATAGTATGTACGGGCTGCTTATTTAAGCACAAATTCCCGCTTTTCCCGCTTGATAAAGCAGTTGGTCTCGTTGCAGATGGCGAACTTCAGGTCTGCCTTGATCTTTTTGCCCGCTTCGCCGGTGTAGGTGGTTTTAATGATGCCCCGCTTTTCCGGCTTGTATTCAATGGCCTGTTTCCAGCGCAGGGGATTGTCCGCAAAGGTCACGCCCTCGGGAGCCTTGAGTTTGATTTTCATGGGCGCGTTTTTATCCAGGTGGAAGCCCTTTTTCACCACATCGAAAACAAACTGCACCTCACCGCCGGTGTCGGTTTTCTTCACCTCAATGGTAAGCTTGTAGGGCTTGTCCGCGTCTTTTTTCTTGTCGTCACCCGCAAGGGCGCTGCCTGCCAGAAGTCCGGCAATCAGCAGTACGGCGGTTGCCAGCACGATTCGCTTTGTGTGTTTTGTGCATGTCATGATAAAACCTCGTTGCGTGTTACATTATGGCAATGGTTTTTGGTTTGCGTTTGGGCAGGGTGATTCTCAACACCCCACATCTAAGCTGTGTCGTAATACCCGATTCGTCAATACCCTCGGTAATGGCAATGGAGCGGTCAAAGGTCTCAAAGCTGCGCTCGCTGGCCACTACTTCTATTTTATCGCCGGAGGGCAGGGGCGTACGATGCCCGCTTATATGAATGTTGTTGCCTTCCAGACTGACGGAAATATTGTCTCTGGTCACCCCGGGCAGATCCATGTAAATTTTAATGCCCTGGTCGTTTTCCACGATATCCGTGGGCGGATTCCAGTTGTTGCCCTGCTGAATGGTGATTTCATCCACCGGCATGTGTCGCAGCACCAACAGCGAGTGATCAAGGAAATTGTTGAGCTGTTCCTTAAGATGCTGGATGGTGGCTACCGGGTCCGAGGTGTTTTTGTTGCCCATGGACGACTCACTTTCCGTTGTACAAACGGCTGATACTCATAAAGGGAGACGGCTGCACCGCGCTTTGGGGCCGCACGGTCTCGCGTTTTATTTCAATCACATACGCGCCTTTTATGGCGGCATTGCCGCTGTTTTTGATTTTTACCTTAAAGGTGCCGTAATCGGTAAACATCAGGCGCTTTGGATTAAATACCATGGTCTCTTTTGTGATGCAAGCGAAGCCGTGGTCTTTGGCGTCCTCCCCGCAGGGGATAAAGGCTCCCATCAGGGCGCGGTCATTGCACGTCCCCCGCTTGCTGTCGGCGATAATGGCTGCGGCGGAGGTGCTGTTTCCGTCCATATCAATGGCGCCGCCAAAGCGCAGTTCCACCCGCTGCTTAAGGCCGATATCCACAGAAACCGTCTGGTCGGAGGTATCACCGGAAAGCATGGCGATTTCCGTATGCAGATACACGTTGTCGCCGCCGGTGTCGGCCTCGGCGTCCACCAGGGCCGCGGGATTAAAGCCAATGACCGGGCATTTGACCGCATGGTCCGGCATATTGGCGGCCAGGGCAAAGGGCAGGTTTTTCATGGCCGGGGCTTTGGGCATACCCGGATAATGATGCAGGTTATCCAGCACCATCAGCCACACGGCGTTAAGCATAAGCTGCTGTTGCAGCATAAGCTTGAACTGGGGCGAGATATCGCCGTTGCGGGTCAGCCGGGGCACCACCGCAAGCCACGCCATATTGTTGTCGTTTTTCCAGGTCTGCTCCATGATGGCCCTGACCACAACCTCCGACTGCCCGGTGTCAATGGCCCCCAGGGCCGCCTGACGCTGACTGCACAGGGATTCCAGCCAGATATTCTGGCGGATCAGGGGCAGCAGTTTGGGGTTGGAAAGCTGGGTAAAGGCCTGCACCGCTTTTTTAGGGGGCTTACCCTCCACGATTTGCTCCAGGGCCATACGGCCTTCGGAGGCAAAAAAGGCCACGTCTTCAAATGCGCCCTTGGTAAGGGCGGCTTCCACGGCATTATACGCCTGATAGGCCCGGGTATGGGGGTCAGACGCGCCCATGGCGTAGTATTTGTTATATACCGCCTTGTTGTGCCGGGCGGCATCACTCAGGGAGTCACCACCCTTCAGGGGCTTGAGTTCCGCCCCGGGAAACACCTTACTGGCAGGGGGCAGGGTAGAGATAAGATCCAGCCCGCCGCCGCTGTGTTCTTCCTTTTCGGCGCGTTCAATGGCTGTCATATGCGTTGACAAATCCGCCCATGCCCCGGCATGCTGACCGCCGCTTTCGTTGGCAAAGCGACTAAAAAACGACAGCGAGGCCAGATTGCCATTGGCCAGAAGGCTCATGAGGACTTCCTGGGGCTTGTACAGCACGCCATCGGTCCCGACGAAGTCCATATAGCGCCAGCCGGACGGCAGCTTGAGGCTGTTCCAGGCGAACCACGGGCCCGGCTCGTACATGGCCCGGGCGTTGTCGGCCTCGGCCATGGCCTGACCCAATCGTGCGGCGCGCCATTCCCGGGGATCAAAAGTGATGTTCTCGCCCAAAAGGGCCTCGGTGAGTTCTTCGTAGCCAATGTCGCCCGGGGTGTCAACCGCGATGTCCCCAACAGCGGCGGCGGCGATGCCGTCTACACCCTGCAATGCCAGCAGGACTTTGGCCACGGTTTTGTATACCGAAGCCGTGTAGGCGTCGCGGATAATATCGCGGTCCCAGATTTTTTTGACGATCACGATGTTGATGTCATGCCCCGCAATCACCGGCAGCAGCTGGTACGCGCGGTTTCCCTTGATATAAATATGGGCCAGGGGTTCGATGGCGGTTTTGGATTTTTTGTACGCCCCGGCGGTTTCGCCGCTAAGGGCTTTGAGCAGATCGTTGCAGTTGGAGGTATGCAGATACACCTTTGCCGGGCGATCCGCAATGGCCTTGGGTGCTCTGTATGTTTTGTAAAACCCGCGAAGATCATTGTAGATTTTATACTGCACCGTTTTGGGGTAGCCCCTGGCAAGCTGTTCGGCATGCTTTGCAAGGATGCTGTAGCCCTTTTTACCTTTGAAGAAGGTCATGTAGGTGTTGTATTTTTTGGCTTTTACCGAGAAATCGCTGGCAGCCTGTGCTCCGGAAATCCCTGCGGTCATCAGAGCCAGTGCAACAATCAGAACGCCCAGAAACCGCACACCGCCTTGTATACTGTGGCAATACCTACCGCTGATGATCCTCATTCCAACCTCCATTACAGGAATCCAGACTGTTGTGTCACGTCGGGACAGTATGCCAGAAGCACTGGTAAAAGGCAAGAGAGCGCTGTTGATTCGCAATGCTTATATCTGAAAATAGAACACGGTGCAGGCTGTGAAATGATCTATGCCTGCACGGCGCAAATACCGTACTGTTTTCAGCGGCGATTCCGGCGATTATTCAGAGCCGGACATGATGCACTCATACAGGTGTTTGCCCGGACCGAATAAAAATCCCTGGCAGGTGTCTGCCTGCAATGCCGACTGTAGCAGGGGCCACTGGGCTGCGGCCATGCGGTAATCCTGCTCTTTGAAGGTATCCTCGCACTGCTGCGATGTGGTGTCCAGAAACCCGCAGTCTTCCATGAGTTCGCAATAGGACTTGATGGCTATGTCCATAAAGGCTCCGGCGATGCGACAGTGCTCTTCAATGCATATGGCGGTGGCATCCTGGGGACAGCTTCCCTGCTGACATTCATCTCCAAGCTGCGGCGCGTAGCTGTTGGCCTGATCGGTGGAGACCGCAAGGCATGCGCAGTTAATAAGCACCACAGAGCAGTCGCTGTTGTCGCCGCATGCATCCGGTGGCGGCACATGCACGCACTGACCGTTGACGCAGTCCCGGGGATAGGCTCTGCATGCAGTATCGCCCACGCATTCGGGGATGGGTGGATGAGCGCTGCGGTTGACAAAGCGGCAGTCCCGGCCATCGGAAAGAACAGATTCAGACTGGCAGTCCGCAGGCAGCGCAATACGGATGCCTGTGCAGTCGCTGGTATCGTTGCAGCTTGTGTCCGGGGAAACCGGCTCGCTGCAAAAACCGGTGGTTCCGGTGATTACGCTTCTGCCCGGAGCTTCGGTGTCTTCTGCCTCTGTGTCCGGGTCATCCGCCGCTTCATGATCTCCGCTGTTGTCGCTGTCAGGATAATCCGCCGCTTCCCAGTCGGCCATGACATCCTGATCGCCATCTTCGGTGGTGGTGTCGGAATCACAGGCAGAAAGAATACAGGCGGCAACAAGCATACCCAACATTAAAAAAAATACCCGCTTCATGATTATGTGGTCCCTCCGTCCTCGATACTTCATTACAGATATAATTATTGTACACAAAAGGGAAGACAAGGCCAGTGTTTATTTTTTTGGGGGGACAACGGAGTGCTGCTTCTGCTTGGAAATTAGCAGGCTTGCGGGATCTAGCCCTTGAAAAAGTGGCTGATGACAAACAGCAGGTTCTCTTTTCGTTCCATGATCCGGCGGCTGAAATAGGGCAGCCAGTCGCTGCCATAGGGCACATACACCCGCATGCCGTAGTGTTCGGTATGCAGCTTTCGTTGCAGGTTTCGCTCGATGCCGTAAAGCATCTGAAACTCAAAATCATCCTTTGCAATGCCCTTGCTGTCGGCGAACTTTTGGGCTGCCCGGACCATGGCTTTATCGTGGGTGGCGATGCCGTGGTAGATACCGGAGGTCAGAAGTTTTTCCATGCCTGCCCGGTACTGGTCGTTGACGTCATCTTTTTTGGGAAAGGCGATGTCTTCGGGTTCCTTGTAAGCTCCCTTGCACCAGCGGATCTGTGCGCCGATGGTCAAAAGCCGGTCCATGTCCTTCATACTGCGGCGCAGGTTGGCCTGTAGCACAATGCCCACAACGTTGCCATAATCCTGATACACCCGGCGGAAGATATCCAGGGTGGCCTGGGTGTAAGCGGAACCCTCCATATCGATGCGTAAAAAGTTGTTATAGCGTTTGGCGCGATTGAGGATTTTGCGGACATTACGCTCCGCCAAAGCAGGGTCAATGGCAAGGCCAACCTGGGTGAGTTTTACGCTGGCAGTGCAATCCAGTCCCTTTTGTTCGATGGCATCGTAAATCCGCAGATATTCGTTGGTGGCGTCTTTGGCTGTGGCGGCGTCGGTGGTTTCCTCGCCAAGGTTATCCAGGGTTGCGGAAATGCCAAAGCCGTTAAGCACCTTGACCGCCTGTACGGCTTCCGGCAGGGTTTCACCCGCCACAAAACGCGACGCCAGAGCTGTGAGCAGACCCATGGGTTCTCCTTTTTACAACGGCTATGGTTCTAACGGTTATATGTCCGCTGTGCACATACTTCTCATAATAAGCTAAGGTGTGGCGGCGCTATGTCAACGGGCCGCATGGGACACAAACAACTTGCATCAGTGGCGGCACCTGATACAATAATATGTATTGGCTGCCAGTGACGCCGGGTGAATTGTATGCCCGGCCATGTGCATCATGAAACGGCTTCTGCAATGCCAAAGGCGCGGTGAACATACGGTATCAGGAACAGGGCGCAACCGGAGGTAGTCCCATGAAACCCCTGCACGACATGACGGCACAGGATGTACGGGCCATCCGATGGGTGGTATCGGATATTGACGGTACCCTTACCAAAGATGGGCGCATGTGCGATACAACCCTTGGGGCGCTGTCCATGCTGAAAGATGCGGGGTTTACTGTTGTGCTGGCCACGGGCCGCAGTGCCGGTATGGGACAGTCCCTTGCCCTGTATGTGCCCCATATCACCGGGGTGATCTGCGAAAACGGCGCTCTGTATTTTGATGCCACTACTTCTCGCAAGCCTGCGGTGTTGCGGGGCGGATTACGCAGCAGCACCCATCTGCGGCAGCTTGAGGCAGCCTTTGCCCGTCTGCGCACCGTGTATCCCCAGCTCAACCGTACCGAAGACGACATGTTTCGCCTGACGGAAATTGCCATGGTTCGTGATCCTGCTTTTGGGCCACAAGACCTTGAGCACATGGCAGAGGTGGTAGGGGAATTCGATTGCAGCATTACTTACAGCAGCATTCATATTCACATCATGGGCCATGGCGTGGATAAATGGCGCATGGTGGAAAAACAGGCCTCGCGTCAGGGGCTGGAAGATCCCCGCACCCAGGTGCTGACCATTGGCGACAGCGTTAATGATGCCATGCTGTTTGATCCGCAGAACGTGGTATGCAGCGTGGGTGTGGCGCAGGTGGCGGAATACCGCAGTGTCCTTGAGCCGCGTGTGCCCCGGTTTGTGACGCCATCCGCCGAAGTCGACGGATTCATGGAGATGGCCGAAACGCTCTGTACTCTGACAAAAAAACATCCCGCGTGACAAGGGGGTCCGTTATTACTGCCAAGCTTCGTACAACCGTGTTGTCTTTCTGTTTGATTCTTCTGATGGGTACCGGCGCTGCGCCGCTGGCCCATGCCAGCGATACCGGCGATAAGAATGCAGCATCCTCCGGGGCGCAACTGAATGCCGCACAGGTGGACGCTGTGTGTAAACATCTTGCGACAGATCCTGCTTCCTTCATTCGCGCCGGGGTTGCCCGCTTTGGTATGCCGCCGGTTTTGAGTGACGCTCTTGTGGATGGCGGCTCTGCTAAAGATGCAGCTGTCTGGAAGATATTCAAGGGCTACCAGGCAAAGGATGCTCCTCCTCATGCTCCCCTGTGCCGGGCAGTGCTTGCTTCTGTTGCACGGGACCATTTGCGGGCCATGTATATTCTGGAAACCCTGCCCAAAGAGCTTCGCAAGGCATGGATGCCCGTGGCGGCCATGGAGGCCATGGCGGCGCAGCTGCCCATTTCTGCGGCAGATATTGCAGGCCGGACACTGGAGCATCTTTCCAGTACCGAGGAAGCGGAGGCCTCTGCCTGGATGACTCTGGTGATGGCAAAGGCTGCGGTACAGGCCAATGCGCTGCCATTTTGGCGTTATGCCTTGGGACAGCTGGAAAAGCCGTACGTTGATGTACTGCCTGACCGTGCAAAAACCATGGTGGCGTCTTTACGGACATGGTTGCGCTGGCAGGTGGGCTATACGGATGCACCGGGACTGGCGGCTCAGACAGTGCGAAACACCAGCGATATCCCCGCCAAAGGACTTTCACTGCTGTTGCAGGTATTGCTGGAAGCGGGCCGGGATGCGGATATCAAGGCCTGTGCCGCAAAGATACATGCGGAAGCAGACCATGAATCACTGGAGTATATGCAGGCCCTGGTGGCTCTCACCGGCGGACTGACGGATATCGGATTTTACGATGCAGCGGAATTTACCCTGCTCAAGGCCCTTGAGCGACTGCCGGAATTGTCGCTGCAACACAAGGCGCAGCTGATTTCCCATGCCCATAATCTGGGTGATATGTTTTCCCTGTCTGCATTGTGCACCGCCTATGCCAAAGACGTAAGCAGGGCTGAGGACGTGCCGGTGCTGGTGCTGTGTCCTCTTGTTAAAGAAGCCCGGCTGCGGGAGATTGCAGCGGAACATCTTGATGCCCTGACCACCGAATACCTTGTGGCGGTGCTGCGGTCTTTGCGGAGTAATCTTGACCAGGAAAATACCACGGCAACACCGGAGCATCCCTGTGTCGATATGTCCCTGCAAGTGGTGAAGGGCGCAGCGCTGGAAGATCTGCCCTTGTGGCGGCTGCCCGATGCCATTGCCTGCATGCAGGCCCTGCAACCCCATATTACGGATATGACCCAAACGCGTGGCATTAGCCAAAAGACAAAAGCAACGGCTGATCGTCTGCGGGGCGTGTCGGACTTTGATCGTGCATTGACGGCCCTTGCCTGGGGAAAACGCAGCGCCACCTGGCCCAAGGGCGCCCTGTGCGGTATGTCGCCGCAGCAGAACCCCACGGCCCTTGCCATGCAAAAGCTCTGCACCGCATCCAGCAATATGCTGGCGCTGGACCAGCGGGTGGATGAGGCTGCAAAGGCCGCAGGACAGTCTTTGCCGTTCAGATTAAAAGAATTGACCTGGAAGCTGCTGAATGACCGGCGTATGGAAAAAGATTACTGTCGTCTGATGAGCGATTATTACGCCGGGCCTCATACGCCGTCAGATTTTTTGCTGGCAGTGACCAACCCCGTGTGCCGCCGGTCTTTCCCTTTGTACAGCGTAAAACCGGAAATGCTGCATGATAACGATTTTCAGCGGCAGGAACCGGTGATGAAACTGCGCATGGCCGCCGCCGCCATGGTGCTTAACGGCGCGTCTGCGGATATTGCGGAGATCGTCTACAGTTCCTGGAAGGAAATTGCAGCACAGGATGCCGCCGCCGCCTTTGGAGTGATGGCCGGAGAACTGAACATGTGGGGCAGCATTGTTGCGGAAAAGCGCAAGTATCTTTCTGCGGTAAATGCCTCGTATATTCGTCAGTATCTCTTTTTGGCCGCCCGGGTGCTTTTGGACATGGAAGCAAACTCCCGTCCCTACCCGGCGGTAATACGCAAGCTGGAAGCCATTGCCGTGGCCAACAATGACGAGGAAAAGGGGCGGCAGTCCACGTTTATGGGATATGAGCATCTGCTGGACTGGATCGGCGGGTTGCCGCCGGAGGTCCGGGATGCTTACCACGATGTCATTGTTCCCCTGAAATTGAGAGCCATGCTTGATGCCGGGGATGTTGAGAGCCTCCTTGCGGTTGACACCGGCTTGCTGGTGCGGGAGGAAACGGCGCATACCTGGTGGGTGAAGGGCTATCTTGGCGTGGCCGCCGAACCGCCGGACCAGGTTCGCTGGGGCACCTACCTTGCGGGGCTGTACAAGGCCAATGCCGATATCATTGCTCCTTTGGATACCTTGCTGGAAGCGGTTGAAGACACCCGCTGCCCCTTTGAGGATGAGCTCAAACAGCGGGCCAATATGCTGGCCAGCGCTGTTATCGATATGGCCAATGTGGAACAGAAAAAACAGGTATGGCCTGCGGTGGACAGCAGAGTGCAGGTGCGTCCGCGATCCCGGCAACTGGCAACCCAGCAAACCCGCAAGCTGGCCAGTTATGTGCAGGGCTTTGTGGTGGACCGGCTGTGGTGCTTTGAAGAAAGCCTCTACGGCTGGCTGCAGTCTTTGACTGACAAACAGCGGGCGCAGCAGCAGCGGGTAAGCTGGCTTGTGAATATCGACAACAGCGGCGTTATGGAGTCCTTTGGTGTTAACAGCGTATCCTCTCCCCAGGAACGCTACGAGGAGGATATCTTCCGCGAACTGGGAGACCGCTGCCTGCATGATATCTACTTTCCAACTCTGGGCGGCGGCAGGCTTGGTTTGAGTATTTCCGCACGGCTTCCTGCCTCTGTTGGTGAAACCAGCAACATCATTGGCAACCGCTACGAACAGGTCAGCCGCAATCTGGGGCGTTGTACCGCTCACAATCTGTTGTTGCGTACAGGCTCCCGCAGTCTTTTCCGGGCCCGTTCACAGCGCACAGCCCTTGCGGAAACCCTGTTTGATGATGCCTATAGCTTTGTTCCTCAGGCCGATGTTGTGGCAGTGGTTTCCGAAAGTCCGCTTTTGGGGACAGAGGCAAAATTCCGTATGCTGAACAAGGCTTCCGGCGGTATGTCGCTGTGGTATGCACTGGGAGGAATTGCGGGATCTGTCATTGTTTTCATTGTGTTGCTGATACGGAGAGTCCGGCGGAAAAAGCGGGAACGGCAAATTACATTTGATTAAGACATCTAAAAGTTTTATACTATGTGTTGGTGAACGATATTGCCGGGAGACACAAGATGGAACAGAAAAGATTACGCGAATTCAGGGAGCTGATTGGAGACAAAATCCAGACGCTGATGGACCGCACCGAGCGTACCGTTGGACAGATGAGCGCACAGGAGGTAAAATTCCCGGATCCCTCAGACCGTGGCACCATGGAATCGGAACGCAACCTTACCCTGCGTATCCGTGACCGTGAGCGGAAGCTGATTATCAAGCTGAAACGGGCCATGGACCGGATCGACAAGGGCACCTTTGGAGAATGCTCGCGCTGTGGCGAAATCATTGGCACCGAGCGACTCAGGGCGCGGCCGGAAGCAGAACTGTGCATCGACTGCAAGGAAGAAGCCGAACTGCGGGAAAAACGCGTTAAAGAGATCGGTTCCCAGATTCTGAAATAGTGCGAACAGCAATAATCCGCACACAGCGGGGCGCCGGGCTTTCGCCCGGCCTCATATCCCACTGATTATTCACATATTTATAAGGGGTTTAATGGGCTTCAGACCAGTTGTCGCCGCTGTTGATGTCCACGGACAAAGGCACGGTAACGGTGTCGTTGCCCGCCTGGGTCATTTCCTGGCGGATCATGTCCGTGAGTTTTGCCACTTCTTGTGGTGGACATTCAAACACCAGTTCATCGTGGACCTGCATAATCAGACGGCTTTCAAAGCCTTCAGTGCGCAGGCGCTTCCACACCCGCATCATGGCCAGTTTGATAAGGTCTGCGGCAGATCCCTGAATGGGGGCGTTGATGGCCACCCGTTCGGAAAAGCCCCGGATGTTGGGATTGCGGCTGTTGATTTCCGGAATGGGAATGCGGCGTCCCCACAACGTGGTGACAAAGCCGTCTTCCCGGGCTTTTTCAACGTTGCCGTCCATATAGGCCTTGATA
>Ga0070729_10005742_pt1 | contig 12629 bp, 14 predicted proteins | sample tdDd472_FD_66725 | JGI IMG/M metagenome (GOLD analysis project Ga0070729, IMG submission 66725) | Marine sediment microbial communities from the Atlantic coast under amendment with organic carbon and nitrate - tdDd47.2 | ecosystem: Environmental > Aquatic > Marine > Coastal > Sediment | place...
GAGGGAGGGCTTTGCGCCCTCCCGTTCCTGTTCGAGTTCTGGGCCTTGCCGCACCAATTGGCGCCTGAGGGCGACTGGCGCGCCTGGGCGATCCTGGGCGGGCGCGGCGCGGGCAAGACCCGCGCGGGTGCCGAATGGGTGCGCGCGCAGGTCGAGGGCGCGCGGCCGCTGGACCGGGGGCGTTGCCGACGGGTGGCGCTGCTGGGCGAGACCTATGACCAGGTGCGCGACGTGATGATCCGGGGCGACAGCGGGATTCTGGCCTGTTCGCCGCCCGACCGGCGCCCGGTCTGGAAGGCGAGCGAGCGGCGGCTGGTCTGGCCCAACGGGGCCGAGGCGCAGGCGTTCTCGGCGCAGGATCCGGACGGGCTACGCGGGCCGCAGTTCGATGCCGCCTGGGCCGATGAGCTGGCGAAGTGGCCCAAGGCACGGGAGGCCTGGGACATGCTGCAATTCGCATTGCGGCTGGGCGCGCTTCCGCAGGTCTGCGTGACCACGACGCCGCGCAACCAGGGGGTGCTCAAGGCGCTGCTGGCGGCCCCTTCGACGGTGCTGACGCAGGCCCCGACCGAGGCGAACCGCGCCAATCTTGCCGCGTCGTTCCTGGAGGAGGTACGGGCGCGCTATGCGGGGACGCGGCTGGGCCGGCAGGAGCTGGACGGGGTGTTGATGGCCGACGCGGAGGGCGCGCTCTGGACCGGGGAGATGCTGGAGGCGGCACGGGCGGTTTCGGCGCCGGAGCTGGATCGCATCGTGGTGGCGCTGGATCCGGCGGTGACCTCGGGGGCGGATGCGGATGCCTGCGGCATCGTTGTGGCCGGGGCGCAGCTCCAGGGGCCGCCGCAGGACTGGCGGGCCTGGGTGCTGGCGGACCGGACGGTGCAGGGCGCCGGCCCGGCGGGCTGGGCGCGGGCGGCGATCGCGGCGATGGAGGACTTTGGCGCCGAACGGCTGGTAGCCGAGGTGAATCAGGGCGGGCAGCTGGTGGAGGAGGTGCTGCGCCAGGTCGATCCGCTGGTGCCGGTGCGCGCGGTGCGGGCGAGCCGGGGCAAGATCGCCCGGGCCGAGCCGGTGGCGGCGCTTTATGAGCAGGGGCGGGTGCGGCACCTGGCCGGGCTCGACGCGCTGGAGGACCAGATGGGGCTGATGACGGCGCGGGGATTCGAGGGGGCGGGATCGCCTGACCGGGTCGATGCGCTGGTCTGGGCGCTGCATGAGCTGATCATCGCCCCGGCGGCGCAATACCGGCGGCCGCGTCTGCGGGTGTTGTGAGGTCCCCGCTTTCGCGGGGGAGACAGCCAGCTAGGGGGAGATTTGCCCTGTTGCCATGCCACCGTACGCGCCGTTTCCGGGTTGTTTCCGACCCGCTGTCATAACCGCCTCAAGCAAGCCGGGCGGGGCGACCGCCGGGCCCGGAAAGAGGAGCAACGGGACATGGCATTCGATTTCCTGCGGCGGGGCAAGGCAGGCAAGGCGCCGGAGCGCAAGGCCAGCGCCACCGGGCCGGTGGTGGCCTGGCACAGTGCCGGCCGGGTCGCCTGGAGCCCGCGCGACAGCGCCTCGCTGACGCGGGCTGGGTTCATGGGCAACCCGGTGGGCTATCGCGCGGTCAAGATGATCGCCGAGGCCGCGGCGGCGCTGCCGCTGGTTCTGCAGGACAAGGATCGGCGCTTCGAGGTGCATCCGCTGCTGAGCCTGATCGCACGGCCCAACCCGGCGCAGGGGCGGGCAGAGCTGCTGGAGGCGCTTTACGCGCAGATCCTGCTGTCGGGCGATGGTTATGTCGAGGCGGTGGCGGGGCCGGCGGAATCCGGGGATAGCCTGCCGCAAGAGTTGCATGTGCTGCGGTCGGACCGGATGCGGGTGGTGCCGGGGGCAGATGGCTGGCCTGCCGCTTATGAGTACGCGGTGGGCGCGCGCAAGCACAGGTTCGATGCCACCGGGCCGGTTCCGCCGGTGTGCCACATCCGCAATTTCCATCCGCAGGACGATCACTATGGCTTTGCGCCGATGCAGGCGGCGGCGATGGCGGTGGATGTGCACAACAGCGCGTCGCGCTGGTCGAAATCGCTCCTGGACAATGCCGCGCGGCCCTCGGGTGCGCTGGTCTGGCGTGGTGACGGCCAGGGCGGGATGGCCGAGGACCAGTTCCGGCGCCTGTCCGAGGAGATCGAGGCGAATTACCGCGGCGCGCGCAATGCCGGGCGGCCGATGGTGCTGGAGGGCGGTCTGGACTGGAAGCCGATGGGATTTTCGCCCTCGGACATGGAGTTCCAGAAGACCAAGGAGGCCGCCGCGCGCGAGATCGCGCTGGCCTTTGGCGTGCCGCCGATGCTGCTGGGGATCCCGGGGGACGCGACCTATGCCAATTACCAGGAGGCGAACCGGGCGTTTTACCGGCTGACGGTCCTGCCGCTGGCGAGCCGGGTGGTGGCGGCGCTGTCGGACTGGCTGGGGTTGCATTCGGGAATGTTGGCGGTGTTGAAGCCGGACCTCGACCAGGTGCCGGCGCTGGCGGCGGAGCGCGAGGCGCAGTGGAGCCGGGTGGCGCGGGCCGATTTCCTCAGCGAGGCGGAGAAACGGACGCTGCTCGGGTTGCCGGCGCGGTCCGATCCGGCGCGGGCGGGGGCGGATGCGTGAGCCGGGTAGAGCAGGCGCCGTTCGAATGCGTGCCGGGGCTGCGGCTGGCGGCGCATGAGCGGGTGAGTGCGGTGCATCACGAGAATGTCTGCCGCCGGCTGGAGCGGCTGGAACAGGCGATGGAGCGGCTGGAGCGGCGGCTGTGGCTCACGGTCTACGGAGTGGTGGCGATGATCCTGGCGCAGGCGTTGCAATCGGTCCTGTCGGCGGGCGGCTGAGCGGGCCATGCGCGGGGTGCAATTCGAGGAGATGGGAATGAACCAGGGCATCGAGACCGAGCTGGAGACCAAGTTCGCGCGGTTCGGCGACCGGCTGCAGGTGAGCGGGGAGGCGGAGATCGCGGGCTATGCCAGCCTGTTCGGCGTGTCCGACCAGAGTGGCGACGTGGTGGCCAGGGGGGCCTATGCGGGCGCGCTCGAGGCGCTGGCGGCGCGCGGGCAGACGGTGAAGCTGCTGTGGCAGCACGACCCGGCCCAGCCGATCGGCGTCTGGGAGGAGCTGCGCGAGGATGCGCGCGGGCTCTGGGTCAAGGGGCGGTTGTTGCAGGCCACCCAGAAGGGGCGCGAGGCCGCCGCGCTGGTGGCGGCGGGCGCGATCGACGGGTTGTCGATAGGCTATCGCACCAAGCGGGCGGAGCGGCGCGCCGAGGGCGGCCGGCTGCTGACCGAACTGGAGCTTTGGGAGGTGTCGCTGGTGACCTTTCCGATGCTGAGCGGGGCACGGGTGGCGGCGAAGCAGACGGCGGCCGAGGCGCCGTTGCGGGAGTTGGCGGCGGTCCTTCGGGACGCGCGGCAGAAACTGGCACGGCGTGGGTCGGCCGAACCCGACCCCGGGAACAGGAGGAACGAATGAGCGGGACGAACTTGCCGGCGCAGGCCGGGGACGAGGCGCCTCTGATCCATGAGGTAAAGAACGAGATGTCTGGATTTATACGCGAAATCAGCGGATTTCGGGATGAAATTCAATCGAAACTTCAACAAACGGAAGAGCGACTGACCATGCTTGATCGGAAAACGCACGCGGCGGCGCGGCCGCCCCTGGCCATGGCGGCAGAGCCCGCCGCACCCCACCGCAAGGCGTTCAACGCCTATCTGCGCAGCGGCGACGACGATGCGCTGCGCGGGCTGGAGCTGGAGGGCAAGGCGATGTCCACGGCGGTGAACAGCGATGGCGGCTACCTGGTGGACCCGCAGACCGCTGAGGCGGTGCAGTCGGTGTTGCTGTCGACCGCGTCGATCCGCGCGGTGGCGGCGGTGGTGCACGTGGAGGCGACATCCTATGACGTGCTGATCGACCACAGCGAGGCCGGCGCGGGCTGGGCCACCGAGACCGGAACCGTCAGCGAAACGGGCACGCCGCTGATCGACCGCATCACCATCCCGCTGCACGAGTTGAGCGCGCTGCCCAAGGCGAGCCAGCGGCTGCTCGATGACAGCGCCTTTGACATCGAGGGCTGGCTGGCCGGGCGCATCGCCGAAAAATTTGCCCGGGCCGAGGCCGATGCCTTTGTCAACGGCGACGGCACCGACAAGCCGACCGGATTTCTGACCCATACCAAGATCGACAACGGGTCGTGGTCCTGGGGCAAGCTGGGGTATGTCGTATCGGGTGCTTCCGGGAGCCTGCCCGACGCCGATCCGGTCGTCGATCTGGTCTATGCGCTGGGGGCGCAGTACCGGGCCAACGCCAGTTTCGTGATGAACTCCAAGACCGCGGGCGTGCTGCGCAAGATGAAGGATGCCGACGGGCGGTTCCTGTGGTCCGATGGGCTGGCCGCGGGCGAACCGGCGCGGCTTCTGGGGTATCCGGTGCTGATCGCCGAGGACATGCCTGACGTGGCCGCCGATGCCTTTGCGGTGGCCTTCGGAGATTTCCGCGCCGGCTATACCGTGGCCGAGCGGCCCGATCTGCGGGTTCTGCGCGATCCCTTCAGCGCCAAGCCGCATGTGCTGTTCTACGCCACCAAGCGGGTGGGCGGCGATGTCAGCGATTTCGCCGCGATCAAGCTGCTGAAATTCGGCACCGTGTAACGCGGACCGGATCACGGCGCCGGGCAACCGGCGCCGTGGCGGGCGCGTGCCGGGATAACCCCTCGTGTTGTCTAGCTGCTCCCCTCCGTCCGAGCGACACGGGGGCACGGTGCGCGTCCGCGCGGGCGATCGGAGCGGGGCCGGAGTATAGGCCCGGAACATCGGAGAAAGCGAATGATGTTGAGCGAAGTGACCACGATCGCGGATGCCGCGCTGCCGGTGGTGCAGTTCCGGTCGCATCTGCGGCTGGGCAGCGGGTTCGGCGAGGACGACCTGCAGGACGAATTGCTGAAGGGGTTCCTGCGCGCGGCCGTCGCGGCGATCGAGGCACGTACCGGAAAGATCCTGTTGGCGCGGGATTTCAGCTGGGTCGTCCATGCCTGGTCGGATCCCGAGGGCGCGCGATTGCCGGTGGCGCCGGTTTCGGCGGTGACCGGTGTCGTGCTGGTCGATGCGGCGGCGGCGGAGGTTGCGGTGGACCCGAGCCGGTACTGGCTGGAGCAGGATTCGCAGCGGCCGGTGTTGCGGCCCGTCGGGGTGCTGTTGCCGACGATCCCGACCGCTGGCCATGCGCGCATCGCGCTCAGCGCCGGGATGGCGGCGGACTGGGGCGGGTTGCCGGCCGACCTGGGCCAGGCGGTGCTGCTGCTGGCGGCGCATTACTATGCCTACCGCGAGGAAACCGCGCTGGTGGCGGGCTGCATGCCGTTTGGCGTCAGCAGCCTGATCGAGCGTTACCGCGTGGTGCGTTTGGGGTCGGGGGCGGCGCGATGAGCGCGCCGGTGCTGAGCCGTCGGCTGGTGCTGGAGGCGCCGGTGCGGGTGCCCGATGGCGCCGGCGGCGCGATCGAAAGCTGGACGAGCCTGGGCACGCTCTGGGCGGAGGTGCGGCCGCGCAGCGGGCGCGAGCGGGCGCAGGCGGGCGAGCCGGTCTCGACCATGGGGTATCGCATCGTGGTGCGCGGCGCGCCGGCGGGCTCGGCGCAGCGCCCGGCGCCGGAGCAGCGGTTTCGCGATGGCGCGCGGCTCTATCTGATCCGTGCGGTGGCCGAGCATGACCCGGCGGGGCGGTTCCTGACCTGTTTCGCCGATGAGGAGGTGGCAGCATGAGCTACGCGATGGCCGCGCCGCTGCAGGCGGCGGTGTATCAGCTGTTGTCCGGTGACGCGGCGCTGGCAGCGCTGGTGGGGGGGGCGATCTATGACGGGCTGCCGGCCGGCGCTTTGCCCGAGACCTATGTCAGCCTGGGTGCGGAGACGGTTCGGGATCGTTCGGACCGGGAGGGCGCCGGGGCGCTGCATCGGTTCACGGTGTCGGTGATCAGCGAGGCGCAGGGGTTTGCCGCCGCGAAGCAGGCGGCGGCGGCGGTCGGCGCGGCATTGGTGGATGCGACGCCGGCGTTGAGGCGGGGCCGCGTGGTGGGGATCTGGTTTGAGCGCGCGCAGGCGCGGCGGACCGGCAGCGCCGGACAGATCCGGCGCATCGACCTGAAATTTCGTGCCCGTGTCGAAGACGCATAGGCGGGCCAGAGCAGGAGGCGGCAAATGGGTGCCCAGAACGGCAAGGATCTGTTGATCAAGGTGGACATGACCGGCGACGGGCTGTTCGAGACCATCGCGGGGCTGCGCGCCACGCGGGTGAGCTTTAACGCCGAGAGCGTCGATGTGACCAGTTTGGAAAGCCAGGGCGGCTGGCGTGAGCTGTTGTCCGGCGCGGGGGTGAAATCGGCGGCGATTTCCGGCTCGGGCGTGTTCAAGGACGCGGGCACGGACGAGCGCGCGCGACAGCTCTTCTTCGATGGGGAGGTGCCGGACTTCCAGGTGATCATCCCCGATTTCGGCATCGTCGAGGGGCCGTTCCAGGTCACCGCGCTGGAATACGCCGGCAGCCATGACGGCGAGGCCACCTACGAGATGTCGATGGAGAGCGCCGGCGTGCTGGTGTTCTCGGCGGTCTAGGGGATGGCGAATTTTTTAGCAAATCCCTGGGCAGGCGAGGTGGCGCTGGTGATCGGTGGCGAGCGGCGGGTGCTGAAGCTGACGCTGGGGGCGCTGGCGGAGCTGGAGGAGCGGCTGGGCGAGGACACGCTGGTGGCACTGGTCGAACGGTTCGAGGGCGGGCGGTTTTCCAGCCGCGACCTCTTGGCGCTAATCCTGGCCGGGTTGCGCGGCGGAGGGGCCGACTGGGGGCCGGAGGACCTGATGCGGGCCGAGATCGAGGGCGGGCCGCTGGGGGCGGCGCGGGCGGCGGCGGAATTGCTGGCGCGGGCGTTCACGGTGCCGGGCGGCGCATGAGTGGGATCGACTGGCCGGTGCTGATGCGGGCGGGGATGCAGGGGTTGCGGCTGTCTCCAGAGGCGTTCTGGCGGCTGACCCCGGCCGAACTGGCGTTGATGCTGGGGCAGGGGCAGGGCGCGGCGCCGATGACACGGGCGGGGCTGGCGGCGCTTGAGGCGGCCTGGCCCGATGCGACAAGGGATGCAGGGAATGGCGGACGACGGGGCGATTGACGATCTGGCGGTGGCGGCGGAGGGGCTGGAGGACAGCCTGGGCGGCGCCGTGGGCATGGCGGCGCAGTTCGAGGCCGAGCTGGCCCGGATGCGCACGGCGCTGGCGGCGACGGGGCGCGATGTGGCCACGCTGGAGCGCGGGTTCTCGCGCGGGTTGCGGCGGGCCTTCGACGGGGTGGTGTTCGACGGCAAGAGCCTGTCGGATGCGCTGGACGGGTTGGCGCAGACGATGGTGCAGACCACCTATTCCGCCGCCATCAAGCCGGTGACCGATCAGTTCGGTGGGCTGCTCGGCGACGGGGTGCGCAGCCTGGTCGAGGGGTTGTTGCCGTTCGGGAACGGCGCCGGGTTCGCGCAGGGCCGGGTGATGCCCTTTGCCAGCGGTGGCGTGGTGCGCGGCGCGACCCTGTTCCCGATGCGCGGCGCGACAGGGCTGATGGGCGAGGCGGGGCCGGAGGCGATCCTGCCGCTGGCGCGGGGTCGCGACGGCAAGCTTGGCGTGCGCGCGGGGGCGGGCGGCAGCGCGGTGAACGTGGTGATGAACGTCACCACCCCCGACGTGACCGGGTTCCAGCGCAGCCGGGGCCAGATCGCGGCACAGATGCGCCGGGCGTTGGCGCAGGGTGGACGGAATCTCTGAGGTGGGGAAAGAGCGATGAATTTTCACGAGGTGCGGTTTCCCGCCTCGCTGAGCTTCGGCTCGGTGGGCGGGCCGGAGCGGCGGACGGATATCGTCACACTGGCCAACGGGTTTGAGGAGCGCAACACGCCCTGGGCGCATGCGCGGCGGCGCTATGACGCCGGGCTGGGGATGCGCTCGCTGGATGACGTGGAGGTGCTGATCGCCTTTTTCGAGGCGCGGCAGGGGCAGATGTACGGGTTTCGCTGGAAGGACTGGTCGGACTACAAGTCCGGCCGCGCACGGGCGGAGGTCCACTTTGACGATCAGGAGATCGCGCGGGGTGACGGCGCAACCACGGTGTTTCAACTGCGCAAGGTCTATCGCTCGGGGCCGCACAGCTATGCCCGCCCGATTGCAAAGCCGGTGGCTGGAACGGTGCGGGTCGGGCTGGAGCAGGATGAGTTGCAGGAGGCGGTCGACTATACCGTGGACACCGGCACCGGGCTCATCACATTTTCCCATCCGCCGGGGATCGGGCTTGCGGTGATGGCCGGGTTCGAGTTCGACGTGCCGGTGCGGTTCGACACCGATGGCATCCAGACCAGCGTCGCCAGTTTCCAGGCCGGAGACGTGCCAAACGTGCCGGTGGTGGAGGTGCGGGTATGAGCGCGGGCGTAACTGGCGGCATGAGCGAGGCGTTCCGAGCCCATGTGGAGAGCGGGGTGACGACGCTGTGCCGGTGCTGGGCGCTGACCCGGAGCGACGGGGTGCAAATGGGCTTCACCGACCATGACCGGACGCTGACGTTCGACGGCATCACCTTTCGGGCCGAGACAGGGCTGTCGGCGCAGGCGGTGCAGCAGGCGACCGGGCTGGCGGTGGACAATACCGAGGCGATCGGCGCGCTGAGCGATGCGGGGTTGCGGGACGAGGAGATCGAGGCCGGCCGGTTCGACGGGGCAGAGGTGCGGGCCTGGCTGGTGAACTGGGCCGATGTCTCGGTCCGCTGGTTACAGTTTCGCGGCACGCTGGGCGAGATCCGGCGCGGTGGCGGGGCCTTTCATGCCGATCTGCGCGGGCTGACGCAGGCGTTGAACCGGCCGCTGGGGCGGATCTATCAGACCGCCTGCACCGCCGTGCTGGGCGACGGGGGCTGCCGGTTCGACCTGACCACGCCGGGCTATGCGGAGGAGCGCGCGGTGGAGGGCGTGGAGGGCGCGCGAGTGTTTCGCTGGAACGACCTGTCCGGGTTCGAGCCGGGCTGGTTCGCACGCGGGCGGCTGGAGGTTCTGAGCGGCGCTGCGGCGGGGCTCTGGGGGGGGATCAAGCGCGACGAGACCGATGCGGAGGGGCGCGAGATCGCTCTGTGGGAGCCGCTGCGGGCAAAGATTGCGCCGGGCGACCTGCTGCGGCTTGAGGCCGGCTGTGACAAGCGGATGGAGACCTGCCGATTGAAGTTCAACAACCTGCGGAATTTCCAGGGGTTTCCGGATATTCCGGGCGAGGATTGGGTGGTTTCAGTGCCGAAATCGACCAGCCCCAACACCGGGGGCAGCCTGCGGTGAATGGTGTTGTAATCCAAGGGCGTCCGGAGGTCGTGGCGGCGGCGCGCGGCTGGCTTGGCACCCCCTATCGCCACCAGGCGTCAAGGCGCGGGGCGGGGGCCGATTGCCTCGGGCTGGTGCGCGGGGTCTGGCGCGAGTTGCGCGGCGCGGAACCCGCGCGGGTACCGGCCTATACAATGGACTGGTCCGAACCGCAGGGGGAGGAACGGTTGTGGCAGGCGGCGCGGATGTACCTGGTGCAAAAACAACGGACGCCGGAACCCGGTGACGTGGTCCTGTTCCGGATGCGGGCGGGTGCCGTCGCGAAACACCTGGGCATCCTGGCCGAGGTCGGCGCGATGCCGACCTTTGTGCATGCCTATGCCGGGCGCGGGGTGATCGAAAGCCCGCTGAGCGCGCCCTGGGCTCGGCGGGTGGTGGCGCGGTTCGAATTTCCAAGGAGGGAGCGCTGATGGCGACGATACTTCTCTCGGCGGCGGGGGCGGCGATCGGCGGCTCGGTGGGCGGCACGCTGGCGGGGCTGTCCTCGGTCGTCGTCGGCCGGGCCGTCGGGGCGACGATGGGTCGGCTGATCGACCAGCGCCTGTTGGGGCTGGGGGCCGACCCGGTGGAGACCGGGAAGGTTGACCGGTTTCGCCTGATGCAAGCGGGCGAGGGCGAGCCGATCGCGCAGGTCTATGGCCGGATGCGGGTGGGCGGACAGGTGATCTGGGCCTCGGACTTCCAGGAGACCAGGACCACGCGCGGCGGCAAGGGGGCCGCGCCTTCGCGCAGGGTGACCGAATACAGCTATTCGGTGTCGCTGGCGGTGGCGCTCTGCGAGGGCGAGATCCTCAGCGTCGGGCGGGTCTGGGCGGATGGTGAGGAGGTGTCGCGCGCCGATCTGAACATGCGGGTCTATCCCGGCAGCGCGGATCAACTGCCCGATCCGTTGATCGAGGCAATCGAGGGTGCGGGCATGGTTCCGGCCTATCGCGGCACCGCCTACGTGGTGCTGGAGGATGTGGACCTGTCGCCCTTCGGCAACCGGGTGCCGCAGCTGTCCTTCGAGGTGCTGCGGGCCGAACAGCCGGGGGCCGGGGGATATGATCATGACCCGGCGCAACTGGTGCGCGGGGTGGCCCTGATCCCAGGGACGGGGGAATACGCGTTGGCAACCTCGCCGGTCTATTACAATGACGGGCCCGGCAGCCGCCGGGCGGCGAACCTGAGCACGCCCTCGGGGCTGGCGGATTTCCCGCGTGCCTTCGAGCAGTTGTCCGAGGAGTTGCCATCCTGCGAGGCGGTATCGCTGGTGGTGTCGTGGTTCGGCGGCGATCTGCGCTGCGGTGAATGTCGGTTGGTGCCCAAGGTCGAGCAGAAGGAGGCCGAGGGCGAGGGGATGCCCTGGCAGGTCGCGGGGCTGACGCGGGACGCGGCCGGGCAGATCGTGCTGGTGGACGATCGTCCGATCTATGGCGGAACACCGGCGGATACCGCGGTGGTCGAGGCGATCCGGCACATGCGCGCCGCCGGGAAACGGGTGATGTTCTATCCCTTCATCCTGATGGACCAGCTCGCGGGAAACGGGTTGCCCGATCCCTGGATCGGGGCGGAAGATCAGCCGCACCTGCCCTGGCGCGGGCGGATCACCCTGTCGCTCGCCCCCGGCGTGGAGGGCAGCCCGGACGGCTCCGCCGCGGCGGATGCAGAGGTGGCGGGTTTCATGGGCTCCGCCACGGCGGCGGATTTTTCGGCGGGGGACGGCGCGGTCACCTACTCCGGCCCGGAGGAGTGGGGCCTGCGGCGGTTCATCCTGCATTACGCGGCGCTTTGCGCTTCGGCGGGAGGCGTGGACGCCTTTTGCATCGGATCCGAACTGCGCGGGCTGACCCAGATCCGGGGCGCGACGGGCTTTCCCGTGGTGCAGGCGCTGCGCGATCTGGCGGGCGAGGTGCGCAGCATTCTGGGGCCTGAGGTCAAACTGGGCTATGCCGCCGACTGGTCGGAGTATTTCGGTTACATGCCGCAAGACGGCAGCGGCGACCGCTATTTCCACCTCGATCCGCTCTGGGCCGATGCGGAGATCGATTTCGTCGGTATCGACAATTACATGCCGCTGTCGGATTGGCGCGAGGGCGCGGATCATCTGGATGCGCAGGCCGGGTGGGAGAGCATTTATGACCCCGCCTATCTCGACGCCAATGTCGAAGGCGGCGAGGGGTTCGACTGGTATTATCATTCGCCCCAGGCCGAGGCGGCGCAGATCCGCACGCCGATCAGTGATGGGGATCACGCGGAACCCTGGGTCTGGCGCTACAAGGATCTGCGCGGCTGGTGGGGCAACGATCATCACGAGCGGATCGGCGGGGTGCGGCAGGCCACGGCCACGGCGTGGGAGCCGGGGATGAAGCCGATCTGGTTCACCGAACTGGGCTGCGCCGCGATCGACAAGGGCACCAACCAGCCGAACAAGTTCCTCGATCCGAAATCCTCGGAATCGACGCTGCCGAGGTATTCCAATGGCCGACGCGACGACCTGATCCAGCTGTGTTACCTGCAGGCCCAGCTCGGCCATTGGGACAAGGACGGGAACAACCCGCTGTCCGAGGTCTATGGCGCGCCGATGCTGGATCTGGCGAACGCCTATGTCTGGGCTTGGGACGCGCGCCCGTTCCCGAGTTTCCCCAATCGCACCGACCTGTGGAGCGACGGCGACAACTATCTGCGCGGGCACTGGCTGAACGGGCGCATGGGCGCACGCCGGCTGAACTCGGTGATCGAGGAGCTTTGCGCGCGTGCCGGGCTGCACGATATCGATACCGATCGGGTGCATGATATCCTGCGCGGGTTTCGCATCGACCGGATCGACGATGTGCGCGCGGCACTGCAGCCGCTGATGCTGCGTTACGCGGTGGACTCGGTGGAGCGCGACGGGCTGCTGCGATTCCTCCCGCGTGACGGTCTTGGCGAGGTGGCGCTGGATCGCGCCGCCCTGGCCGAGAGCGAAGAGATCGAGGGGCTGATCGAACAGGCGCGCGAGCCCGAGGCCGAACTGGCCGGGCGGGTACAGGTGCGGTTCGTTGAATGGGGCGGGGATCACGACGTGACCGCCGAACAGGCAGTGCTGGCCGATGATGCCACTCATGCGGTGGCGGTGACCGATCTGCCATTGGCGATGACCCGGGACGAGGGGCGCGCGGTGGCCGAACGCTGGCTGACCGAGGCGCGGGTGGCCCGGGAAAGCGCGCGGCTGTCCCTGCCGCCGTCGCGCATGGCGCTGGG
>Ga0070729_10005747_pt1 | contig 12618 bp, 9 predicted proteins | sample tdDd472_FD_66725 | JGI IMG/M metagenome (GOLD analysis project Ga0070729, IMG submission 66725) | Marine sediment microbial communities from the Atlantic coast under amendment with organic carbon and nitrate - tdDd47.2 | ecosystem: Environmental > Aquatic > Marine > Coastal > Sediment | place...
TCCACTGGCCGCCGGCCATAAGTATTTTGAAAATCTCCCTGCCGAATTCCGGATCAACATACAGGGTGTCCGGCGGATTTTCACCGACACTGCCGAATAGCGCGTCAAAAGACCTGTTTTGATAAAAATGGCGGCCCTCGGGCGTGGCCATTCCAATGGCATCTGTTGCCGTATCAAGAGCCTCTTTAAATGTTGTCAGCTCCTGCTCGGATTGCTTAAGGTTCGCCAAATTTTTCCTAAGGAAAAAAAATAAAACAAGAAAGACAAGCGCAGCCCCGAGAGCGCCCGCATGAATATCCCAGGCGCGCTGGTTTGAGAATCGACCGGCAAGCCCCTGCGAAGAACTATCCTGATGAATGGTTTGCGCTGAATCAATTTCGGGGCCCGGGGCAGAAGATGGCAGGCTTTGCGCATAGGCACTGCCTGACATCATTATGGCAAGCACACAGCAAAGCGTATAAATTTTTTTCATGAACTTTCTCCGCAGACTAGCAACAATGCAATACCCTCAGAGCATGCTTTGCGAACTGTGTATGTTCAACAGTGCGAAAACGGGCCAACCTTCAAGCCCGAGCCTCATGCGCATTATCCCCTGCACCAAGCCTCACATACCTACTTGAGCCTCAAAAGCGAATCAAGATAGTCTTCCGGCTTTTCATATCCCAGCAGCATCAGCAAGGTTGCGGCAATATTGCCCAAACCCGGTTCTGACACGTTTTGATTCAATGTGAAACTTTCGGAAGCTGCACCATACACAACAAAAGGAACCGGATTCAGAGTATGGCTGGTAAGGGGCTTGTACGTGCCTCCGGGACCCATGACCGGTTTACCGCTTTGCTTTTCAACCGCAACCTCCTGTTCGCAGTTGCCGTGATCAGCCGTCAGGACAAGGGTGCCGCCCAGCTCATCAATAACCGCTCTCAAGCGGCCTACGGCTTCATCAACGGCCTGCACAGCCAGTGTTGCGGCCTCAAGCGAGCCGGTATGCCCCACCATGTCGCCATTGGCAAAATTAACACGTAAAAATTTGTAGCGCCCCGAGCGTAGGGCCTGCTCCAGGGTATCGGTAATCTCATCAGCTTTCATCCGGGGCGCTTGGTCAAAGGGAACTTTATCCGAAGGGATTTCAACCCACTCCTCCAGATCAGAATCAAATTTACTGGAATTATTGCCGTTCCAGAAATAGGTCACATGGCCGAATTTCTGCGTTTCGCTGATTGCATACTGCAAGACAGCATTGCGAGCAAGATACTCAGAAACCGTACGGTCGATCTCCGGAGGTTCCACCAGGTAGGCAGGCGGTATATGCAAATCCCCGTCATACTCCATCATGCCGGCATACACAGTCTTGGGAAATGTGCGGCGCTTAAACGCTGTAAAATCCGGTTCCGTAAATGCCCGGCTGATTTCAATGGCCCGGTCTCCGCGAAAATTAAAAAACACGACACTGTGCCCGTCGCCAATCGCACCGATGGGCCTGGTCGCATCCTGAGGATCATGTACTACCCAATGCGGCAGATACTGATCATCGACCCTGTGTTCAAGACGCAGCTCCTTAATAGCGGTTGCACTGTCAGGGAACAGGGGCCCGTCACCCAGCACATGAGCATTGTAACCGCGTTCAACGATGTCCCAGTCCGCCTCATAGCGATCCATGGTAGTGACCATTCGTCCGCCGCCTGAAGCAATATAATAGCGGCGCTCGTTTTTATTCTTAAGGGCTGCAGCCCGCAGCGTCCACAGATAGTCTTCGAGTTCGCCCACATAACGCAGTGCGGAAAGCGGAGAAACATCCCGTCCATCAAGCAGGCAATGCACGTAGACCTGTTCAATACCGGCATTGTCACATGCCCCGATCAACGCGCACAAATGAGCAATGTTGCTGTGTACGTTGCCATCTGAAAGAAGGCCAATACAATGAACCGGAGTTTTATTGCGCAGGGCATTGTCGATAATTTTTTGCCACCCGGAATCCTTAAACAAACGGCCGCTCTCAATTGCCTGCTCGACCAGAGCTGCCCCCTGTGAAAATATACGCCCGGCACCAATGGCATTATGCCCCACCTCGCTGTTACCCTGATCATCATCTGAGGGCATACCAACAGCTGTGCCGTGTGCCTTAATACTCATAGACAGAGGCTCTTTGTTTATCAAACGCTGCAGATTCTCAGGCTTTGCAAGTTCAAACGCATTTCCCGGATAACCGTCAGCCTCTCCGCGAAAAACCCCAACACCGTCGGCAATTATAAAAAGCAGGGGCCCTTCAGCCGGTTTGTAGCCCTGTATTTTCTTAAGTGTAAAATCCATAATCAAATCCTTGCTGTTTGATTAATATTCACAAATTTTGACCGTGCGAAAACCTGTTGATGTCTTATGTATAGGGCAGGCGCTTGCGCCTGTCAAATACTGTCATGCTTCATAGCTATCCGCTATGGTAATCACTACTTTTCCGCTTGCCCGGTGGCTGCGCACATGCGCGACAGCCTCACGCACGGCCTCGACTTCCAACGACACTTCGCGCTCAATCGGCGGTTTAATATTGTTTTGCAATACCAGCTTTTCAAGCGGCGCAAGGGAACTGTTAAGCCCTGCCAAAAGGTAGCGCGGACCTGAAAACTTTGAGAACAGAGACCTGCGCCCAACATATGCCAGATAGCCAAGAATACCTGACCACCCAAGGCGGGTCTCACCAATAAACTTATGCGGGCCGACTATGGTTACAAACCGAGATGATTTTTCTAAAACAAGAAGGCCCTGCTGCTCGATATCCAAGCCTCCCACGCAGTCTATCACCGCATCGATATTCTCCTTCATGTCGGCAAGCTGTTCGCCAAAAGGCCCGCGATTATAGTCCACAACTGTTTCCGCTCCAAGTGAGCCGACCAAGGCTGCATTACGTCCGCTGCACACCCCGATCACCCGCACTCCCAGATTCTTTAAACTCTGCACAACAATAGAGCCGATACCGCCTGAGGCGCCGACCACAACAGCAGTTTGGCCCGATAGAAGCTCTGAAGAGGCAACCGCATTTGCCGCTGTTTTGCCGCCAATGCAAACTGCGGCCGCATCCTGAAAACTGAAGCCTTGCGGTATTTTCAGAGCCATCTTCACCGGCAAACAACTGTGCTCTGCCCAGGCTCCAGGCCCGGGCTTCGGTGAGAGAATTCCAAGAACCTTCTCCCCGATTGCAAACCCTGTTGTTCCAGGGCCGACTTTTTCCACCACCCCGGCGACATCGACCCCGGGGGTTGTTGGCTTCTCAACCGATGCCCGTGACGCGCTCATACCGCCAAGAAAGGTACCTTCAGCAACGTGAATATCATCAATATTTATGCTGGATGCGTGCATGCGTACCAGCAACTCGCCCTGTCCCGGTTCGGGAACCGGCACATCCTGCATCTCAAGAGCAGCCTCGAGGTCTCCAATGCCAAGCGGTCGCGTATAACACAATGCTTTCATGCTAGAACCTCCATATGCTGTTCACAATACGCAGAAGCCTATGCCTGCTAAAGCCTTTTCTAAATGTTATGTCAGCCGGGACGGGATAAACAGTTCTGCAACCCATCCCTGTCATACCGGCGAAGAGACTGTGTCTCAATTAAAGAATTTTCATCCTGAATTCCGCTATGCGGGATGAAGGATCTCTGCATTAAATAAAAGTGAATGCTTTGAAACAAAAACAAAGATCCTTCGTTGCTTCTGCTCCTCAGAATGACATTGACTTTATTATGACACAATCTCGAAGGCTGGTATCCAGAACCTTTTACGATTATCAAAAACTGGGCTCCGGACTTCGCCGGAGGGACGGTTGATAGAAGTGTGGCCGGTTGGTATCTGTACCTTTACTGTCTCCCTGGATGAAAACGAAAGGTCTCTTAAGATTCTTCACTGCGTTCAGAATGACACCGTGATTATATGCTCTAACTACTTGTATCGCGGTTTTATAATAATGGACGGCCGGGTTTGGAAACTGTAATTGAAACCACGTGCTTCACTGCCACATGCATAGCGTTCCCTCAATTCATCCAAATCCCCGAAGTCAAGCGCGCGCATGGGGCAGGCAGCAACACATATCGGCTGTTGCCCTTTTTCCAGCCGATCGTGGCACATTGTGCATATCTGCATTTTCGCATCAGGCACGGGAGCAAACTGGGGCGCCCCGTACGGACATGCTTCACGACAAACCCCGCAGGCATCGGCGCCCAGGCATGTATCCGCATCAACCATCATGGTACCGTCTGATTCACGCTTATGAATAGCATCGCTGGGGCAGGCATCCCGGCAGGCCGGTTGAGCGCAATGCAGGCAAGACAAAGACAGATAGGACAGCTGCACATCAGGGTAGCTACCCTGCTCGGTTGAGACAACCCGCCGCCACTTTACCTCCGTGTCCTGAATATCATGCCAGTCGCGGCAGGCTATCTCACAGGCATAGCAGCCGGTGCAGCGAGACTGATCAAAATAAAATGCGCGTTGCATGCCGGTTTCTCCCGTTTATTCCAAATATTTTTTTATCTGCACAAGGCAGGTATTGCTGCAAAAAGCACCGGCTGGTGAATGCGTGTCCTTGAGCAGCACATTAACGCAGCCGCCCAGGTCAACACCATTTTCATCAGGCTGATACCATGCGCCCTGGCCCATGCTGACCACGCCGGGCATAATCCGGTCGGTAACCCGAGCCTTAATCTGTACCGTACCGCGAGCATTAAAAACCCGCACAGCGTCTCCGTCAGCGATACCGCGCTCATCAGCATCAACCGAATTAATCCAGACAGTGTGCGGCTCAAGATCACGCAGCCAGGCAACCGTGTGCATATTGGAATGAATTCTGCGCTTTGAATGCGTACTGATAAGCTGCAGGGGATAGGATCCGCTTTCTGCTTCTACCGGTCCCTCCCAGGGTTCAATATAGGTCGGAATCGGAGGCAGCTCCGGGTCATTGCGCTCGGCAATCGTACTTGAATAAATTTCGATTTTACCCGACGGGGTTGGAAAGGGATTTTCCTTGTCCAGCTTTTCAAAAGCAATTGAAGGCTTTGGACGCTCCATACGGTGAATGCCCATCTGCTTGAAGCTGTCATAGTCCGGCAGCTTTTCGCCATGGGTCATCTTTTCTGCTTCCTGCCAGAAATCCCGCAGCCAGTCATCATCGCTCATATCGCCGTAGGTATCAATACCAAGCCGGGGCGCGAGCAAGCGGCAGATATCAAGATCGGACTTTGATTCATACAGGGGGTCAATCACCTTATTCATATATATACAATAGGGTCCGCCCTGCCAGGGCCGGATAATATCATTGCGCTCAAAGTTAGTGTTAACCGGCAGCACGATATCTGCATAGCGCGCCGTTGCATTCATCACCTGTTCATGCACAACAACAAAATCAAGCGAGGACAGGGCCTCTGCTGCGCGGTTGCTGTTCATAAACTGATTAACAGGGTTGGCATTGGTGATATAGGCCATCTTATAATCAGCACCGTGCCCGCCCTGTTTGCCGGTAAGAATTGCGTCCCACAACCTGGTTATATGAATCGCTTTTCGCTGACGCGCGCCTTCAGGCAAATTGCCCGGCATGCTGCGCGCGATCAGGCCGGTCCCTGCTTCCGGCTTGAGTCCGACCGGGGGCAATCCAAAGCCGGCCGGTTCCCCGCCGTAAATGCCGATATTGCCGGTCATGGCAGCCAGGGTTGCAGCGGCCCGGTGAAACTGCTCCCCAAAAGCGCTGCGCCCGGGTGCGCCCAGCGTCAGCAGCTTGGCCGGTTTGGTGGTAGCATAAAGCCGGGCAAGTTCAACAATGCGCTCTTCCGGCACACCTGTAATCTGTGCTGCCCAGGCCGGGGTTTTGGACAGAGCGTCGCTTTCACCCAGCACATACTGCTCAAAGCTCTCAAACCCGCTTGTGTTTTTCTCCAGAAAGGGGAGATCATGCAGGTTCTCCGTGATCATGACATGGGCCATGGCAAGCAGCATGGCCGTATCCGTGCCGGGACGAATCGGTACCCACTCTTGAGCAAACGCAGCGGCTGAGTCGGTAAAACGCGGATCAATCGCAATAATCTGCGTACCCTGTTCCCGGGCACGGGCAAGATACCAGGCTGTATTGGTTTTTTGAACCGTCTCGGCCGGGTTCCAGCCCCACATCAAAATCAAACCGGCATTCAGAATATCATCCGGCGTATGTCCGGCTAAGAGTGTGCCGTAGGTTGCTTCCGAAGAAAAAAGACTGCCCCAGAATGAGGCCGATCCCCAGCAGGGCGTAAACCCGCCAAACAGGGTTAACAGCCGGAACACCCCGAGCTGGCTGTGCAAAAAAGTACCTGTGTTGCCGGAGTAGGCAATATACATAATGGCTTCATTGCCAAAATGCTGCCGGATATCAAGCATGCGCGAAGCAATTTCGTCCAGAGCAGTATCCCAGGAAATCGGCTCGAATGATCCCTGGCCTCGCTTGCCTGTGCGCCGCAAGGGCGTACGCACACGATCCGGGGCATAGACCCGTTGCCGATAGGCACGTCCGCGCGCGCAGGCACGCAACTGCGGCTCTTCACCGTCATCGGTTTCAATCCGCAGAACTTTGCCGCCTTGCACGTGCACTTTCAACAGGCAGCGTCCACCGCAATCATGCGGGCATGAGGTAAGGCGTACGGTTTCCTTCTCGGGAGATGTGCTCATGGCAACGCTATAAAAAACTTTTTGGGTAGGATCAGCTCCGTTTGGTTTTACGCTCCGGAGTCTTTTTGGGCACGTCCGTTTGTTCTAATGTATAGGCATTCATTGAAATAGCACTGTCGCTGGTTATAGTGATGCGAACAGCAAACTGCTTCTCAATATCGCTGATCTCACGGCGCAGGCTATTATGCATATATTCAGCTGTCACCTGTGCCAGCTTCAAACTGAGAGTCTCAATACTTCCCCCGGAAACACGGGAGAGAATATCACGCAGAGCCGCGCGGGCAATATTCTCGCGTGAGCGCACCCGCCCGGTACCACTACAGTGAACACATTCACGGTGACTGTAATCTGACAGGGGAGACCGCAAATGCTCACGACTCATCTCAAGCAAGCCAAATTTTGAAATCGATGAAATTTCAATATTGGCCTTATCAACCTTAAACGCAGCCCTGAGCTGGCGCTCAACCTGCTGACGATTTTTAGCCTGGCGCATATCTATAAAATCAATAACAATCAGGCCACCCAAATCGCGCAGCCGCATTTGCCGCGCAATTTCCTGCGCGGCTTCCACATTGGTAATCAGTGCTGATTCTTCGGGATCCTTCACGCGCGTGAACCGTGCGCTGTTGACATCTATGGACACCAGGGCTTCGGTCGGGTCAATGCACAGTCGTCCACCGGATTTAAGCGGCACCACACGGTCATACAAAGGTTCAATCTGTTCCTCAACGGTATATTTTTGAAAAATCGGCTCGCGACCTTCATAGAGCTTAACAATTTTTTGATGTTTGGGAATAACCTGCTTGAAAAATTCACGTACCTTCTGACAGACATCAGCATTATCAACCAGCACTTCAGAGATATCTGTCGTGTAATAATCGCGAATAGCCTGAATCACCATGCTGCTTTCCTGGTATACAAGGCTGGCCACGGGCAATTCGTCGGCCCGGGTCTGCACAGCCTTCCAGAGACGCACCAGGTAATTCGCATCAGCCTGCAATTCTTTTTTATTCTTATTAAGGCCGGCTGTTCTGATGATAAAGCCCATATCCTCCGGCACCTTCAACTCGCGGCCAATATCCTTCAGCTTTTTACGCTCATCACGGTCTTCGATCTTGCGCGAAATACCCGTGCGTTTATATCCGGGCATCAACACCAGGTAACGGCCGGGCAGGGAAACATACGTGGTAAGCGCTGCGCCCTTATTCGCCTTCTCGTCCTTGGTTACCTGTACAAGAACCTCCTGATTCTTATGCAGTACCTTACCCGGGGGAAGCTTGCCCTTACCGCTACGCTCGGATTCATGCCGGTACTGCGGCATAACATCATCAAGCGGCAGAAAACCGGGGCGATTACCGCCATACTCTACAAAAGCGGCATACAGGCTTGGTTCCACCCGCTGCACCCTTCCCTTGTATATATTGCCGCGCAGTTTTTCACGGCTGGTTGTTTCCATGGAAAGGTCCTGCAGAACACCATTATCAATAATGGCAACCCGGCTTTCATCCTGGTGCACCACATTAATAATCATTTTTTTATTTTCGTTTTTTTTCGCGCGATTGCGCGACAATGCATTGAAAAGATTCATCGGCAAACCTCTTAGCCTGCGCCCCGACCACAGAACCGTTCAGCAAAACAAGGCGGCGTAGTCATACGTGCGATTACACAATGCGGCGACAGGGGGTGTGTATAATACTTCATTGGCGTTCATCTTGCCCGCAGCACTTTGTTTTCAGTTTACGCACAGCGGCAAGAAGCGACGGGACATCGTTAAGCATAACGGACGGTGGATTGTGCACCCGGCGATAGTTCCATTTGCTGAACGTCGCTTCAGCATACGGCAAAGGAAACGGGCCCATCTGCTTTTCAAAACCGGGGCCTTTCATAAAAAGCACTTCCGGTTCATCGAAATCATCAAGCTCCACGGCAATATAGGATGCATCAAGTTCTTCTTCAAATAAAACTGCTATAAGTCGTGGCATACATTAATAATACTGTCCATCTTTGCGGATAGTCAAGGCAAATATTTACAAACGCAGATCCGACAAAGAGGTTTTCTACCCGACAATGAAAACAAAGATGCGTTTAATAAAAAAAAGATATGAAAAAATAAATTGCTTTTTTTTTATATGTGTATATAAAAAAGCTTAAGCTTTCATGATGGAAGCCGATAATTTAAATTGAAATTAGTGCAATACCTTTTTTCTTAACTGAAATCGATAGAGGAGAAACACGCAGCGCTGGTTTTTATGTTTGTAGATGCAACATCAATCACTCAATCCGCAGGGAGGGTAAACGAATGGCAACTTCAAAACAGATTAAAATCAAAATCAGCAACAACAAGAAAAAAGTGGCTAAGCTTGAAAAAGAGCTGAAAGCAGCCAAGGCTGCTGCTAAAAAGCTGCCGGCAGAATTGAAAAAGGCCATCGCAGCTGAGAAGACAGCAGCCGCCAAGAAAAAAGCAGCTCCCAAGAAAAAAGTAGCCGCCAAGAAAAAACCGGTTGCAAAGAAAAAAGTTGCAAAGAAAAAGGCAGCTCCCAAGAAAAAAGTAGTCGCCAAGAAAAAACCGGCTGCCAAGAAAAAAGTTGTAAAGAAAAAGAAATAACGACTTTTCGTTTTAGAAAAATTAACATTGAACATCCCGTTTCGCCCGTGCGAAACGGGATGTTTTTTTATGGTGCCAATGCGGAAGGCTCCGGATCTTGCTGCCAGAACATTTTCTTTTTAGTCTCTCTATCAATACAGTGTCATTCTGAATCTCGCTTGAGCGGGATGAAGAATTTCAAGAGACCCTTTGTTTATCACTCAAGGTGACTGACATTGCTAGACAATCATCCAGGGCTGCGGCAAAAATATTTGTTCGTAGGCTTTAAATGCATAACGATCTGTCATACCGGAGATAAAATCACATACCAGTCGATACGGTTCTGCGTCTAAAAGATTTTTACCGGCTTCACGGGCAAAGGCTTCCGGCGATGTGGTGTAATATTCATACAGTTCACGAATGACTTTTGATGCCTTGATAAAGTCATCATGAACCGCGGCACCGTTATAAACTTCACGGTCAAGAAACCCGCGCAGGCGCATGGCGGACTCCAGCATATCTTTGCTGGCGCTGATATGCTGCTTGCCGGATTGCAGCGTCGTGTCAACAACATCAAGTACCATACGTCCTATACGCTGTGAGTGTGAGGTGCCGAGCAGCTTCAGGCTATCACCTACTTCAGCCAGAACCTTCCTGCGAGTGATAACTTTGGCCCGCAAGGCGTCATCCAGATCGTGATTAAGGTACGCAATCGAATCAGCTATGCGAACAATCTGGCCCTCAAGAGTCAAAGCCATCAATGACCGCTTTTTGGGCACAATCGGGCCGCCGCGCTTGGTATGCTTTACAATGCCGTCACGAACTTCAGCGGTTAGATTCAGCTTTTCTATTTCATCAACAACGCGCAAACTCTGCTCCGGGTGACGAAATCCGCCGGGCACAATTTTATTGAGCACCGCCTCTCCGGCATGCCCGAAGGGCGTATGACCCAAATCATGCCCCAGCGCAATTGCCTCGGTCAGGTCTTCATTAAGAGATAAGGCCCGGGCAATCGTCCGGGCAATCTGGGAAACCTCCAGAGTATGCGTCAGACGGGTACGATAATGATCGCCGCTGGGAGTCAAAAAAACCTGGGTTTTATGCTTAAGACGACGAAAGGCCTTGGAATGGATAATGCGATCGCGGTCGCGTTGAAAAGCCATGCGCAGGCCGCACTCTTTTTCACGCACAAGCCGCCCCCGACTCTCACTGCTGAGCATAGCTTCGGATGATAATAGCCGGCGCTCTCGTGCTTCAAGTTCTTTTCTGACTACCATAAATTGACCACCCGGTAATGACCGTATGAACTTTTTCTAAAAGTATACGGCATGCAGCTGAATTTGCCAAATAATTTCAGCACAGGCGAGCCGCTGTCTGCCCGATAGCACCGGACATCCATTCCCGTTGACGTAGGGCGCCAAACGGCCTATGATACTTTTCAGAAGCAAACCTGCGGGCACAGGTGCATAACAACACAGGCGGTCTCAAACCGTTTTATTGCCATACACAGATATGCGACGATCAGCCGATCAAAAAAAAACAGTTGGGAAACAGCGCATGCACGTGCTGTGGCAGTGCTTTTGGGTCTCGGGCCTGTCATGTCTGCTGACGCTTGCGGGCCTTGAAATTACCTTGCGCTTTTTTCCGGTTACAAGCTATGTACCGTACCAGCCGGTCAACAGTGACAGCCCGGTAGCCCGATACCGCCCCCACCGTTCTTTTACGTATTCAAACCATTGGAACTTTCAAGATATACATTACGGCCGAACCAACGCCCAGGGATTTGTAAGCGACTTTGATTATGATGCCGACGACATCCGTCCGCTGATTGCAGTGATCGGCGATTCATACATAGAAGCGCGCATGCTGAACTTTTCCCGGACCATGCAGGAAAAAATCAGGGCGGGCCTGCGCGGCGCTGTACGTGTATACGCATTTGCAATGAACGGCTCTGCCTTAAGCCAGTATCTGGCTTTTGCAAAAATGGCCCGCGACACCTATCGGCCTGATGCGCTGATCGTCAACATCGTCTCAAATGATTTTGACGAAAGCTTTGCAGGTATTCGCTCCCGCAACCGTTTTCATTATTTTACCAACGATGCACGCGGAAACCTGCGCCCGCAGCTGATCGGCTTCTACCAAATTTCCCGGCTGCAGGAAATCATTTCACAGAGCGCTCTTGTGCGCTACGCGTATTTTCATCTGCGTATTACAGATGCACCGCAAAAAATAAAACGGCTTCTCCGGTCGCTGCCGATCGCTGCTCAATTTCAAAACCCTGCGCCTTCACCCTCGCAATCCACAAAAAAAACTACCGACAACCCTGAAACTTCGCTGCGCGCCGCGAAAACATTTTTAAAGCTGCTGCCCGAGTATGCAGGCCTGCCGCCCGCCAAAATTATTTTGATCCTTGACGGCCAGCGGCGCTCTTTATATTACGGTCCGCACAAAAAAGATTCCTTGTTCGAAAGCATGCGCCGCTATCTGTTAAAAAATGCACCGGCCATGGGTTATGAAATGATTGACATGCACCCGCTATTTCAAATTGATTTTCAAACTAACGGACAACGCTTTGAATTCACCCGCGACGCTCACTGGAACGCACGTGCGCATGAACTTGCCGGCCGGGCGGTTTTAATGTCTCAAACAATTAAGCGCTGTTTTTTAAATATCCCTTAAAAATATACGCGCCACGAGTGTGTTTATTTTTTGCCCGGGGTTGCCCATTTGCAGCCTTGCGGTAAAGCCTCAAGCAGGAGGATTTGACCTTTTTCAATGCAAATGGTAATTATTTGTGTGAATAATTATAGGATGGGGAATGCATGGCAACAACAGCAAAAATTCTGGTTGTAGACGACGAGCGCAGCATACGCGACTTACTCTCTATTTATTTAGAGCGTGAAGGTTTCGAAGTGCAATGCGCAGCAGACGGGCTGGCAGCCCTGGAATGCTGCAAGGACCAGGCTTTTGATATCGTCATAACGGATATCAAAATGCCGAAACTTGACGGTATCGGACTGTTGCGCCGCGTGCGTGAATTCGCGCCTGAGACCATCTTTATTATGATTACAGCATTCGGTTCATTTGAATCCGCACGCGATTCAATGCGCCGGGATGCATGGGACTATATCACCAAACCCTTTGATGTCGAAGATATCCGCCGCAGAATTGATGAAGCCCTGAGCCGGAAAAAAGAACTAAACCCGGCCCCGTTAGACACCAAGAGCAACGACACCGATGAACAGTTCGGCATGATTGGATCCAGCGCGGCAATGCGCAAAATTTTTGACCTCATCCCGCGCGCTGCTTCGGCCAAAAGCAATGTATTGATTACCGGAGAATCCGGCACCGGCAAGGAGCTG
>Ga0070729_10005748_pt1 | contig 12617 bp, 12 predicted proteins | sample tdDd472_FD_66725 | JGI IMG/M metagenome (GOLD analysis project Ga0070729, IMG submission 66725) | Marine sediment microbial communities from the Atlantic coast under amendment with organic carbon and nitrate - tdDd47.2 | ecosystem: Environmental > Aquatic > Marine > Coastal > Sediment | place...
GGCTACCTGGAACTGGACTGCGGTAACGTTCGCGAAACCGCGTTCCCGGAAATCTGGAGACAATCTCAGCAATTTCTCAACCTTCGTAACCCAGACGTTTACGATGGAAAATGCGGTCATTGCGAATACGAGCGTGTCTGCGGCGGCTGTCGCGCCCGCGCCCAGACCATGAAGGGTCATTATTTGAAGGAAGAGCCTCTGTGTTCCTATGAACCCAAGAAAAAGCCCAAGAAGTAACATGGACAATTACGACAAACAGATACTCGACATCATCCAGTCTCACTTCCCGCTGGCTTCGCGCCCGTATGAGGAAGTCGGCAAGCAGGTTGGCCTCTCCGAGGCCGAAGTGCTGGAACGCGTGCGCGACCTGAAAAAAACCGGTCTCATTCGCCGTATGGGTGCAAACTTCACATCCAAGGCACTGGGCTGGCAATCCACCCTGTGCGCGGCATCCTGCCCAGAGGACAAGATCGACGAGTTCGTGGCCGAAGTTAACAAGCACGACGGCGTGACGCACAACTACCTGCGCGAGAACGAATTCAACATCTGGTTCGCGCTCATCGCCCCGGACATGGACGCCGTGGAAGCCACCCTCGCCTCCATCACCGAGGCCACCGGCATCAAGATCCTGAACCTTCCGGCAAGCAAACTGTTCAAGATCAAGGTCGATTTCAAGATGGACAAATAGAGAATCCATACAGATAAATAACCAAAGCCCGCCCTGCTGTTCGCAGAGCGGGCTTTGTTGCATATTGCAGCCATGTTAACACTATTTATGACAAGTGGACTTGCACAAAGAGACTATGCACGGTATTTCCCAAGCAGAAACAGCACCGCCACACGCGAGGGACAGCATGAACAAAATCATCAAGGCATTACTGCTTGGCACCGCAGCCGGAATTCTGGACGTCATCCCTATGGTGCTCCAGGATTTGAGCTGGCAGGCCAATGCATCGGCCTTCCTGCACTGGCTGGCACTGGGAATCATCATAACCTTTGCACGCCTGCCCCTGGCTGGATGGCTGTCAGGAATGACCATCGCCCTGCTTACCGGCATCCCGGTGGCCGTCCTTGTATCCGCTACCGACCCGTCGGCGTTCATCCCGATTCTGATATCATCAGCCGTTCTGGGCAGCATGCTTGGCCTCATGTCTGAAAAGCTCATCACCAGCCAACCGGACGACTAGCTACAAATCTTTCCATGCGACTTTGTCTGCCCAATCCGGCCTATCTGACCGCGTTCATTTCACCTGTCTAAAAACTTGCGAATCAGGAGCGTTGCGGGTACACCTCTTTCAGCACATAATTCCTTACACGGAGTGAGCGATATGATCCTTTCCCCATCCATGCTTTCATCTGATTTCGCCAACATGGAATCCGAACTGAAAGCCCTTGAAAAAGCTGGCCTTGAGTGGGTCCACCTCGACATCATGGACGGCATGTTTGTGCCGAACATCACCTTCGGCCCCCCGATCATCAAAGCTATGCGCGCCAAGTCGAACCTATTTTTCGACTGCCATCTGATGATCAACGATCCGGGCCGGTACATCGAACTTTTCGCAGACGCTGGAGCCGACCTGATCTGCGTCCATGCCGAGACCTGCGACCACCTGGAACGCGTCTGCGCCCAGATCGTCGAGGCCGGATGCAAACCAGCCGTGGCCCTGAATCCGCACACCCCGCTGGAAGAGATCAAGTACCTGATCCCGCAGCTCTACATGGTCCTGATCATGTCCGTTAATCCGGGCTTCGGCGGCCAGAAGTTCATCCCGTTCTGCCTGGACAAGGTCAAGGATCTCAAGAAGATGATCACCGACGCCGGAGCCGACACATTGATCCAGATCGACGGTGGCGTCACTGCCGAGAACGCTAAGGAACTGACTGACGCCGGTGTGGATGTCCTCGTCTCCGGCTCTGCATTCTTCGGTTTTCCGCCGCTAGATGAGCGGCACAAGCTATTTCAGGACAACTGCAAATAGCACGTTAGTTTTATAGAATATCCGGGGGCTGTTAGAGCAGCCCCCTTTTCTTTGAGGGGACACATGGCCGTAGTCAGCCTTCGCGATATACAGATTAACTTCACCGGAACGATCCTGCTGGATGGCATATCCATGCAGATCGAACCGGGCGAGCGCGTCTGTCTTCTGGGCCGCAACGGCGAGGGTAAGTCCACCGTGCTTTCCATCATCGAAGGCACCTTGAAGCCCGACAGAGGCAGCGTTGACTACGCCAGAGGCTCTCGCGTGGCCATGCTTCCGCAGGAAGTGCCGCAGGACCTCGACGGACTGGTCTACGACATCGCAGCCCAGGGCCTCGGAGCCGTCGGCAAACACCTGACCGCCTACCATGAAGCCTCTCGCGCCCTGTCCGAAGCCTCGGACTCCAATCAGGAAAAGATAGTCGCCCAACTTGAACGTGCCCAGCACGCTCTGGAAGATGCAGGAGGCTGGCCGCATCACCAGACAATCGAGACCGTGCTCTCGCACCTCAAGCTCGATGCGGACGAATCTTTTTCATCCCTGTCCGGCGGCACAAAACGACGTGCCCTGCTTGCCCGCGCACTGGTCAGCGACCCGGACCTACTTATCCTGGACGAGCCAACCAACCATCTGGACATCGAATCCATCACCTGGCTCGAGGATTTCCTGGTCCGCCAGAACACCACCCTGCTCTTTGTCACCCATGACCGCGCCTTCCTGCAAAGACTAGCCACACGCATCATCGAACTGGACCGGGGTAATCTGTTCAACTGGGACTGCGACTACAAGACCTACCTCAAGCGCAAGGATGCGGACCTCGAAGCCGAGGCCAAGCAGAACCACAATTTCGATCGTAAACTGGCCGAGGAAGAGACATGGATTCGCCGTGGCATCAAGGCTCGCCGCACCCGAAACATGGGCCGTGTCCGCGACCTGCGCAAGATGCGCGATGAACGCAAGGCCAGACGAGAACGCACAGGCTCTGCCAAGATGGTCATTCAGGATGCCGCTCGCACCGGCAAGCTGGTGGTGGAAGCAGATTCCCTTTGCTTCGGGTTTGAAGACATGCCCATCGTCGGCGATTTTTCCACGGCCATCATGCGCGGCGACAAGGTCGGCCTCATCGGCCCCAACGGCGTCGGCAAGACCACCCTACTCAAGCTTTTGCTGGGCGAGATAGAAGCGCAAAGCGGCTCCATTCGTCACGGTGTGAACCTTCAGGTCAGCTACTTCGACCAGATGCGTGAGCAATTCGACGAGACAAAAACCGTTCGCGAAAATGTGGCCGAAGGCAGCGACTTCATCGATTTGAACGGCAAACGTAAGCACGTCATGGGCTACCTCAAGGATTTTCTGTTCACCCCGGATCGAGCCAAAGTTCCGGTGTCGGTGCTGTCCGGCGGAGAGCGTAACCGCCTGATGCTGGCCCGGTTGTTCACTAAACCGTCCAACGTCCTGGTCATGGATGAACCGACAAACGACCTCGATGCCGAGACCCTTGATCTTCTCGAAGAGCTGCTCATGGAATACCCCGGCACCCTGCTGCTGGTAAGCCATGACCGCGCCTTCCTGAACAACGTGGTCACCTCGACCATCGCCTTCGAAGGTGATGGAAACGTCGCCGAATACGTCGGCGGCTATGATGACTGGCTCAGGCAACGCCCGGATAAAGCTGGGTCACCGGCCAAGGCGTGCAAACCCAAGTCTGACACCAAAGCCCCTGCCAAAGCCACCAAGAAGAAGCTCAGTTACAAAGAGAAATTCGAGCTGGAGAAAAAGCAGGTTGAGTTCGAGGCCATGCCCGCCATTATCGAAATGCTGGAAGGAGACCTTGAAACTCTCCAGACCCGCATGGCCGACCCGGAATATTTCAAGAACAACCCAGAGGATATGGCTGCCGACCAAAAACGTATGGAAAAGATTGAAAGCGAACTCGAAAGTGCATATAGCACTTGGGAAGAACTCGAAACCGCCCTTGAAGGCGTTGAACTGGACTAGCAAGAATGACCGATTATACAATACGAATGGTCGAGCCCAACGACCTGACAGCCTGTCATACCATCGAGGCCCGCTGCTTCCCCCCTTCTGAAGCTGCCTGGACGACATCTCTCCAAACTCGCATCAACACCTACCCCGAAGGTTTTCTGGTCGCCGAATACGACGGACTCATTGTCGGGCAGGTCAACTCCGGCTCAACGCACAAAGACGACATCTCCGACGAAGAATTCAAGCAGCTCATCGGGCACGACCCTGACGGCAAGAATATCGTCATCTTCTCCCTGTCGGTGCTGCCGGAATATCAAAAGCAGGGCATAGCCAGTAAACTCATAAGCGACTTCACAAGGCAGGCCCGCAAAATGGAGAAATCCAAGGTCATGCTTTTATGCAAGCCCGAACTCATTGATTACTACAGCCGTCACGGTTTCGAGGATCAAGGGACTTCCGAATCCACCCACGGCGGAGCGCAATGGCATGTGATGAGCTTGTCTCTCTAGACGACTTTACGACAACGAAAAAAGGCCCGGCAGAATGTATCTGCCGGGCCTTTTTTTGTACTAGTTTTGTCTAGCTCAACCAATCGTCGTCGTCTTCGATGGGGGCAAATCCTCGACGCATGGTGTTTTCGCAAACCAGACGCGGGTCCATGAACTGGAGCAGATAGTCTGGTCCGCCAGCCTTGGAGCCTACGCCCGACATCTTGAATCCACCAAAAGCATGCCGCTCGACCAGAGCGCCGACACTTGGCTTGTTCAAGTAGAGATTACCTACCCTGAATTCATTGTAGGCCCTTTCCAGATGGGCCGGGCTGCGAGTATAGATCGCGCCGGTCAGAGCGAAGCGGGTGGAGTTGGCAATGTCGAGAGCTTCATCCATGTTCTTGGCGCGCAATACGGCCAGAATCGGGCCGAAGACTTCTTCCTGAGCAATGCGGTTATCCTTGGTGATGCCGTCCACAATGGTCAGTGGTACGTAACAGCCGCCGGTTGCCTTGAGATCATCGGAGACCTCACGCTTGACGAGAATGTTGCCCTCTTCCTCAGCGACCTTGACGTAGCGCATGACGTTTTCCTGAGCAGCCTTGTCCACGACCGGGCCCATGTAGTTGGCCGGATTCTCTGCCGGGCCAAGCTTGACGGACTCGGCAGCCTCAGTCAGGCGTTCGATGAAACGATCATATATGGAATCGAGTACAATGACGCGTGAACAGGCTGAGCACTTCTGACCCTGGAAACCGAAGGCGGCATAAAGCACGCCGAGTACTGCTTCATCAAGATCGGCATCATCGTCAATGATAGTACCGTTCTTGCCACCCATTTCGGCGATGACCTTCTTGCACTGCTGCTGTCCGGGCTGGACTTTTGCAGCCCGCTCCTGAATGCGCAGGCCGATCTCCATGGAGCCGGTAAAGGCGATGACCGAAACGTCAGGATGATCTACGAGATGATCTCCCATAACGGAACCGCGTCCCGGAATGTAGTTGAACACACCATCTGGCAGTCCTGCGGCCTTCCACATGTCTACCAGTCCATTACCTATGCAGGAAGATATGCCGGCAGGCTTGTAGACTACCGGACAACCGGAGACGATGGCCGCGGAGACCATGCCCACGGAAATGGCGAGGGGGAAGTTCCAGGGGGCGATGACTGCTGCCACACCCTTGCCTTGATAGAAGAGCTGACTCATCTCGCCGGGCGCGTGGCCCATGCGGCGGGGTTTACCCATACGAATCATCTCGCGGGCATAATATTCGAGGAAATCGATGGCCTCGGCAACGTCGCCCTGTGCCTGATCCCACTGCTTGCCCACTTCCAGAATCTGGAGCGCACACAGATCGTGCATGTTGTCTTTCAAATACTGAGCGGCCTTGAGCAGGACCTCGGCGCGTTCCTCGGCCGAGACGTCACGCCAGGAAAGATAGGCTTCAGAAGCAGACTCAATGGCCCTGTCCACCTCGCCCACACCCGCCTGACAGACGGAGCCGATTATCTCGTTGGGGTTGGCCGGATTATAGGAGTCGAGCGTATCGCTGGTCTCCACTTCCTGCCCATTGATGAACAGCGGGACTTTTTTACCCATTACACCACGCACCCTGGCGATGGCTGCCGGGTAAGCATTACGCTCGTCTTCAATGGTGAAATCAACCATCGGATAATTCTGGAAACGGGCCAACCCCTCGGAAGGTTCAGGCGTCACGCACTTGCCTTCAAGCTGACGGCGCAGGGTCGCTTCCGGATTCTCCAGAAGGAAGTCCATGTCAGCTTCGTCGGCAAAGGTCTGCTTCAGGAAAGACTCGTTAGCCGTATTCTCAAGAAGACGACGAACCAGATAGGCCATGCCGGGCAGAAGGTCACCATAAGGACAGTAGAGGCGAACACGCTTTGCAACGTTCTTGAGTCCTTTGCGAACAGGTTCGGCCATTCCGTAGAGGACCTGGAATTCGTATCTTTCTTCGGGGACATTCAATGCGCTCGCCATCTCCATGACCGAAGCAATTGAGCGAATGTTGTGCGATGCGCAGGCGTAGTGACAGATGTCGCTATTCTCAAGAATCATCTTGGAAACGCGCTCGAAAGCCATGTCGGATTCAGGCTTGTGGGTCCAGACAGGAACAGGCCAGCCGTTCTGTTTGGCCATGACGGTCTCGTAATCCCAGTAAGCACCCTTGACCAGACGGATGGACACGGGGAAGTTCTTCTCGCGCGCCCAGGCCAGGAAATCACGAACGTCGTCGTCCACGCACTTCAAATATGCCTGGAAGACAATGCCGAGGTGGGGATAATCGGGGTATTTGGAACGAAGCCGCTTGTACAGCTCGATGGTTGCGTCCTTGTACTTGAGCGATTCCATGTCGATACACATGAACCCGCCCATCTCCATTACCTTCTTATAAATAGGCTCGATGCGGGACATCATGCCCGCAGCAGTGCCATCGAGGTCAACAGATTTTGACTGCGAATAAAATGCGGAAGGCTTCACTGCCACGTTAACCTTGGGAGCATGTCCCCAGTCCAGGTTGTCGGCACCCTTGTCGAGAGGGTCCCATTTGCCCAATTCCTTCTGCATGGCGTCGAGCACTTCGAGGTAACCGTCGCGATAAACGTCGGACTCCTTCTCGGAGACAGTAGCCTCGCCAAGCAGGTCTAATACAAAGGCAAATCCGTCCTTGCGCAACTTCTTGATGCCCTTGACCGCTTCTTTGGTCACCTGCCCGATAATGAACTGGCGAGCCATGGTTTCGATATTGGAACGGATGGTCTTATTAAGAACCTTGGCAACCAGGCCGCCGCCTATTTTCGTCTTGGTAGCACCCCATTTGAGGACGTCTGGGATGTTTGCATCGTCGGTCGCAAAATATTCTTCGATATGGCGAGATAGGGACTCCGAGGTGTTGAGGTAAGGCAAAACATCAACAAAACGAAACATTTGGACCTTGAAATCGTCGTTTTTCATGGCCCAATCCATGACCTTTCCAGTCCACCACCCTTTGTTGAAAACCGAAGGAGATTCGCCGGATATGGACGCAAAAAACTCCCTGCCCCGAGCGATGATTCTCGGGTCCAGGGAGGAAATATCAGTAGTCATCTGTTACTCCTTGAAGTATTCTATTTGTCAGAGAATGGTAGAGGTATGACGCGAGACTCTTTCACCGTAGTCAGCACGATGGTTGAGTTGGTATCTCGCACCGAAGCGATGGTGCCGAACTTGGCCAGAGTGACCTGAAGCGCCTCAGTGTCTTCCACCCGCACTTTGACCAGATAGGAATCGCGGCCTGCGGTGTAGTGAACCTCCAGGACCTCGGGCAGCTCGGCCAGCTTTCGACCGACTTCGGTTGCGCCGACACCCTCTTCCACGCGAATGGAAGTGAAGGCAGTCAGCCCGCGCCCAAGGACCTTGTGATCAACAATGCATTCAAAGCCCTTGATGATACCGCTCTTCTTGAGCTTGCGTACGCGCTCAAGCACGGCAGACGGAGCCTTACCGACCTTACGAGCGATTTCAGCATTGGAGACCTTGCCATCTTCCTGAAGTATGTTCAGGATTTTGAGATCGAGTTCGTCAATTTTTCTGTTATTCATGGAATAAAGGAATAATATTCTTTTCCAGTCTTGTCAACTACCCTGCCGTTGCTACGTCCAAAAAAAACACCCTGCTCCTTTTCATTTCTTAAAACCTCAGATATCATTACCTTTCGGTTAAATTTGACCATCAAAAACTATTGGCCCCTGACAGGAAAAAGCTTTGAAACGTCGCACACTCCCCTCAGATCATCCCGGAGCGAGCATTATTGTCTCTCCGAATGGCGACACATTGCGTCTCGGCATCAAGGGCCGTCTGGACGCTCTTGGCACTGCCTTTGTCTGGGATGACAGCGTCGCGCCGGTAAGATCCGGCAGCTATGCTCATGTTGTAATGGATTGTGCGGAGATCGCCTATCTCGACGGCTCCGGTGTGGCCCTGCTCCTCAAAGTCAGAGAAGAGGCCGCCCTGTCTGGCGGAAAACTAGAATTGCGCAACCTGAAAGAGGAATACCAGAAACTCCTCAACCTGACATGGGATTGCGATCTCCCGCAATGGATGCCCAAGACCAAAGAGAGACGCGGTTTTACCGTAGCCATAGGGGAATCCACCGGAGAGATTCTGGACGGCCTCTACGAAATGATCGCCTTTGTGGGCGAATCAACCTCCATGATCACCCAAGTCATACTGCATCCCCGTCAGGTTCGTTGGAAAGACGTACTTCTTTCCTGCATCAATGTCGGCGTTGATTCATTGTTCATCATCACCCTCCTCGGTTTCCTGATGGGACTGATCATGTCGTTTCAGTCCGCAGTCAGCCTGGAGCGGTTCGGCGGAGAAATCTTCGTTCCCAACATGCTCGGGCTGGTCATGTTCAGGGAAATGGGACCGCTGGTGACTGCCATCCTCCTGGCCGCCCGATCCGGATCGGCCTTTGCCGCCGAAATCGGCACCATGAAAATCAATGAGGAACTGGACGCCCTGACCACCATGGGCCTCTCGCCCATGCGTTTTCTGGTGATGCCAAAACTTTTGTCCGCCCTGGCCATGGTCCCGCTGATGACCATGTTCTTCAACCTGGCGAGCCTCGTCGGTGGCGCAGTGGTCATGCTCTCCCTGGGATTCCCCTTGGTAACTTTCACATCAAGGGTTTTCTCGTACCTCGACTACAGCGACTTCGCAGGCGGCATGTTCAAGGCCCTGGTCTTCAGCGTTCTGGTGGCTGGTGTCGGATGCCTGCGCGGCATGCAAACTCAGAGCGGCGCGAGCGCAGTCGGATTATCCACCACCAGCGCGGTTGTGTCAGGCATCATCATGATAGCCTTTGCAGACGGCATTTTCGCCATGGCCTTTTACTATCTAGGTATATAGGTAATGGGCATGGACACGAATAAACCGGTCATAAGCATCAGGAACGTCAGCTGCGGCTATGACGACACTGTCGTAGTCGACAACGTCAGCTTCGACATTTTTCCAGGCGAAGTCTTCGTCATCCTGGGAGGTTCTGGTTGCGGCAAAAGTACATTGCTCAAGAACATGATAGGTCTATACGAGCCCATGGGCGGAAAGATATTTTTCGGCGAAGATGAACTAACCGACGCACAAGACGACCAGCGAGACATGATCATCCGGAAATTCGGCGTCATGTATCAGATGGGCGCACTGTTCGGATCCATGTCTCTCCTGCAAAACGTCATGCTGCCACTGGAGGAATTCACGGATCTGCCCCGCGAAGCCATATCCATGATCGCCAAATCCAAACTGGCCATGGTCAACTTGGAAAATGCAACCTACAAGTTACCATCTGCCATAAGCGGGGGCATGAAAAAACGGGCGGCCATTGCCCGAGCCATGGCCCTCGACCCAGGTATTCTTTTTCTTGACGAACCGGGTGCAGGACTGGACCCGATATCCAGTGCCGAACTTGACGAACTAATACTCAACCTGTCACGAACCCTGGGCATCACTTTCGTCATCGTCAGCCACGAACTGGAAAGTATTTACAAAACTGCCGACCGGGTTATCATGCTCGACAAGGACGTCAAATCCATCGTGGCCGAAGGTGACCCTAAGCACCTGAGAGACACCTCGGAAAACATATTCGTCAAACGCTTCTTCCACCGCCTGCCGTCACTGGGCAAAACCGGGCATGAAGAAAAATGCCCAACCTCGGAATAAGGATACGCGATGATACGGAAACACGACTATTTTAAACTGGGATTATTTATCATCCTGGGCACCTGCATGCTCATCGCGGTGATAACCATACTCGGCGCAGGGAAGTATTTCGAGACTACATACAAAATGGAAACGTACTTCGACGAATCCGTAAATGGCCTTGCTGTCGGTTCACCAGTCAAGCTGCGGGGAGTGGATATCGGACGGGTTACCACCATCAATTTCGTGGCAAATGAATACGAAGAAGCCGACAAGAACGAAAACAGATACGTCTTTGTGGCATGTGAAATCAAACCAGACTTGTTCAAGGGAATATCGGAAGAAGAATTTGGTGTCGCCGCCACCCGTGAAGTCAAGCGCGGCCTCAGGGTCCGACCCACTTCACTGGGACTGACCGGCCAGCTTTTTCTCAACCTGATCTATGTCGATCCGGAAGCCAACGCACCCCTAAAAATCGACTGGCAGCCAGATGACGCCTACATTCCATCCGTCGCCAGCACTTTGAGCCGTGTGGAAGAGGCAATCACCACCATCAGCAAAACCTTGAGCAGCCTGAAAAAAGAAGACATTCAGAGCATAATCGAAGACGTCAAATCAATCGTCAGTACGCTGGGCGACTTCATGAAGACTGAAGGCGGCAAGGAAGCGGGCATGAAAATCCTGGGCATCCTTGAAGAGACCCGCCTTGTCCTGCATCGCACCAACCAGATTCTGGCCGATCCGGCCACCGAGCAGATCATCCCCGAAGCCGTCGGGGCCATTGCCGGGGTCAACAGGATAGTCACCAATTCAGCTGATGATATCATCAGTGCTGCCAGGGAAGCCAAGCTGGCCATGACGAGCTTCAAACAGGCATCCGACGTACTAGCAAAGAACCTGGCAGATCCGCGCATGGACAAAGCCATGTCCGAGATCGCCCCGACCCTGGAGAATGTTGCCAAGGCATCGTCTGATCTGACAGCGGCGGTCTCCAAAGTGCACGCCCTCGTCAATCGCCTTAACTCGGTCGTGGCAAGCGAAGAAGCGAATATCCACTCGATCCTCGAAGATACGCGTGAAGTAATGGAAAATATCAAAGAGATCAGCGGCGACGCCAAACGCTACCCTTCAGGAGTCTTCTTCGGCACACCGCCCAGCAAACCGTCGCCTGAGACCCAATAACCGGGAATACCGTTATGAAAAAATATCATATTATCCTCATTCTACTAACCGTTGCCCTGACCGCGACAGCCTGCGTCAAATTGGGCGGCAAGCCCCTGGACAAGCGTTTTTTCCAGATAACACCTGTCAGATCCGGCGAACCGGCAGCCACAAGCAGCGACCTCATTCTCAAGGTTCGCAGATTCTCTGTTTCCGACCTCTACAACACCCGTGAATTGGTCTACCGCGAGACAGGCGGACGCATCGACTCCGATTTCTACAACATGTTCTTCGTCACACCGGGCAACATGCTGACAACCGAACTGCGCAAATGGCTGGCGAAATCCGGCCTGTTCGCCCACATCATCGAGCCCGGCAGCATGGTGGTCCCCAACCTGACACTTGAAGGTGTGGTCAATAGTCTGTATGGAGACTACTCGACAGGCGCACCCGTAGCAGTGGTAGAGATGCAATTCTTCGTCGTGGACGAATCCACTGCCGCAAACGTCATCGTTTATTCCAACACCTATGCGGAGCGCATCCCCTTGGATCAGGCCGACCCACAACAGTTGGTCCAGGCCATGACCAAGGGAGTGCAAATGATTTTCACGAACCTTGAAAATGACCTGGCCACCGCGCCACTGAAGAATAATGTCCAATAATAGACGCAACTACCGTCCCGAAGAATTCGACGAATTCGAAGAGTCTCCAAGCCGTTCCCAGCTCAAGCGGGAATCGGCTGAACTCCAGAAACTCGGCCTGGCTCTCGCCGCACTTGGCGATACCGTAATCAAAGACGCCGACCTCCCGCCTGAAGTCGAGGAAGCGCTGCTTCGCATCTCGACGGTCAGCAAACATGAGGCCAAACGCCGGCACCTGCAATACGTCGGCAAACTCATGCGCACCTTTGACACGACATACGTTCGCGAGATTGTCGAAGCTGCCGAGAAAGGACATTCGCTCAAGACTGCCGAATTCCATCAGCTTGAAGTCATGCGCGAACATCTGATCAACGGTGACGACAATCTGCTGCAGGAACTGTTCGAAGCCAACCCGGATGAAGGCCAGCGACTGCGCCAGCTAGTCCTTGGCGCACGCCGGGAAAAAGCCAAGGGCAAACCGCCCAAAAGTGCGCGTGCGCTGTTCAAACTCCTGCGCAGCCTCCCGCCGATAGCGGAAAAATAACACCGCCCCCCCCTTGACGTGGGGAACAATGGAATTATCTTTCTTTTCAACGAAGAAAAACTGGGGCTCGTGTGCCTCATTCAAGGAGATATAATGGTCATTCATGAATATGCCGGA
>Ga0070729_10005750_pt1 | contig 12615 bp, 12 predicted proteins | sample tdDd472_FD_66725 | JGI IMG/M metagenome (GOLD analysis project Ga0070729, IMG submission 66725) | Marine sediment microbial communities from the Atlantic coast under amendment with organic carbon and nitrate - tdDd47.2 | ecosystem: Environmental > Aquatic > Marine > Coastal > Sediment | place...
TGGCCGCGCGCCGGGATCACGCCTTGCGGCGCCTCGCCGAGCCGGTCGGCCACTGCCTTGCGGCGCGCCTCGTCGTTGCCCGCCGACAGAGAAGCGCGAATCCGCCCCAGGATCGCCTCGCGCCCGCTCATCGCTTTCGCCCCTTTGCATAGAGCTGCTGGAAGGTCGGACCCTGCGGCGCCGGCAGGTCGCGGGTGCCGGTCCAGCCGCCGGCGAGCGGCAGGCTCTTGAACCGGCCCTTGCGCCGGCCCATTCGGCCCATGAGCCCCATGCCGATGCGGCTCGCGAACTGATAGAGCCGTGGCCTGAGCGCGAAGAACGTCCAAAGCCCCAGCCCCCAGCGGGCGGTCTTCGGGTTGAGATGGCGCTCGAACTCCCGCTCGCGCCAGTGGCGCATCATCTTCGGCAGCGGAATCCGCATCGGGCAGACTTCCTCGCAGCGGCCGCAGAAGGTCGAGGCGTTGGGAAGCTGTCCGCCCTTTTCGACGCCGACCAGCGACGGCGTCAGCACCGCCCCCATCGGCCCCGGATAGACCCAGCCATAGGCATGGCCGCCGACCGCCTGGTAGACCGGGCAATGGTTCATGCAGGCGCCGCAGCGGATGCAGCGCAGCATGTCCTGGAACTGCGAGCCGATCATCGACGAGCGGCCGTTGTCGAGCAGCACCACGTGGTATTCCTCCGGTCCGTCCGGATCTTCCGGCCGCCGCGGTCCGGTGGAGAAGGTGGTGTAGACCGACAGCTCCTGTCCGGTCGCCGAGCGGGCGAGGACGCGCAGGAGCTGGCTCACGTCCTCCAGCGTCGGCACGATCTTCTCCAGCGTCGCCACGGCCACGTGAACCCGTGGCAGGATCTGGGTGAGGTCGCCGTTGCCTTCGTTGGTGACGATCACCGAGGTGCCGGTTTCCGCGATCAGGAAATTGGCGCCGGTGATGCCCACATCGGCGGCCAGGAAGCGGGCGCGAAGCACGGACCGGGCCTCGTTCAGAAGCGATTCCGGCTCGCTCAGGTCGCGGCTTTCGTCGAGATGGGTATGCACCCGCCGGAAATCGGCCTCGACCTGGTCCTTGTTGACATGGATCGCCGGCGCGATGATGTGGCTCGGTGTCTCGCCGCGAAGCTGGATGATGTATTCGCCGAGATCGGTCTCCACCGGGGTGACGCCGTTCTCGTCGAGATAGTCGTTGAGGCCGATCTCCTCGGTGACCATCGACTTGCCCTTGGTGACGGTCTTCGCCCCGGCCTTGCGGCAGATGTCGAGGATAATCCGCCGGGCGTCCTCGGCGCTCTCCGCCCAGTGCACGTGGCCTCCGGCTTCGGTGACCTTCTTTTCGTAGGCTTCGAGATAGAGGTCGAGATGCCCAAGCACGTGGTTCTTGATGTCGCGGGCATTGTCGCGCAGGGCGTCGAATTCCGGCAGGCCGGCGGCGGCCGCGGCGCGCTTGGCGACGAAGCCGGTACGCGCCCTGTCGAGTTCCACCTGCAGCGCAGGATTGGCGATGGCGGCGCGGGCGTTCGACTTGAACTGCGGTGTGCGGATTTCCTGCATTGCGGCTACCCGTCCTCGCCGTCGCCGATGCCGGGCTCGTCGGTCATCCCGGCGAGGACTTCCGCGACATGGCGGACCTCGATGTCGAGCCCGAGCCGCTTGAGCTTACCCGACATGTTCATCAGGCAGCCGAGATCGCCGGCGAGCAGCAGCTTGGCGCCGGTCGCGGCGATGTCGTCGGCCTTGTGCCCGACGATGGCGTCGGAGATGTCGGGATACTTGACGCAGAACAGCCCGCCGAAGCCGCAACAGGCCTCGGATTCGGCCATCTCGGCGATTTCCAGCCCGTCGACCGAGGCGAGCAGCCTGCGTGGCTGCTCCTTAACGCCGAGTTCCCTCAAGCCCGCGCAGGAATCGTGATAGGTGGCGGTGCCGTGGTGGCTGGCCTCGACGCCTTCCATTCCCGCGACATCGGCGAGGAAGCTGGTGAGCTCGTGGCACTTGGCCGCGAACGTCTTCGCACGATCGGCCCAGTCCGCGTCGTCGCAGAGAAGCTCCGGATAGTGATGCGCCAGCATGCCGCCGCAGGACCCGGAGGGGATGACGACGGCGTCGTAATCCTCGAACGTGGCGATCACTGCCCTGGCGATGGCCGCGGCGTCGGCCTTGTCGCCGGAATTGTAGGCTGGTTGACCGCAGCAGGTCTGCGCCTGCGGCACCTCGACGGAGAGACCGGCGCTTTCGAGCAACCGGATCGCGGCGAAGCCGACCGACGGGCGGAACAAATCGACCAGGCACGTCACGAACAGGGCGACGCGTTCGGGTCTTGAGGCGGGGGCTTGTGTGGTCATATGTCGGGACCGGAATGGCCGGCGGACCGGAGCCAAGAAAAACGCCGGCGAAACGTGTCGCCGGCGTTGGCTTCGGATCAGGCCGGGCGGCGCTGAAGCGCGACTACTTCGCGTCGGCGCCCGAGCCGTCTTCCTTGATGCCGGCGAGATAGGTGACGAGGTCGCCGCGGCGCGAAGCCTTCTTGACCTTCTTTGTCATCTTGCTCTTGCCGCCGAGGAACTTGCTCGGATCCTTCAGGTATTCGAACACGGCTTCCTTGGTCCAGACCTCGCCGGCGGCGCCCTTGGCCTTCAAGGCGTCGGAATATTCATAGCCCTCGATCGAGGCCATCTTCCGTCCGATGATGCCGTTGAGCGTCGGGCCTTCCATCTTCTTGTCGGCCGCGCCCGGGCCGACCGCATGGCAGACGGAGCAGGTGTCCTTCTTGAACCGCTTGAGGCCCTTGCCGGCGTCACCGTCCATGTCGTCGGCCGAAGCGACCCCGGCGGAAAAGACGAGGGCCAAACTCGCTACGAGAATTCTGTTTTTCATCCGCTGATCTCCCTAACAAGATTTTGCGTTTCCGGCCCCGCATTCGCCTTCAAACCGTCCGAGTTTGCGTTATGCGTAGCGGTGAACCGTTGTGCGAACACATACCATGTCTGCGTACGGGATAAAGAAAAACTTGGAGCATCGGTCGGTCGGATTGACGCAATCGACCGGACTGTTCCTTACCTGCGCATCAAATCGCGCGCTGGCCGAGGTTGCCGGATTCGGCCGTGCCGGGAACCGAAAGGCCCTTGTCCCAGTAGGGCGTCGGACCGTAGAGCCGGGCGAGGAAATCGATGAACATCCGCACCTTGGCCGGCAGCATGCGGCGGCTCGGATAGACCGCGAAGACGCCGATGCGCGGCGAGGCGGAATAGGCGGGCAGGACCGTTTCCAGTTCGCCGCGGCCGAGTTCCGGTCCCACGTCCCATGTCGAACGCCAGCCGATCCCCAGCCCCGCCAGGATCGCCTCCCGCGCGACTTCCGAGGAATTGGTCTCGATCGGACCGCTCGGCGTCACCGAGACCGGCCCCTCGGGCCCGACCAGCCGCCAGGGAACCTGGTTCGCCGCCGCGAGGCAGGCATGATGTTCGAGATCCGCGATGGTCCGCGGCCGTCCGTGGCGCTCGAGATAGCCGTGCGTCGCGCACAGCAGCCGCCGCACCGGCGCCACCCGGCGGGCGACCAGCGTCGTGTCGCTGAGTTCGCCGATACGTACCGCGAGGTCGAAGCGGTCGCCGACGATATCGACGAAGTCATCGGTGAGGCTGAGATTGACCGTGAGTTCCGGATTGGCTTCGAGAAAGGCGCCCAGATGCGGCGCGATATGCATCCGCCCGAACGAGGTCGGCGCGGTCACCTTCAGCGTTCCGCGCGCGGTTTCCGTACGCCGCGACACGAAGGCTTCCGCTTCCTCCACCGCCGCGAGGATCGCCACCGCCCGCTCGTGATAGCCCTGGCCGGCCTCGGTCAGGGAGATCTGCCGCGTGGTTCGCTGCAGCAACCGCGTTCCGAGCCGTTCTTCCAGTTTTCTCAGGCGCTTGGAGACGACCGCCGGCGACAGGCCCATTTGCCGGCCCGCAGCGGACATGCTTCCCGCCTCGACAACGCGAGCGAAGATTTCAAGATCGAGAAAGCCGGTCATGTGTGCCGCCGGGGTAAAAGCCGGTAGGAATTGTTGAATTCGCAGCATAATCCGGCTCATCGGGTGCGGGCAAAGATTTTACATACCCGCCTTCGCATTCGGTTACTTGTCGCTTAAGGCTATCGGGAAAATTCGAACGAAACGATCGGCCCCGGCGAACGGATTGCCTGTCTCGCGCATAATCGAAAAACGCTTTAGGATCGAGCCGAGAGGAAACGGAGGGCGCCCATGTCCGGCCTGAAGATGCCAGCGCCGAAGAGCGAAATCCTGGCGGCCCGCGACGAAATCGTCGCGGCGCTGAGAGCGATCGTGCCCGGCGAGGGGGTGATCTCCGACGAGATCGAAATGCGCCCCTACGAGTCGGACGGGCTCACCGCCTATCGTCAGATGCCCTTCGTCGTGGTGCTGCCGGAAACGGTCGATCAGGTCTCGCGCGTCTTGAAATACTGCAACGACAACGAGATCCGGGTGGTGCCGCGCGGCGCCGGAACGTCGCTGTCGGGCGGCGCCCTGCCGCTCGCCGACGGGGTTCTGATGTCGATGATGAAGTTCAACCGGGTGCTCGATATCGACTTCGACAACCGCTCGGCCACGGTTCAGCCCGGCGTTACCAATCTCGGCATCACACGCGCCGTCGAGCATGCCGGCTTCTACTACGCCCCCGATCCCTCCTCGCAGATCGCCTGTTCCATCGGCGGCAACATCGCGGAGAATTCCGGCGGCGTGCACTGCCTCAAATACGGGCTCACCACCAACAACGTGCTCGGGCTCGAGATCGTTCTGATCACCGGCGAGGTGATCCGGCTCGGCGGCAAGCATCTCGATGCCGAAGGATACGATTTCCTCGGCCTTCTGACCGGCTCCGAAGGGCTGCTCGGCGTCGTCACCGAGGTCACCGTGCGGCTCCTGCGCGCGCCGGAAGTGGTCAGCGCCATGCTCATCGGCTTCCCCTCGAGCGAGGACGCCGGCCAATGCGTCGCCGACGTGATCGCGGCCGGCATCATCCCTGCCGGCATGGAGATGATGGACAATCCGGCGATCAACGCGGCCGAGGATTTCGTCCATGCCGGCTATCCGCGCGACGCCGAGGCGCTGCTGATCGTCGAACTCGACGGCCCGCAGGCCGAGGTCGACGAGCTTCTCGGCGAAGTGAAGGCGCTCGCCGGGAAGAACAAGGCGACGACCATCCGGGTCTCTTCCTCCGAAGCCGAACGGCAAAGCTTCTGGGCCGGCCGCAAGGCGGCGTTCCCGGCCGTCGGCCGCATCTCGCCGGACTACTACTGCATGGACGGAACCATCCCCCGCAAGACGCTGCCGCGGGTGCTCGCCCGCATGCGGGAGCTGTCCGACCAATACGGCCTCCGGGTCGCCAACGTCTTTCATGCCGGCGACGGCAACCTGCATCCGCTGATCCTCTACGATGCCAACAGGCCCGGCGAACTCGACAAGGCCGAGGCCTTCGGTGCCGATATCCTCAAGCTCTGCGTCGAGGTCGGCGGGGTGCTGACCGGCGAGCACGGCGTCGGCGTCGAGAAGCGCGACCTGATGGGCGAGATGTTCTCGGAAGACGATCTGAAGCAGCAGTTGCGGGTGAAATGCGCCTTCGATCCGAACCAGCTCCTCAATCCCGGCAAGGTGTTCCCGACCCTGCACCGCTGCGCCGAGTTGGGCCGCATGCATGTCCACAAGGGCAAGCTTCCCTTCGCCGACATTCCGAGATTCTGAAATTATGACGGAAGCGTTCAAGCCGGTGGATGAGCCCGGCCTCGTCGACTGCGTCCGGGAGGCGCTTGCCGCCGAGACGCCGCTCGAAGTGGTCGGCCAGGGCAGCAAGCGGGCGATGGGGCGGCCCTCGCAGGCCGGCCAATTGCTCGACCTGTCCGCCTGTTCGGGAATCGTCGCCTACGAGCCGGAGGAACTGGTCCTCACGGCGCGGGCCGGCACCCCGGTCGCCGACATCGAGGCTCTGCTCGCCGAAAACGGCCAGGAACTGGTGTTCGAACCGATCGACTATTCGACGCTTCTGGGCGGCGATCCGGGATCGGGCACCCTCGGCGGCGTGCTGGCGGCCAACCTCTCCGGCCCGCGCCGGATCCGCGCCGGCGCGGCCCGGGATTCGGTGCTCGGCATTTCCGGCGTCACCGGTCGCGGCGAGGCGTTCAAGTCCGGCGGCCGGGTGGTCAAGAACGTCACCGGCTACGATCTCTCCCGCGGCCTCGCCGGCTCCTGGGGCACGCTCGCGGTGCTGTCGGAACTCACCTTCAAGGTACTGCCGGCGGCCCGCGCGGTCGAGACGCTGGTCTTCGCCGGCCTCGACGATGCCCGCGCCACGGCCCTGTTGAGCAAGGCGATGGGCTCGACGGCGGACGTGTCCGGCGCCGCGCATCTGCCGGCAGCGGCGAGTGGCGGGCTGAAGATCGACGGCATCGACGGGGCGGCGACCCTGATCCGGCTCGAGGGCATCGCGGTCTCCGTCGCCGCCCGCTCCGCCCATCTTGCCGACCTGCTTTCCGAGTTCGGTGCGCCGAAAAAATTCGACGACGCTGCTTCGAGGGCCCTGTGGCGGGCGGTGCGCGACTGCCGGCCCTTCGCGCAAGGCGATCCGCGCGTGGTCTGGCGGCTGTCGGTGGCCCCGACCACCGGTCCCGCAGTCGCCTCCGCGCTCGCCGGCCTTCCCGGCGCCGGCCACTATTTCGACTGGGCCGGCGGGCTGATCTGGTTCGCCGTCGAGGCGGGCGAGGACGCCCATGCCGAGACCATCCGCGCGGCTGTGGCGAAAGCCGGCGGCGGCCATGCGACGCTGGTGCGTGCCGCGCCGTCGATCCGGGCGCGGGTGCCGGTGTTCGAGCCGCAGGCGCCGGCGCTCGCCGCGCTGTCGAACCGGCTGAAGGAGAATTTCGATCCGCGCGGCATCCTCAATCCCGGTCGCATGGTAGCGGGGGTATAGAGGGTCGCCATGCAGACGCATTTCACCGAAGAGCAGCTCGCCGATCCGGGAATCGCGGAAGCGGAGAAGATTCTCCGAACCTGCGTCCATTGCGGCTTCTGCACCGCCACCTGTCCGACCTTCAACCTGCTCGGCGACGAACTCGACAGCCCGCGCGGCCGCATCTACCTGATCAAGGACATGCTGGAGAACGACCGGCCGGCGAGCGAGCAGGTGGTCCGCCATGTCGACCGCTGCCTGAGCTGCCTCAGTTGCATGACCACCTGTCCGTCCGGCGTCCACTACATGCATCTGGTCGACCACGCCCGGGCGCATATCGAGCACACTTATAAGCGCCCGATGGCCGATCGGCTGGTGCGCGGCCTGCTCGCCGCGATCCTGCCCCATCCCGGCCGCTTCCGCCTGGCGCTCGTCGCCGCCCGGATCGGCCGGCCCTTCGCCGGGATCATGCGAGCCATGGGCGGGCCGTTCCTGCGCCTCGCCGCGATGCTCGATCTGGCGCCGCGCGGCAATCCGGGACGGGGGAAAACCGACCGGCCGGGCGTCTTCGCCGCATCCGGCGCACGCCGCGGCCGGGTGGCGATCCTCAATGGCTGCGCCCAGCCGGTGCTGCGCCCGTCGATCAACGACGCCACGGTGCGGCTCCTGAACCGCGCCGGCATCGAGGTGACGCTTGCCGCGGGGGAGGGCTGCTGCGGCGCGCTGGTCCATCACATGGGCCGTGAGGAGGAGGCGCTCGCTGCCGCCCGCCGCAATGTCGACGCCTGGACGAAGGAGCTGGAAGGCGAGGGGCTCGACGCCATCCTGATCACCGCCTCGGGCTGCGGCACCACGGTCAAGGATTACGGCTACATGCTGCGCACCGATCCGGCCTATGCGGAGAAGGCGACGCGGGTCTCGGCGCTGACGAAGGACGTCAGCGAATATCTCAGCGGCCTCGATCTCGGCGAACCGACGAACCCGCCCGGCCTGACGCTCGCCTATCATTCCGCCTGTTCGATGCAACACGGCCAGAAGATCACCGCCGAGCCGAAGACGTTGCTTTCGAAGGCCGGTTTCACGGTCCTCGACGTGCCGGAAGGTTATATGTGCTGCGGTTCGGCCGGGGTCTACAACATCCTGCAATCGGAAATCGCCACCCGCCTGCGCGACCGTAAGGTCAAGAATATCGAGCGCACCGGGGCGGAAGCGGTGGCCACCGGCAATATCGGCTGCCTCACCCAGATCGGCGGCGCCACCGGCCTGCCGGTCCTGCACACAGCCGAACTGCTCGACTGGGCCTATGGCGGCCCGAAGCCGGAGGGGCTGGGGTAGTCAGGGGGAACTCTGCTCGGCGTTGCGCCTCGCCTTGCCCGGAGCCTCGCCGAACACCCGCCTGTAGGTGCGGCAGAAGGCCGATTCCGATTGGTATCCGACATCGGCCGCGATCGCCGCGAGCGGATCGTCGGTTTCCCGCAGCCGCTGCCGGGCGAGCTGCATCCGCCAATGGGTCAGATATCCCATCACCGGCTGGCCCAGCATCCCGGTGATCCGGTCGGAGAAGGTGGAGCGCGACATGCCGGCGATCTCCGCCAGCCGGGCGACCGTCCATGTCTCCTGCGGCGCCCGGTGAAACGCGGTCAGGGCGCGGCCGATCGACCGGTCGCGGAGCGCGGTCAGCCATCCCGGACTTGCCGCCGGCGCGGTGGCGATCCAGCTCCTGAGCGCCTGGATCACGAGGATATCCGCCAGCCGGGTGATGACCGTCTCGCCGCCCGGTTTCATGGCGCGGGCTTCGCGCGAAATGAAATGCATCGTGGTCCGCAGCCAGCCGTCCGGATCGTCGGCCAGCGCATCCACATGCACGATGCCGGGCAGTTGCGCGATCAGCTGACGCGCGGCCACATGGTCGACCCGCATGACCCCGTAAAGCGCATGCGTGATCTCGCCGCCGCCGCCATGGTGCAGGATCTCGTAGCGGTCGCTGATCTTTTCGACCGGCAGGTCGAGCAGCGGCAGGGCGCTCGCTTCGGGCTCGCTGCGCAGGCTATGGGCGACGCCATGCGGCAGCAGCGTAAGGCTTCCGGGCCTCAGGTGCTCCGGCGGATATCCGTCCAACTCCAGCCAGGCCGAACCGCTCATGAGGAACAGGAAACTCATGGCGTCTCCGAGCGGCGGGATGTCGATCCCCCACGGAGCGGACAGTTCCGAGCGGCAATAGAGCGTTCCGGTCAGCCGCAACAGGTGCAGCGTCTCCGACAGCGGGTCGCCGGTGGAGAAACCGGTCGGCGGAAGCCGCTCCTGCATGAGCGTAGAGGGACTGGTCATGCCGCCTTGTAGTCTGGCATATGCCGAATGTCCATCGATTCGGACGATCTGCATAGAAGTTCGGACAAATCGTATTTGTTCGTCCGAGAAGCGGCCACTAGGTATGACGACATGCACAGTACGGATGCAATGACACAACCCACGGATCGAGGACACGAACCATGCGAATTTCACTGCCGCACAAACTGGCCCTGGGCTTCACCGGCTCTATCGCAGCGGCGATCGGCGCCGGAATTCTGTTCCTGCCGCAGGCCTTCCATGCCACCAGCGGGATCGTCATCGGCAACGACGCCAGCCTGTTGAGCGAAGTCAGAGCGCCCGGCGGGCTGCTTCTGGTCGCCGGACTGTTCGTCCTCGCCGGCATTTTTCGCCCGCGATGGGCCTATCCCGCGACCGTTCTCGGCTTCGCGTTGTCCGCGACCTACGTCCTGTCCAGGCTCCTGAGCATGGCGCTGGACGGCATGCCGGATGCGGCACTCCTCTTCGCCACCGCAATCGAGGTCTGTATGGCCGCGGCCTGCGGCATCGCGCTTCTGCGCACCGGCGGCGGACGAAAGGGAGCGCGAAGCATGGAACCGGGAGCAGCGACGTGACCGGTCCGAGGGGCGCCCCGGCACGGATTCTCGTCGCCTATGCGAGCGGTTTCGGATCGACGGCTGAGGTCGCCCGGGCGATCGGCGATGCGCTGTCGTCCGCGAACGCCCGCGTCGACGTCGCCTCCGTCGCGGACATCGAGGACGTGACGCCTTACGACGCCGTGATCGTCGGCAGTCCGATCCGCTACGACAAATGGATGCCGGAGGCGACCGGGTTCGTGGAGCGCTTCGCGTCGGACCTGAAGGATCGGCCTGTCGCCCTGTTCTTCACCTGTCTCGCCCTTTCGCGGGAAGACGACCGCTCGGCGCGTCAGGCCCGGAGCTATGCGGACAGGCTTCGGGAGGGCATTTCCGGCGTGCGGCCGCTGGACGTCGCCGGGTTCGCGGGCGTCCTCGATTACTCCAGGTTTCCCGTCCTTGTCCGGCCATTCGCGCGATTTCTTTTCTCGTTTCTTCGCGTGCGCGAAGGCGATTACCGGAATTGGGATGCGATTGGCGAATGGGCCGGAAGCCTGAAACAAAACCCGGAATGGCCGTCCTGACGGGCTTTAGCTTGCCGGCCGCATCATCGACAGTTTCGGCAGGTTCTCGATCTCCCGGATCAGCTTGCGCTTGATGGCGACGGCGAAATCCTCGTAGCCGGTAACCGCCATGACGAAGGCGTTCGGGCCGGTGATCACGTTCTTCAGATACCAGGTAGCGAGCTCCCGCTCCTCGTTCTGGATCGCCAGGCCGTTGACGGTCACCCCGCGCGCCATCGCCATGGCTCGGGCGTCGCCGATCAGCAGAGTGATCTCGCGAGGCGGTGTCTCGCTGCCGTCGCCGGAGACGTCGACCACCCGCCGGTCGCCGCGAAAGCCGTTGCGGTCGAACATGCGGATCGCCTCGGCGATGCCGGCGCCGATGCCGGTTCCGCCGCGCACCCGGCGCGGGAAACCCGCCACGAGCCCGGCGAAGGCGTCGGCGGACGCCTGCCCGTCGATCAGCGACCAGGGGGAAAAGTCCTTCTGCACCGTCGCGTCGGCCCAGATCATGAAGGCGATCGCGATACGGCCGCGCTTGCCCGAGCGGATGATCTCGACCACCTCGGCGTCGCGGATCGCCCGGGCGATGCCTTGCATCTGCAGCCGGTATTCGTGCTCGTCGACGCTTGCCGAACCGTCGATCGCCAGCACCAGTTCGAGATCGACCGCGGTCTCGGCCCGCGCGGAAGCGGACGGATGCGCGAGCGCCGCGGCAAGCAAAAGGGCGGCCGCGAGACCGCCCCAAAGGCCAACCTTGAACATCTTGGAAGCTCCGGACCCGGCGCGGCCGACCTGGCGCCGGGTCCGGCGGGGGCGACGCGAGCGTTTGCGTCGCGCGCCCATCAGTTGAAGAAGGAGAAGAAGCCCGCCTTCTGCACCACGACCGGTGTTCCGACCTTGGCGCGCTTGTGAAGATCGATCACGTCGTCATTGATCAGGCGGATACATCCGGAGGAAACGTTGTATCCGATGGTCCAGGGCTCGTTGGTGCCGTGGATCCGGTAGAGCGTATCCTTGCGCCCGTCGAACAGGTAGAGGGCGCGGGCGCCGAGCGGGTTCTTGATGCCGCCCTTCATGAATTTCGGCAGGTCGGGCTGGCGCTCGAGCATCTCCTTGGGCGGCGCCCAGGACGGCCAGGTCGCCTTGCGGCCGATCTTTACCCGGCCTTCCCATCCGAAGCCCTCGCGGCCGACACCGACGCCGTAGCGGATCGCACGATTGTTGCCGAGCACGTAGTAGAGATAGTAACGATCGGGATTGATGACGATCGTGCCGGGCTTCTCCTCGGTGCTGAAGTACACTTCCTGGCGGCGGTACTTCGGCCGCGGCTTGTAATTCTTGGTCGACGTACCGCCGAACCATCGGGGCGTGTACTTGACCCACTTCTTGGTGTTCGGATCGAAATATTCGTCGGCGCTCGCCACCATCGGCGCCGCTCCGACCACCGCCAGGACAACCGCGCCGATAAGCAGGCGCACCCTCATAGTCGTCATCGTCTGTCTCTCCTCAAAAGATCTCCCGTCGCCGCCCGGTCGGGTCCGGGGCCGCGCCGGGCCGCATCGCTGTTTCAAGCCTGCGGCTAACATAACGTGGCGAATTTGTGGAAACCACCGGCCATAACGGATTCGTTAACGATTGAGGCCGGCGTGTTGCATATCCGCAAAACTGCCGATCCAATTTGGCACGATTGCGCAATTTTGAGGCATTGAAGCCGGGGAGGAGTCAGGGCATCACGAACGATACGGGGCGGTCGGGGGAAGCGACCTCGATCGGCGTCACCCCGAACGGATCGCCGTCGACCTGGCACGGCGCGGCCGGTTCGGCGGTGATCCGGGCCGCTTCCACCGGTTCCGATATCACGCCCTCCATCTCGCACAGCCGCCCGGTCGCGAGCCCGCGGCCGAAGCGGAACCGCGCCGCCCAGCCGTCCTCGGGCAGGCCGACGAGATTAAGGCCCGGTTTTCGCGGCGAGGCGTCGGGGCACAGGGTGAAGTCGCCGCCATATTTCGACGCCGAGGTAATCACGGCGAGACCGAACCGGTATTGCGCCGCGCCGGTGTCGACGACGACGCGGTGGCGCGAGCCGCGAAACAGCACGCGGAGCGTGGCAATCGCGTAGGCGAGCTTGCCGAAGCGGCGCTTCAGCGGCAGCGACACCGCGTGCACGATCTCCGCATCGACTCCGACGGAGACCATCAGCACGAAGGGCTTGCCGTTGGCGAGGCCGA
>Ga0070729_10005751_pt1 | contig 12613 bp, 11 predicted proteins | sample tdDd472_FD_66725 | JGI IMG/M metagenome (GOLD analysis project Ga0070729, IMG submission 66725) | Marine sediment microbial communities from the Atlantic coast under amendment with organic carbon and nitrate - tdDd47.2 | ecosystem: Environmental > Aquatic > Marine > Coastal > Sediment | place...
GTGCTCGAGAAGCCCGTGCTCGTCAGCGTGACGGCCACCACACCGTCCCGTCTGCTCGTGCTCGGTGAAGACGACACCGCCACGCTCGTCGCCGGCGCGCGCCATCTCACCCGCGGCGCGCGCACGGGATCGTTCGCTGTCGTCGGGCTCGACGATCCGACGCCCGACTGATCCCGCGCGACGGACCGCACAGATCGAACCGGCGGGGCCGCTGGGTCCCCGAGCGCGTTGCGGACGAGGGCGAACCCCGTCGGTGCGGCGCGGCGTGGTGCCGCAGAACGGGTCGCTGCGACGCGGAGTGCGTGCCGTCGCAGACCCGCACCGTGATCCGCCGGTCGAGGCCGGGCGGCGAGAAGTTGCGTCGCACATGTCGCACTCTATCCTACATAGGAGTACCCCATCGCCAACGAGGTCCCCATGAGCATCGATCGTCGCCTGTCCAGCCGCCGTGCCTGCAACTTCGTCCTCAACGTCCACGAGGACGGCGTCGCCTCGGCCTGCGCTGTGTCCGACCTGTCCGAGACCGGCCTGAAGCTGACGCGGCTCGCCCCCGAACGCGAGACGCGCACCAACGAGATCGAGCTCGAGTTCTCGCTGCCGAACTGGGGGAGCACGTGGCGTGTTCGCGGTCGTCGGGTCCGCAGCACGGCGCCCCGCACGTTCGGCGTGGCACTCGACATGACCGACGCGAAGGCCGCCGCCGCGCTCCGCCTGCTGGCGGCCTGCTCGCCCCGCGCGGCCGCCTGACGTCGCCCCCCGCGACGCGACGCCCGTGACCGACGGGCACGAACGAAGACACCCGCCGGGGCGACCCGGCGGGTGTCTTCGTTCGTGCACTCGATGCGGTCCTGGTGAGCGCCGGTCGCCCGGTCGCCCGGGCGGCACTGCGGTCCCGTGTCAGCGCGCGCGGCGGGCGGCGACGAAGGCGAGCACGAGCGAGAGGGTGCCGTTGAGGGCGACCCAGACGCGGTCGAGCAGGCCGATGCCCGGCACGCCGTCGACGTCGACGAGCGGCACGAGCGCCTCGCTCACCAGCAGGGCGCCGAGGCCGGCGAGAACGCCGACGAGGACGGTACCGGCGATGCGGCCGCGCACCGCGCCGAACAGACCGACGAGGGTGAGGGCGGGCACGACGCTCATCACGACGAACGAGTGGGCGAGCTCGAGCCCGAAGACCGTCGCCGGCCAGTAGAGCGGCGAGGTCGCCCACGGGCCGAGGCAGCCCGCGCTGATGCCGAACCAGCCAGCGAGGGCGACGAGAACGGCAAGGCCGGTCGTCGTCACCGTCGAGATGGCGGCCACGCCAGCGCGGTGCACCGGGCGCGCGCCGGAGCCCCGCTGCGCCGCCGCGACCGCGAAGAGCGCGAGCAGCGCCGAAAAGAGCGCCCGCGGCAGCTGCCACCGCTCGACCGTGAACCGGGTCGCGCCGGCGACGTCCATCAGGCCCGCGCCGTACCGGTCCGTGGAGTACTCCGGGACGTCCTGCGTAGCGGTGCTGAGCAGCGCCTCTTCGATGCGTTCCGGGTGGTCGATGCCGAGGGACTGCACGAGCGCCGCGCCGGCCGCGACGTGCGGGCTCGCCATCGAGGTGCCCATGTAGAGGGCGAACTCGTGGCGGCTGCGATCGCCGCGAGCGATCGTCTCCTGCATGACGCCGTCCGGGCGCCCGTCGTCGTTCTGGTCGACCTGCGTGTTGCCGCCCGGGGCGGCGATGTCGATGTACGAGCCGTAGTTCGAATAGAACGTCGTCGTGCGGTCGTACTGGGTGGCCGACACGCCGATGACGTGGCGGTACGCCGCCGGGAACGACGGCATCGACCAGCCGGAGTTGCCGGCCGCCGCGATGATCGTCACGCCCTTGCGGTGCGCGTAGCGGACGGCGTCCATCATGACCCGCGAAGGCAGCGGGCCACCGAGCGACATGTTGATGATGTCGGCGCCGTTGTCCGCGGCGAAGCGGATGGAGTCCGCGATGTCGCCGACGTTGCCGCGCCCCGAGTTGTCGAGCACGCGCAGCGGCATGATCGACGCGCCGGGCGCGAGCCCCGCGACGCCGTACCCGTTGTTGGTCGTCTGGGCGATCGTGCCGGCGACGTGGGTGCCGTGGCCGTGGCCGTCCCATGGCTTGTCGTCGTCGTCGACGAAGTCCCAGCCGTCGACGAAGCCGGTCCCGGCGAGGTCACGCAGCGCGCGATCCGGGCCGCCGGGGCGATCCTCGACGGTCACACCGGTGTCGATGACGGCGACGACGACGCCCTGGCCGGTGGACTGCTTCCACGCGCCTTCGGCATCGACCTGCTCGAAGTTCCACTGAAACGCGTACATCGGGTCGTCGGGCGTCGCGAAGGCCTCGACCTCGACGTCCGGCTCGATGAACTCGATGCGCGGGTCGTCCTCGAACGTGTCGACGAGCCGCGCCGCCTCGGCCGCGGGCAGGACGACGCGGTACAGCCCCTCGCGGGCCGACCAGTCGCTGTTGAGCGCGAGGCCTTCGGGCAGCTCGGCGAGCACCTCCTCACGCTGCCGGTCGCCGAGGTGATCGGCGAGGTCGACGAGCACGGCGATCTCAGCGTCGTCCGGCCAGACGGGCGTCAGGTCCACGTCGGCGGTGACGTCGTTGCGACCCTGACCCGCGACGAGCACGAGGCCCGCTGCGAGAGCGGTCAGTGATCCGAGCAGAGCGGTACGATTTCGAGGGGCCATGGGCTCTCCAGTGCAGAGATGACCTTCAAGATGGGCACCTCTGTCGAACGAAACAAGGGACGGGTCGGTCTACGTGACGCAGCCGACCGCGCGATCAGGGGGTGTCCGAGACGAGCTCGACCTCGCCCGTGTCCAGCACGCGCACGGCGTCTTCGCGCTCGGCGTGCAACGCTTCGAGGACCCCGGTGGCGCCGGGCTCGGCGTCGAAGATCTCGTCGACGCCGTCGCGAGACACGCCGAGGATCGCGACCGGGCCATCGGCGCGGACCTGCCACGACGACCGGCCGTCGCCGCTGACCAGCGCCTCGCCGAACCACTCGCCGGCGCGGATGCGTCCGACGCGAGCCACGATGTCGCCGGCGCGGTCGATCAGCTCGAGCGATCCGTCCACCACGACGCCGACGGCGGGCCAGCGATCGCCCGCCTCGACCACGACGCCCCGCTCGAACCGGTAGCCGGTGAGCGCGCTTCGCAGCCGATCGCGCCCGGTGGCGCTCATCGCCGACCACACGTCGCTGTCGACGACGGCGGTGCGCGCGCGCCACGCCTGGCGACGCTCTTCGATCGCGGGGCGAAGGTCGTAGCGGTCGAGCAGCTCGTCACGGCGGTGCGCCGCCAGCGTCAGCCACGCACCGTCGGTGCGGGCGACCAGCGGAGCGTCATCCGGATCGACCAGCGCGCCGCTGCGAGGCTCAAAGGCGCCGGCGTCTGCGCCGAGCACGCCGTCGATCCACCACCGCCAGCCGTCGGACGCGTCCGGGACGATCTGATCCCCCGCGGACACGGTCGTCCGCTCGAGGGCCGAGTACACGTCGCGTCGCGCCGGAGCGTCGAGCTTCTCGAGACCGACGAGCGGCTCGAACCGCGGGCTGTGCCAGGGCTCGTCCGGCACCTTCGTCGCCAGCTCGACCGCCACGCTGATCAGCGCATCGCCGGTGAGCGGCGGCCGGTCCGCGTCGAGCGAGGGCAGGGTGCGTCGCGGCACCGGCGGCGCCGGGGCGATGCCGCGTCGGTCGAGCTCGTCAAAGAGCGCGGACCACCAGTCGGCGGTCTCCAGCTCGAGCGTCTCCGCGTCGCGAAACCGCGCGATCGCTGCGCCGATCCGCCCAGCCGCGAGCTCGAGCTCGGCGCACCGCTGGATCACCGTCGTCGCGTCCTCGACGTCACCACGTTCGAGCAGCGTCGGGACGAGCTCCATCCGCAGGGACGGCAGCTCGGGGAACCGGGGCAGATTCTGCACGACCAGACGCACCAGACGGTCCGTGTCCCGCTGGACCCGGGCGTCGTGCATCGCGAGTCGCAGCGTCGTCAGCATGAAGGCGCGTGGGCAATGGACAGGGCGCGATCATGCTACGCGCCCGGCGCGCCCGCGTCCATTCAGCGAGGGTTTGCGCAACGAGGCCCACCGTGGCACGATGCGGCTTCATCCATGGCCCCTGCGGGTGGAGTCATCGCGCGTTATGGTACGCTGTCCTGCGTGTTCCGGGATCGTCGCCGAAGATGCCAGCGTCTGCTGGCACTGCGGGGGTGAACTCACGCCAGCGGCCGGCGGTTCCGGCGGGCGTAGTGTCTCGCAGGGCACGATCGTCGGCGGACGCCTGACGATGGACGACACCGACGACGGGTTCGACGCCGAGCCGGCGATGCAGCGTGGGCAGACGCTCTATCGTCGGCCCGGTGCTGCCGTGGAGGAAGCGCCACGGGCGACCCCGGGGGCCGCGGCACTTGAGATCGGATCGCCTGACTCGACCGATCCCGGGTTCCGGGCCCGTCCGGCGGCGGCGCCCATGCCTCCGCCAGACTCGACCCGACTCGGTGCGCCGTCGAGCAGCCACCCCACCGTCGGTGGCGACGCGATGCCCGCGTCCCCCGCCGGTCCGCCCCGCGACGGCCTCGGAACGATGTTCGGCATGCACGTCCTCGACGAGGACGTGATGCCCGATGAAGCGCCCGAAGTGGAGTCGAACACGATCTTCGGCGTGCGCGGCGCCATGGACGAGGCCCACGTACCGGGCGAGTCGGACCTCGATCTGCGTGGATGGTCTGACGACACCGACGTCGACGCGGCCGAGGGCTCCCCGAAAGTCGAGGTCAGCGACGACCTGGGTGACCCGCTCGGACGGGCCGATCTCGACGCGCCGGCGCCGTCCGGCACCGACCCCGGACCCCGGCCCGGCGGTGCCCCGGGCGAAGGCGCTGGCGCCGGCGACTGGCTCGACGACATCTCTGCGTGGCTGAAGGGCGAGCCCGACGAAGACGGCGGTCCGCCCGAGGCGGCCGCGGCGGCGGACGATGCGCCGCCGGAAGACCGACACGAGCGCCCCACCGCCGAGGTGAACGTCGCCCCCGGACTCGGGCGGCCCGCGCCGGCGCGCGACACCCAGCCCGTCGAGGGCGCGGCGATGATCATGCGCCGTCCGAAGGGCGGGCGAAAGCGCAAGGGCGGGTCCGGCCCGGCGGCGATCGGTGGCTACGGCGCCCACGCCGCGAAGACGACCCTCCAGGACGACGTTGGCACCTCGGCCGCGACCGCAGCGCCCCGTCGGCGCCGCCCCTCGGACGACGTGCGCGTCCCCGAGACCGTGTCCCTCGACGCCCGCTATTCGGGCGCGTCCGAGACGGTCGACCCCTCGAAGCTGCCCCCGGGCATCCGTCGCCCGGGTGAGGCGCTGGCGTTTGCCGACACCGGCGCGATGCCTGCGCTCGGCGACCCCCGGTCCGGTGGGCCCGCGCCGGCCAACACCGTGCCCGACGCCGCGTTCTCGGTGATCGAAGACATCGCGCCGCCGAAGTCCGACGTGCCGAAGGAGACGCCGCCGCCCCGGGCGCCGTCGACCGACCCGATCGGCACCGACGACACCCTGCTGCAGCCCGCCGCGGCGCGGACGCCCGAACTCGAGGCCGCGCTCGCCGAAGCCGCTGCGGGCGACGAAGCGACCGCGGGGCCGAAGGGCACGGGCCTCACCCAGCAGCTGCAGGGCCTGCTCGGCGACCGCGATCCGCGTGCCGGGACGGACGACATTGCGCCGGCTGAAGCCGATGCTGCGGCCGACGTCCCGGCGAAGAAGGACGAAGGCGGCGGACTGTCGTGGGGCCCGATCGTCGCCGTGGCGGTCGTCGTCATCGGCGCGCTCGTCGGCGCGGCCATCGCTCTCGGCGTGCTCATCGACGGCTGAGCACGTCCTCGACGATCGCGGCCACCGCGCGGGCGGCGTCGCCCTGTGCAGCGGACACCGACTGGTGTGCCGCGCCGGTCACATCGCCGGCGGCATAGAGGGCGTCGCGATTTGTCCGGCCAGCGCGATCGACGGCGAGGTAGCCGCGTGCGTCGCGCTCGACGCCTCCGTCGACGTCCGGGATCGACGGTTCGACGCCGATCCGCACGAAGAGCCCGTCGGCGTCGAGCACGTCCCCGGTCGACAACCGAACGCCCGTGAGGGCGCCGCTGGACGCCCGGACGAGCGCGTTCACCGTCGTGTCGAAGCGGACGTCGATGGACGGGTGGTCGAGGACCCGGTCGACGAAGCGCGCCTGGCCGCGAAACGCCGCACTGCGGTGCACGATCGTGATGCGATCGGTGACCTCGGTGAGCAGCAGCGCGCCTTCGAGCGCCGCGTCCCCGCCGCCCACGATCACACAGCGCGCGTCACGGTATCGATCCCGCGTGCGCGTGACCGACCGTTCGACGCCTCGGCCGAGCAGGTCCTTCTCGCCGTCGAGGCCGAGCCGTCGCGGCCGGGTGCCCGTCGCGAGCAGCACCGCCTCGAACCGCTGCACGACGTCGTCGTCCGTCGCGAGCCAGTGCCCATCGGCCCGGGTCAGGCGTTCGACGGGCCGTCGCGTCGTCGGCCACAGGTCGTACCGCCGCACGTGGGCGGCGAATCGATCGACGAGCGAGCCGCCGTGCTCGGTGTCGAGCCCGAGCAGGGTGCCGATCGGGTTGCCCACGCGGCGCAGGGTGCCGCCCACGTCGTCGTCGGCCGTCCACCACTCGAACGGATGCTCGAGGTCGTGCAGCCACAGCGCGGCGGACATCCCGGCCACGCCGGCGCCGACGATCAGCACACGCGAGCCGCTCACGCGAACAGGTCGCGCGCGGCGCCTCGGGCTTCGTCGCCGGCCCACAGCCCACGCCCGGCGACGACGACCGTGGTCGGCGCTGCGCCGCATCGTGTGAGCTCGACGCACATCTGCCGAGCGGTCGCCCGGACGACGAGGGCTCGGGGCGCGAGTTGGGTCTCGATGGCGTCGGCGATGTCGCGAACGAGCCGCTCCTGCAGCTGCGGGCGGCGGGCGATCGCGCTGACGAGACGGGCGAACGCGCCGAAGCCGGTGATTGAGGCGCCGGGCAGGTACGCGATGTCGACCGTGCCGAACATCGGCACGATGTGGTGCACGCAGAGCGCGTGAAAAGCGAGGTCGCGCACGACGACCACGTCCCGGGCCGCCGGCGCCGGCAGGACGCCGAGCTCGGGCACCGGGGACGATGGCACGAAGCGGTCGCGCAGCAGCTCGGTGAACCGCTCGGGCGTGCGCTCGAGCTCCGGATCTGACGCGAGGTCGACGCCGATGGCGGCGAAGAACGCGCGCAGGTGGGCGGCGGCAGGGTCGGTCATGACGGCTCTTCGCTGTCGAACAGGGCCAGCTGCGGGGCGAGGCGGTCCGGCAGGGGCAGGCCGAGGTACTCGAACGCCCGGCGGGTCGCGACGCGTCCGCGAGGCGTCCGCTGCACGAAGCCCTGCTGGATGAAGAACGGCTCGTGCACGTCCTCGAGGGTCTGCGACGCTTCGCCGACGGCAGCGGCGATCGTGTCGATGCCGACGGGGCCGCCGCCGAACTTCACGATGAGGGCGTCCAGGTACTGCCGGTCGGTGTGGTCGAAGCCGAGCGGGTCGACGTCGAGGCGCTCGAGCGCGTGGCGGGCGAGGGCCATGTCGACGAGATCGGCGCCCTCGACGTCCATGTAGTCACGGACCCGGCGCAGCAGGCGGTTCGCGATGCGCGGGGTCCCCCGGCTGCGGCGCGCGATCTCGACGGACGCGTCGTCGTCGACCGTCATGCCGAGCAGGCCGGACGACCGATGGACGATGCGGGCGAGCTCGTCGTCCGTATAGAACGCCAGCCGTTCGATGATTCCGAAGCGGCCCCGCAGCGGCGAGGTGAGCAGGCCCGTACGCGTCGTCGCGCCGATCAGCGTGAACCGGGGCAGGTTCAGCTTCAGGCTGCGGGAGTGTGGCCCCTCGCCGATGATGATGTCGAAGAAGAAGTCCTCCATCGCGGGGTAGAGGTTCTCTTCGACCGCCGACGACAGGCGGTGGATCTCGTCGATGAAGAGGACGTCGCCTTCTTCGAGACCGGTCATGATGCCGGCGAGGTCGCCCTTCTTGTCGATCGCCGGGCCGCTGGTCGTGTGCAGGTTCACGCCGAGCTCGCCAGCGATGATCGCGGCGAGCGTCGTCTTGCCGAGGCCCGGCGGGCCGCTCAGCAGGACGTGGTCGAGCGCCTGGCCCCGCATGCTGGCGGCGCGAACGGCGACCTGCAGCCGGTCCTTGACCCGGGTCTGCCCGGTGTAGTCGTCGAATCGCGTCGGCCGCAGGGCGGCTTCGAACGCGTGCTCGTCGGGCTGGGTCTCGGGCTGCACGGGGCTCCGGCGGGGGCGCTTCGCGGTGTCGGCGGTCGCCGCGGCGAGGCGCTACGACGCCTTCGGTCCGGGCGAACGTAGCAGAGCGAGGGCTTCTCTGAGAAGCGCTTCGAGGTCGGCTCCCTCGGCCGCCTTCGGGCGGAGCGCGTCGAGCACGCGCTCCGTCTGCTTCGTGGCGAAACCGAGGTTTGCGAGGGCCAGCGCGAGGTCATCGAGGGCTGCATTCGACGCAGCCGACGCCGACATCGCCGCACCGGTGCCGCCCAGATCGAGGCCCGCGACCTTCTCACCGAGCTCGAGGGCGAGCCGCTGCGCCGTCTTGCGTCCGACCCCCGGGATGCGACCCAGGGTCCGCGCGTCGCCGGCGATCAGGGCGGCCTGCAGCTCGGCGGGCTCGAGCACCGACAGCGCGCTCAACGCGAGCTTCGGCCCGACGCCGGTCACGCTGATCAGCCGCTCGAAGAGCTGTTTCGCGCCGCGGCTGGCGAACCCGAACAGCTGCAACGCGTCCTCGCGCACGTGCGTGTGAACATACACCTCTCCCGGGTCGCCGATCGGCGGCAGGCGCTCGAGGTCGAGCAGGGGCAGGTGGACGAGGTATCCGACCCCCTGCACGTCGAGGATGCAGTGGTCGGCGCCTTTGTCGGCGATCGTGCCGGTCAGCCGTGCGATCAAAGGGGGCTCCGGTTCAGGGAGGGCAGGCGCTGCAGGTGGCAGATGGCGATGGCGAGGGCGTCGCTCTCGTCGAGTCCGCACTGGTTCGACGACTTGAGAAGCAGCGCGACCATCGACCGGATCTGCTCCTTCGACGCTCCGCCGCGTCCCATGACCGCCTTCTTCACCCGCGACGGCTCGTACTCGGTCACCGGCAGCTCGGCGTGCACGAGGGCGAGTAGCGCGACGCCGCGGGCGTGCCCGAGCTTGAGGGCCGACTGCGCGTTGCGCTGGTGAAAGATGCCCTCGATCGCGCCCTCGTTCGGGCTGTGCTCGGCGACGAGGTCACGGATCGCGTCGTAGATCGTGATGAGGCGGCCCGAGAACGCACCGCGCCCCGCCTTGATCACGCCGGACGCGACGCGTGTCAGCGTGTTGCCACGCGCCTCGACGATGCCCCAGCCGCAGTTCACGCTGCCGGGGTCGATGCCGATGACGCGGCGGACGGGGCGAGAGGCTGGGCGCACAGTGGGTCGGGGACGGGGGGCAGGGCGGGGCGAGGGTGCCACTGTCCGGATCGCGGTGCAACGCCGCCTCGTGCGGTGGGGGTATGCAAGGATTTCATACCCCGTGCGCACGAAACGTCGCTGATGGGCGCATCTCGTCGCGGACGCGGCCCGAATGCCGCGCGCCGGGCTCGTGGCCGATTCTGGTGCAATTTCGGCCGAATCCCCACCGCCTCACCGTGCATTTACAGGGGGGTGGCCACGACATCGCTGTCGTGCTTCGCCCGGGTCACGTGCCGGTTCGGCCCCCCGAAATCGGCCTCACCCTTGAAGATCCGATGAATGGATCGACTTTTGCTTTCGTAGATGACCGTCGATGCAATTGCATCCAATCGCCCCCGTCAGGAGGACCGCCATGGCACAGTCCCGCAAAGCAACCACGAAGACGACCACGTGGGCGGAGGGGGACCTCGATCCGGTGAAGATGTATCTGAAGCGGATCGGACGTGTGCAGCTCCTCACGCGTGAAGGTGAGGTCGAGCTGGCGAAACGCATCGAGCAGGGGCGCATCCTGCTTTTCGACGCGCTCTTCGGCTCGCCGGCGGGCTTGTGGTGCCTGCTCGACATCGAGCGAGCGGTCGACGAGGGGACGACCCGGGCGAAGTACTATCTCGCGCCGGACGACATCCCGTCCGACCTCGATCTCGACGTGCTGCGGGCCAACCTCGGCGTGCGCAACGCAGAGGTACGCGAGCGTTACGACGCACTCTGCGAGGCGCTGCGGTCGGGCGAGGGGGTCGAAGAGGCCCGCGCGGCCGCGCTCGATCTCGTGTCGAAGCGCGAGCTCGACCCGGGTATCGTGCTCGAGTTCGCCGAGCAGGTGCGCGAGATGGTGGCGACGATCGAGCGGTGCACCCAGCGGGTGTCCGAATACGAACGTCGGCTCGGTCGCCCGGCCGACGCCATCGAAGAGATGCTCGACGCAGTCCGCGAGAACCCCGAGGACCACGGCGTCGAAGAGACCCGCCTGCTCGAGTTCGAGAACCGCTTCGTCGCCGCGCGCAACATGATCCGCGCCCTCGAGGAACGACTCGTCGTCGACCTCGACGCCCTGCGCGAGACGGTGCGCGCGATGGACAAGGGCGAGAAGATGTCCGAGCGCGCGAAGTCGGACATGATCCAGGCGAACCTTCGCCTCGTGGTGTCGATCGCGAAGAAGTACGTGAACCGCGGCATGCACTTCCTCGACCTCGTGCAGGAGGGCAACATCGGCCTCATGCGCGCTGTCGAGAAGTTCGAGTACCAGCGCGGCCACAAGTTCTCGACGTACGCCACGTGGTGGATCCGGCAGGCCATCACCCGCGCGATCGCCGACCAGGCGCGCACGATCCGGATCCCGGTCCACCTCATCGAGACGATCAACCGGATCATCCGCACGTCGCGGTACCTCGAGCAGGACATGGGCCGCGAGCCCACGCCCGAAGAGGTGGCCGAGAAGCTCGACGTGCCGGTCGAGAGCGTCCGCAAGGCGCTCAAGATCTCGCGCAACCCGATCTCGCTCGAGACCCCCATCGGCGACGACGAGAGCCAGCTCGGCGACTTCATCCCGGACGACAACGCGCCGCGTCCGGACGAGAACGCCACCGAGACCGAGCTCTCGCGGCACACGAAGGACCTGCTCGCGAGCCTCTCGGCCCGCGAAGAGAAGATCCTGCGCATGCGCTTCGGCATCGGCGAGAAGACCGACCACACGCTCGAAGAGGTCGGCAAGGACTTCTCGCTGACCCGCGAACGCATCCGCCAGATCGAAGCGAAGGCCCTCGCGAAGCTCCGCGCGCCCGCCAAGAGCGACCACCTGAAGTCGTTCCTGGATAGCTGAGCCTCGAGCGGCTCCGCCGCTCGGGACGCTCGCCACCCCCGTGTGTCCCGTGCACCTCCGGAGGCCGCCTGGGCTTCGGTCAGGCAGGGGTGGTTGTTCGTGGCGCTTCGAAAGATCACCGCGCCAGTGCGTGCCCCCCCGCCGCTGCTTCGCAGCGTCCGGCCCCCCGAAGGGGCCTCCGGAGGCCGCCTGGACTTCGGTCAACCTGAGGTGGTGGTGCGAGGCGCTTCGAGACTCGTCCGGTGGTGGTTCGAGGCGCACGTCACCCCCGTGTGTCCCGAGCACCTCCGGCCTCCGGAGGCCCCCGTCGGGGGCCGGTCACGGCGCGCAGCGCCGGGGCGGGGTGGCCCGCACCGCCGGCTCATCCGGCTACGGCACTGCGAAATTCGGCCAGTGGTGGTTCGAGGCACTGCGAGACTCGTCCGGTGGTGGTTCGAGGAGCTGCGAGAGATCACCGCGCCAGTGCGGGCCCCCCCGCCGCTGCTTCGCAGCGTCCGGCCCCCGAAGGGGCCTCCGGAGGCCGCCTGGACTTCGGTCAACCTGGGGTGGTGGTTCGAGGCGCTTCGATACGCGTTCGGCGGTGGTTCGAGGCGCTTCGATACGCGTTCGGCGGTGGTTCGAGGCGCACGTCACTCCCGTGTGTCCCGAGCACCTTCGGCCTCCGGAGGCCCCGGTGCTTGCTGGCCGTGCAGCACGGTGGACTTCGTCCACCGGCGCACGGCGGCAGGCCGGTCACGGCGCGCAGCGCCGGGGCGGGGTGGCCCGAATCGCCGGCTCAGTCCTGTCGCAGCGCCCGCACCTCGGCGACGATGGCGACCAGGCGCTCGCGTGAGATCTCGCTCGTGCGCAGCCGCACCACACGGATGCCCTCGGCGCGGAGCCGGGCATCGCGTGCGTGGTCGCGGTGCGTGCCGTCCACGTGTGAACCGCCGTCGACTTCAACAGCGAGCCGAAGTTCGACGCAGTAGAAGTCCACACAGCAGCCGGCCACGACGTGCTGGCGTCGGAACTTCACGCCGAGGCGGTGAGCTCGCACGAGGCTCCACACGTAGCGTTCACCGGCCGTCGGGGCCCTTCGATTCTGGCGTGCGCGTTCTCGCTGCGGGTCTCGCATCTCCCTCCCCCCCCCCCCCCCCCCCCCCCCCCCCCACCCCCCCACCCCCCCCCCCCCCCCCCCCCCCCCCCCCCCCCCCCCCCCCCCCCCCCCCCCCCCCCCCCCCCCCCCCCCCC
>Ga0070729_10005753_pt1 | contig 12611 bp, 11 predicted proteins | sample tdDd472_FD_66725 | JGI IMG/M metagenome (GOLD analysis project Ga0070729, IMG submission 66725) | Marine sediment microbial communities from the Atlantic coast under amendment with organic carbon and nitrate - tdDd47.2 | ecosystem: Environmental > Aquatic > Marine > Coastal > Sediment | place...
GAACTGTGAGTTCCGCCCCGGTGAGCCCCGACCCGGAGAAGACCGCCGCCGGCGCGCCCAGGCGCCGAAAGGCGACGCGACAGGCGCGGCGGTCGCAGCTGATCGAGGCGACCATCGATTGCCTCGCCCGGCGCGGCTATTCGGACACCACGCTCGCCGAGGTCGCGCAGGGCGCCGGGCTGTCGCGGGGCATCGTCAACTTCCACTTCGAGAGCAAGGAAAAGCTGCTCGTCGCGACGCTGCAGCACATGGCCGAGGAATATGCCGGCCACTGGCGCGCGGCCCTCGACAAGGCAGGCGACGATCCGGCCAGCCAGCTCATGGCGCTGGTGCGCGCCGATTTCGATCCGGCTATCTGCTCCCGCCGCAAGCTCGCCGCCTGGTGCGCCTTCTGGGGGGAAGCCAAATCCCGGCCGACCTATCAGGCGCTGTGCGGCTCCCGCGACGAGGCCTACCAGATGCTGCTGGTGCGTCTGTGCACCGAGCTGACCGAGGCGGGCGGCTACAGCCACGATCCCAAAGCGGTCGCGATCGCGCTGGACGCCCTGCTCGAAGGGCTTTGGCTCAGGTTGATGATGGCCGAATCCCGGCTCAGCCGGTCATCCGCCGCCGCGGCCGCGACCGAGTTTCTCCGGATCGCCTTTCCGGGACATTTTTCGGGCTGACTCGGCCTTTTATTTTGAATACCTGTTCATAATATGCGAAAGAAGTGATAAGTTTCATCACTTTAAGAATCTGAACGGATATCGATCATGGCCTTCAAGGGCATGCCTTCGGAAAGGCGCAAGGAAATCGTCGAGACTGCCGAGAGCCATCTGGTGCAGCCGTGGCCGGTTGCGGCCAGCATCGGCGAGGAAGCCCGCGGTCTCATCGGCGAGGGCGACGGCATCTACATCACCGACGAGTTCGGCCACCGGCTGATCGACGGGCCGGCGGGCATGTGGTGCGTCAATCTCGGCCATCGGCGGGAAGAGCTCGCCCAAACGCTCTACCGGCAGGCGATGGACCTGTCCTACAATTCGCCCTGGTACACGATGAACGAGCCCTCGGCGGTGCTGGCGCAGCGGATCGCGAACCATGCGCCGGGGGATCTCGACCACGTGTTCTTCACCACCGGCGGCTCCTCGGCGGTCGAGAGCGCGCTGCGCTTCATGCAGTTCTACAACAACGTGCGCGGCCGGCCGGACAAGAAGCTGATCCTGAGCCGCGTCGGCGCCTATCACGGCTCCACCTATCTGTCGGCCTCCCTGAACGGCCGGTCCTCGGGGGCCGCCGACTGGATGGACGGCGCCGGCGATCTGGTGATCCGGCTTTCCTGTCCCGATCCGTTCCGCCGGCCGCAGGGCATGAGTCTCGACGCCTTCACCGACAGGATAGTCGCCGAATTTTCGCAAGCCATCGAGGATGCCGGCGCCGAGAAGATCGGCGCGTTCGTCGCCGAACCGGTCATGGCGTCGGGCGGCGTCATCGTTCCGCCGCCGGGCTATTTGAAGCGCGTCGCTGAAATCTGCCGGGCCAACGACATCCTGTTCATCAGCGACGAGGTCGTCACCGGCTTCGGCCGTCTCGGCGAGGTGTTCGCCTCGGAAAAGATATTCGGGGTGACGCCGGACATCATCACCTTCGCCAAGGGCGTGACCTCGGGCTACTTCCCGCTCGGCGGCATGGTGGTCTCGGCAGGGCTGTTCGACGACATCCGCAACAGCGGCGAGGACGAAGCGCTCTACGCGCACGGGCTGACCTATTCGAGCCATCCGGTCGGCTGCGCCGTGGCGCTGAAGACCCTCGACCTTCTCGAAGACGGCGTGCTGGCGCATACCCGCGAGATCGCTCCCTATTTCCAGGACCGGCTGGCGACGCTTTCGGACCTGCCGCTGGTAGCGGAGGTACGCGGCGTCGGGCTGATGGCGTGCGTGGAATGCCTTGCCGATCCGGCCTCCGGCGTTCAGGACATCGACCGGGACATCGGCAAGCGGGTCGACGCCCATTGCCAGGCGCTGGGCCTGCTGGTGCGGCCGCTGGTCAATATGTGCGTGATGTCGCCGCCCCTGATCATCACGCGGCCGCAGATCGACAGGATGGTCAAGATCCTGCGCCAGGGGATCGAGCGGACCGCCGCCGATCTCACCTCGGAAGGGTTGTGGGAGCCGCCGTCAAAAGCGCGTCATTGAGCCAGAAGCACGTCCCAGAAGCACGTCATTGAATGCCGCCATCTTCTCCTCCGGCGGCGCCTCGTCGTGCTCGAGCACCGGGAACAGCACCCTGAGATGGTCGTGATGGGTGCGCACGCCGTATTCCAGATCGGACAGCAGGAACCCCTCGAATGACGGCGAGGACATGGATTCGTTCGACCAGACCGTGAGCCGGACGTCCTCCTCCATGGTTTCCCGGTCGATGCGCATGGCCAGGTAGCGCGCCGCGGCCGCCTCGCGGCTTTCGTCGCGATAGCGGTAGATGCCGCCGCGCAGCAGGGTCTCGCCGGTGGACAGGGGGAATTCCTGGTAGAACTGGGTCAGCTCCGGCGTCATCGCAATGACCGAATTCGGAAACAGCGTGTAGAAGATCCACGCCTTGCGCTGCTCTTGAGGAAGATGCTCCGCGTCGGGCGCGAGGCCGAGATAATTCCTGACGCTCCAACGCCGGCCTTCCCGGTTTTCGTAGGTGGCGTAGGACCGGCAGACGCCGTCGACGAACGGCTCGTCGCGATAGGTCGGGCCGTAGAGATCCTCGAGCGCCGGATGGGCCATGGCGACATGGTAGCCCTCGTTGTCGACGTCGCGGACCGATTTCCAGTTGACCGGCGAGGACTGGGTCCAGATTTCCGAGACCGGAACCATGTCGGCGATCCCGTAGGGCGCGACCTCGCGTTCGAACGGCGCCATCAGCTCGCGAACCGGCGGCTGCGGGCCTTCGCGGAAGCGGATGAAGACGAAGCCCATCCAGATCTCGGTCTCGATTTGGGTCAGCCCGAACTCTTCCCGGTCGAGATCGGGGAAACTCTTCGGGCGGGCGGCTCCGCGCAGGGTGCCGTCGAGATTGTAGACCCAGCCGTGGAAGGGACAGACGATGGCGTTGCGGCAACGTCCCCGGTCGCCCGCCACCACCCGGCTGCCGCGATGGCGGCAGATATTGTGGAAGGCCCGCACGACGCCGTCACGACCGCGCATCACCAGCGCGCGCTCGCCGAAGGCCTCGAAGGCGATGTAGGACCCCGGCTCCGCGACGTCGGAAACGTGGCAGGCGATCTGCCAATGGTCGCGGAACATTCCGTCGATCTCCAGCTTCAGGAAGGCTTCGCTGTGATAGGCCCAGCCGGGCAGGCCGCTGCGGTCCCAGTCGTCGGGAATGGAAATATCTCGTTGGGTGCTGGTCATTGGATGCCGGCCCGAAAAGGGTGTGTTATTTTGGATAGTTGTTCAATATATCAGATTTTCAGTTTATTTTGCAATTGCTTGCTAAATACGATATCTGAGAAATTACAGGATCGGAAAAATCTGCGAGAAGAAGGCGTGGCATTGCCGGTCGAGCGTTTCGTCGGCCGGCAGCGGCTGCGACGACAGCTTGACCACGACCGCCTCGGCGGCCGGATCGACGAACAGCCACTGCCCATGGATTCCGAAACAGCAATAACCGCCGCGTTCGGTTCCGGTCTGGTACCAGCTGTTGCGATAGCGTCCGTCCGGCACGAACTCGGTGAAATTGCCGTTTTGCCAGGCGTCCGAGTCGCCGCCGTGAAGCATGTCGTCGATCCAGCGGCCGGATACGATCCGCCCGCCCTCGGCCTCGCCGCCCCGGCGGATGGCTTCCCCAAGCCTCGCGAGGTCGTGTGCCGTGGCGCACAGGCCGCCCGCCCCGCGCGCCATGCCGGCGGCATCGAGCGTCACATAGGCATTGCGACGGGCGCCCAGCGGCTTCCACACCGCTTCGGAGAGAAGGTCCGCATATCGCGTCGCGGACGCGCGTTCGATCACCAGGCTCAGCACGTCCGTGTTCGGCGAGGCATATTCGACGGGGCCGCCATTCGCCTCGGGTCCGGGGGGGATCGCCATCAGCATGTCTGCCAGGGTTTCCGGCGCATGGCCGTCGGCCGGGTTCCAGAGCATCGCCCGGCGATAGCGGCCATAATCGCCATCGGTGTCGAGATAGATCTCTTCGAACTTGAGGCTTGTGCGCATGTCGGCGAGGTTCTGCACGGTTGCCGTTGCGAAGCCCGAATTGCGCGCTTCGGGCAGGTATTCGGGTACCGGCGCGGTCATGTCGAGCAGGCCGCGGTCCTCCAGAATGCCGGCCAGCAGGCCGGTCACCGACTTGGTTACGGAAAACAGGATGTGCGGATTGGCGGGCTGAGCGTGCGGCGCCTGCCATTCGGCGACCGCCTTGCCCGCCTTCAAGGCGAGAAAGACATCGGTATGGGACCGGCGAAGGAAATCGGTCCAGCCGAGCCGCTCGCCGTCGATCTCCACGGTTGCGCCGGCCAGCGCCCCTTCTCCGGGGCCCGGCGCTTCGGGACGTTCGCCTGCACTGGCGATCTGGGCCGTTGGAACGAATTCGCGCGTGTTCTGAAAGGCGAAACGGCTGAACGGCGTCGTCCGCCAATTGGCGAGATCGGCCTCGCCGCGTCCGAAACCGAAGAGGTTCTCGAAGTCATCCATAGGCGCATGGGCCGAAAAGGGGGGCCGGAGCCCCCCTTTTGGCATTCTCCCTGGGTCAGGATTTCAGCTTCGTCCAGACGCGTTCGCGCAGGTCGCGCGACTTGGGCGAGCAGGCCTGATAGGCGCGCAGGCGGTCGGCATATTCCTCCGGCGTGTTGACCGCCGGATCGGCCTTCAGCGAGTCCTTGAGGAACTCGCCCGATCCCTTGATGGCGTTCGAATAGCCGGTGTAGTTGGACGCGGCGGCCGCATTCTCGGGCTTCATCATCCAGTTGATGAAGTGCTTGGCGCCTTCCATGTTCGGGGCGCCCTTGGGAACGGCCATGGTGTCGGTCCAGAAGGTGGTGCCCTCCTTCGGATAGACATAGATTACGCCGGGCTTCTTGGCCTTGACCCGGTGGGCGGCACCGTTCCACTGCATGTGCACGGCGACCTCGCCGGCGACCATCCGGTCGATGGTGCCGTCGTTCGAATAGAGCTTGACGGCAGGCTTCTGCGCCATCAGCAGGTCGAGGATCTGCTGGGCTTCCTTGGGGTCCTCGGTGCATTTGGAAACGCCGAGGTAATAGGCAGCGGCGTTCCACACGTCGGACATCTCGTTGAGCATGGCGATCTTGCCCTTGAGCTCGTCGGCGGGCTTGAAGATCGCCGCCCAGCTTTCATCCATCTTGCCGCCGGGCACCATCTTCGGATCGTAGGTGAAGCCGGTGGTTCCCCACATGTAGGGCGCCGAATAGTCGCGCTTCTCGTCGCCGACGATGGTCTGGAAGTTCGGCAGGACGTTCTTGAAGTTCTCCATCTTGTTGACTTCGATCTTCTCGACGAGGCCCTTCTTGACCATCACGCCCAGCGTCGTGGCGCCGGGGAAGATGACGTCGTACCCGGCGCCGCCGGCCTGAAGCTTGGCGAGCAGGTCTTCCTCGGAGGCGTAGTTGTCGATGGTCACCTTGGTCCCGGTTTCCGCTTCGTATTTCTTGACCAGCTCTGGCGAGAAATAGTTCGACCAGTTGTAAAGCCGCAACGTGCCGTCGGCGAAGGCCGAAGACGACAGCGTCAGCAGTCCCAGTGCCGCAGCGCCCAGTGACAAAGCGGCGATTTTGATGCCTTTACCGTTGTTCATTTCGGTTCTCCTGTTGGGTGGGCGATGAGCAATTGAAAGCCACCGTGCTCATCAGGTGCGGTGTTCGGATCGGCCGAGAAACAGCGAAAGCGAGACCAGCGCGATCGATACGAGCAGCATCAACGCGGAGATCGCGTTGACTTCCGGAGTGACGCCGGTGCGCACCAGGCCGAAGATATAGATCGGCAATGTGGTCGAACCGGCGCCACCGACGAAAAACGTGGTGACGAAATCGTCGAGCGAGATGATGAAGGCGAGCACCAGGCCCGACAGGATGCCGGGCATCAAGAGCGGCAGCGTCACCTTGAGGAAGGCGCGGCGAGGATTGGCGAACAGGTCGGCGGCCGCCTCGGCGAGCTTGGGGTCCATGCCCTCCAGCCGGGCGCGGATCGGCAGGTATGCGAAGGGAATGCAGAACACGGTATGGGCGACGATCACCGTACCGAGCCCCATGGTGACGCCGAGGCTGGCAAAGAACATCAGCGTCGCCACCGCCGGAACGATCTCGGGAACCGTGATCGGCAGGGCGATCAGCGCGTTCATGCCGGTCTGGCCGAAGAATCGCGTCGTCGCCATGCGCACCGCCGCCAGCGTCGACAGGATCGTGGCCGAGACGGAGGCGACCGTCGCGATCAGCAGCGAATTGATGGCGGCGCCCAGGATGGCGTCGTTCTGAAACGCCATCCGGTACCATTCGAGCGAGAAGCCGGACCAGACCGTCACCACCCGGTTCTCGTTGAAGGACAGCACGATCAGGATGACGATCGGCAGATAGACATAGGCGAAGAAGATCGCCGCGCCGAAGGCCAGGCCGGGCCAGTGTTTCGCATCCCCCGCCGCGCGCCGAGCCCTCATGACCGCGCCTCCGCGCCTCGGCCGCGCAGGACGTATATCGTCATGGCGATGAGGACGAGGGCCAGCAGGAACAGGCCGAGCGCGGCGCCGAAGGGCCAGTTGCGGGCGGCGCCGAACTGATGGCCGATCAGGTTGCCGATCATCAGCGTCTTGCCGCCGCCGAGCAGTTCGGGCGTGACATAGGAGCCGAGCGCCGGGATGAAGACCAGGATGCTGCCGGCGACGATGCCGGGCACCGCCAGCGGAATGATCACCCTTCTGAGAACCCGCCAGCGGTTGGCATAGAGGTCGAAGGCCGCCTCGACCAGCCGCAGATCGACCTTTTCGAGGGAGGAATAGATCGGCAGCACCATGAAGGGCAGGAACGAATAGGTCAGGCCCACCGCCACGGCGAACTGGTTGTGCAGCAGCGGCAGCGGCTCGCTGATGACGCCGAGCGACAGAAGCAGGCCGTTGATCGTGCCGTGGTCGCGCAGGATCAGGATCCAGGCGTAGTTGCGCACCAGAAGGTTGGTCCAGAACGGCAGCGTGACCATGAACACCAGGAGCGTGCGCCATTTTCGCGAGCGCGTCGCCATGAAGAAGGCGGTAGGAAAGCCGACCAGCAGAGACAGCACGGTGGTGATCAGCGACAGCCAGAACGAGCGCAGGATGATGGCGAGATAGTTGAAGCTCCAGGCGAGGCTGTCGTCGAGCTCGCGCTCGAACAGGAAGCGCAGCCAGGCCTCGCCGGACAGGTTGCCCCACTCGACGCCGCCGCCATAGCTGCGCGACTGGATCGAGATCCAGGCCATCATGCTCAGCGGCACCACCATGAAGACGATGATGGCAAGGGCGGCAGGGCCGATCAGCCAGAGATTGGCGAGTGTGCGGCGGCGCTCGGCCTTCATCGGGACGGCCCCGGATCGTCGGCGACGATCGCCACCGCGTTCGGCGCGACGGTCCAGCCGAAGCTCTGCCCGCTCTTCCATTCGGGCACGCTGGCGTCGCTGTTCTGGCGGCGCGCAAGCATCTCCGTCCCGTCCTCGAGATGGAAATGATAGAGCGTGTCGGTGCCGTGATAGACGACGCTGTCGAGGATACCGGACAGCGCGCCGGTTCCGTTGCCGACGCCGATCCGCTCGGGACGGATAGCGAGCGTCACGGACTGGTCGACCGTCACATCGGTATCGGGGTTGAATTCAAGGCTCTGGCCGTTGCCGAAAACCGCCGTGCAGAGCCCGTCGCCGACCTTGGATATCCGGGCCTCGATGAAATTGATGTCGCCGATGAAATCGGCCACGAACCGCGACCTGGGATGGTTGTAGATCTCCCGGGGCGAGCCGATCTGCAGGATGTTGCCTTCGTTCATGACCGCGACCCGGTCGGACATGGTCAGCGCTTCTTCCTGGTCGTGGGTGACGAAGATGAAGGTGATGCCGGTTTCGGTCTGCAGGCGCTTGAGTTCGACCTGCATCTCCTTGCGCAGTTTCAGATCGAGCGCCGAGAGCGGTTCGTCGAGCAGCAGCACCCGGGGCTTGGGGGCCAGCGCCCGCGCCAGCGCGACGCGCTGCTGCTGGCCGCCGGACAATTCGCTGGTCTGCCGGTGCTTGAGATTTTCCATGCGCACCAGGCGCAGCATCTCGTCGACGGTTCTTGCGACCTCGTCGCGGGGACGGTTGAGCATCTCGAGGCCGAAGGCGACGTTCTGCCCGACGGTCATATGCGGAAACAGGGCGTAGCTCTGGAACACGGTGTTCACCGGCCGCCGGTAGGGCGGCAGGTCCGCGATGTCGTCGCCATAGAGCAGGATTTCGCCCGTGGTCGGCGCCTCGAAGCCGGCGATCAGCCGCAACAGGGTCGTCTTGCCGCAGCCGGAGGGCCCCAGCAGGGTGAAAAACACATTCTCGCCGATCGAGGCGGTCACCTTTGCGAGCGCGACGAAGGCGTCGCTGCCGCCGCCGAATGTTTTGCCGACTCCGCGCAGATCGACTGCGATAGCCGGCTTGTCTCCTCCCTCCGGTTCACCAACCGGCATAAAACCGTCCTCCCGTCCCTGCTTAGGTCGTAGTGACACTTTAGCTTGAGCGCCACTCCCGGCCGCAAACCATATTCCGGCTTCGCCCTCCTCGTGCCCCGAAAAAGCCCGCGAAACCAGATTGGTTTTTTGTAAGTTATTCTTGTTGCAATAGAAATATTATAGATTTTGAACCGGCGGTCAACTTTGACCGAGGTCTCGCGCGGTTTCGACAACCCGGTCATGCCGTTTTTTCCGACGCCGAACACCACGAATCCCACCACGTGACGAAGACCGGCAAGCGCCACCGCTCCCGCATCTCCCGGCGTCCGATGCAGCATGCCGGCAGGAGCAAGGACGGTCGGCCAAACCCTCCCTGGTGTGACAAGAACGGAAAGCGCTGGGGTTAGGATCCTAGAGCGTGTCCCTGAATTCGATTACAGTGCTGGCAGCCCCCATTTTTTCGCTGGCTGTGTTGCGCAAGCCGCCGTAGTGCGGGCCACTTCCAGGCTTGCGCAACGCAGCCAGGGGAAAATGGGGGCTGTCCGGCAGGATTTGATCAGATTTCTCCACTTTCGCCGCCTTCGTCGTCGAATATGCCCGGCATGTCCTTCCTCCTCAGGCGACGAAATTGAAAAAATCCGATCAAACCAGCGCCACAATCCAATTCAGGGACACGCTCTAGACCAATCGAAGCACCGCGTCGCGGGTTTCCAACAGTCTCTCGATCAGCTCGTCCCGTTCCCGCCGGAACCGATTCGTCGGGACCGGTAGCGAAATGGCGTAGACCGTTCCGGCGGGATCCGTGAAGGCGACCCCGACGGCCGAGATGCCTTCGGTATGCTCGTCGAGATCGAGGGCATAACCCTGGCTGCGGATCCGTTCGATCTCTCCCAGAAAATCGACCAGTTTCCTTGAGGCGCCGTTCTCCTGGCGGAGTTCGGCGGCCGAATATTTGGCGATCGCCTCGTCCTCGAGCTGCGCAAGGGCGGCCTTGCCGTTGGCCGTCGTCGTCAGCGGAAAGGTCTCGCCGATCGCCGAGACCGCGCGCAGCCGCTGGGTGCCGATCACCTGGTCGACAAAGACCATATGATCGCCGCGCAACACCGCCAGATCAACCGTTTCGCCGGTCTTCTCCGACAGCTCGCGCAGCAGCGGCCGGACGAGTTCGGCGATATCGAATTTCCCTGCTTCGGCCAGCGACTGGATCTCGGGACCGAGCCTGATGCCGCCGCCGGTCGAGGAGGTGAGCAGCAGCCGCTCGCTGACGAGCGCGTTGACGATCCGCTGCACCGTCGAGCGCGGCAGGTCGACCCGCGCCGCGATCTGCCCGAGGCTGAGTCCGGCATTGTCCTGCTTGAGGGCGCGAAGGATGTCCGCGGCCCGGGCAATGACCTGAATGTTCTGACCGGCTTGTGGTTTTTCCATGGGCGTTGCTGCCTACCCGGCGACGGAATCGCGGCGTCGGCGGATTTCTTCAATCACGATTCCGCGCCGGCCCGAAGCGGCCTCCCTGGCTGTCCCCATCTTTCTCATCATTGTTGACCACATTACGGTACATGTGTATTGTATATCAATACAAAAACGAGACCCGGCGAATTGAAACAGGGTCTTGAACAAGGGAGGCCTTCGAAAATGGCGATCACTGTCCGCGGTGTGGACTTTCAGGAAAATCTGAACAACGACATGGGGTTGGAGTTCTACAACCTCTCCCACCGCTACGGCTATCAATGCCCCAACTGGCCGTATTTCCGCGACGTGCAGATCGAACGCATGCACTACATGGCGAAATCCGGCGTCCTGTCGCAGACCATCACCACGACGATGCACGTGACCACCCATATCGACGCGCCCGCCCATGTGGTGCAGGGCACGCCGTTCATCGACGAGGTGCCGCTGCCGCATTTCTTCGGTTCGGGCCTCGTGGTCTCGGTGCCGAAGAAGAAGTGGGAGCAGATCACCGGCGACGACCTGGAAAAGGCCTGCGGCCACGCCATCCGCAAGAACGACGTGCTGATCATCAATACCGGCTGGCACAAGATCTATGACGACGGCGACTACTTCCCCTATTGCCCGGGGCTCGTCCCCAGCGCCGCCGAATGGATGATCGAAAAGGGCATCAAGGTGGTCGGCCACGATACCCAGGCCAACGACCATCCGCTCGCCACCGCCATCGGCCCGCATCGGAACGGACCGCTGCTGCCACATCTCGCCGACGAATATCGCGAATGGTCCGGCGGCGTCGAATGGGACGAGGCCTTCCCCGAGTGGGAGCCGGTTCACAACATGCTGTTCCGCAAAGGCATTCTCGGCATCGAGAATGTCGGCGGCGATCTCGACGCGGTGACCGGCAAGCGCTGCACCTTCGCCTTCTTCCCGTGGAACTGGGATCGCGGCGACGGCTGCATCATCCGGCTCGTGGCGATGATCGACAAGAACCAGTCCTATCGCATCGAAGCCGGCGAAAGCTTCTAGGCACGATTTCGGCAACCCGCGGCGCGGCCGGGCTCCCCGATGGAGTGCCCCGCCACACCGCGACCGAAGGCGACTGACGGGGAGATGCTCCATGCATGTCAAACGTTTCGCGGACGCGCAGGCTTATGAGGCGCCCAATCACTGGGATGTTTCCGGGCTGAGGCTCCAGGGCTTCGAGGATGGCGGACCGGAGAACCAGTGGGTCGGCTATTCCCAGTTCCTGCCCGGCGGCGGCGCAGGACCGGATTCGACGCCGTTCGAAAAGGTCTATGTCGTCCTCGAAGGCGAGATGACGGTGATCATCGACGGCGAGGAGACGGTGCTGGGCGCAATGGACAGCTGCACCATCGCGCCGGGCGAGGTCCGCAAGATCGAGAACCGGTCTAACCACGTGTGCAAGATGCTGGTCGTCATTCCCTATCCCGAGGGCGGGCGTCCTGGGAGGACGACATGAGCTTCTACGCCGATCCGCATTCCCTGTTCGACGTCAAGGGCAAGGTGGCGTTGATCACCGGCGCGTCGGGCGCGTTCGGCGCGGTTGCCGCGCAGACCCTGGCCGGCGCCGGGTGCAGGCTGGTTCTCGCCGCCGGCGGCGCCGATGCGCTCGCCGCCGTCGCGAAGGACTGCGAAGCGCTCGGTGCTGAGGTTGAGAAGGTCAACCTGCGGCCGACGACGCAAGGCGATTGCGACGCCATGGTCGAGGCCGCCGTCAAGCGTTTCGGCCGCCTCGACATCCTCGTCGCCGCCTCCGGCATCAACCGGGTCGCCAAGATCGACGACATGGACGTGGACACCTTCGGCGAGGTGATGGACGTCAACGTCACCCAGTCCTGGCAGATCGCCAAGTCCGCCACCGCGCAGATGAAAAGCCAGGGCGACGGCGGCAAGATCGTGCTGATGTCCTCGGCCCGCGGCCTGCTCGGCCACCCGGCCGGCTACACCGCCTACTGCGCCTCCAAGTCGGCGGTCGACGGCATCACCAAGGCGCTCGGCTGCGAGCTCGGCCCCACCGGCATCACCGTCAACGCCATCGCGCCGACGGTATTCCGCTCGCCCCTGACCGCGTGGATGTTCGAGGACACCGAACAGGCGCAAACGGTCCGCAACGGGTTCCTGACAAGGGTTCCGAAGGGACGGCTCGGGGAACCGGAGGATCTCGCCGGACCGCTCTTGTTCCTCGCCTCGCGGGCGTCGGATTTCTACACCGGACACATCCTCTACGCCGACGGCGGCTACACGGCGGGCTGATCATGAGCGAGGCGCTGAACATCACGGTACTGGGCGGCGGGCTGATGGGGCACGGCATCGCGCTGGTCATGGCGCGGGCCGGCCATCGCGCCACCGTCTCCGACCCGGTTGCCGAGGCGCTCGCGGCGATTCCGGCGCGGGTCCGCGAGAGTCTCGGCGCGCTCGAAGCGAGCGACGAGGAGACCGCGGACACACTCTCCCGGATCGCCACGGAAGCCGACCTCGCTTCTGCGGTGGCCGGCGCGAATGTGGTGTTCGAGGCGGC
>Ga0070729_10005754_pt1 | contig 12611 bp, 11 predicted proteins | sample tdDd472_FD_66725 | JGI IMG/M metagenome (GOLD analysis project Ga0070729, IMG submission 66725) | Marine sediment microbial communities from the Atlantic coast under amendment with organic carbon and nitrate - tdDd47.2 | ecosystem: Environmental > Aquatic > Marine > Coastal > Sediment | place...
CGACGACGACGACGACGACGACGACGACGACGACGATGGTACGTTGGCAGTGCCGTTGCCGCCATCTACGCCTACACGATACGCGGGGCGCACACCACCTGTGCCGCTGCACATCGGAACCCTTCCCGAGGTGGGTAGCGACGACGACGACGACGACAATGACGACGACGACGACGACGACGACGACAGTGGCCTCCCCCGATAAAATAAAATCGCCATGGCATTGTGAGATGATAAACGCCTGCTCGAGCAGCCCGTGGGGGGTGCGGGGTGTTGTGCCAAAAAAATTTCTACAGTTGGTGTACACGGGCGGCGGTTGGCCACAACCATCATCGTCTTTGTGTGGCTAGAGTGCGCGCGTGTGTACGTGTGCGTGTAGGATGGTACGGCGACACACTGCACTTCTCAATCGACCACGGCCCGTGACAAACATTGGCGTCCCGCGCATTCGTAAACGAAAGGTGCCTGTGCAGCGCCCAGTCTACACGACGGTTGAGCGCGAACACGATGCGTTGATGAGGCACTTTGAAAAGCAGCGACATGAGATTCCAGAGCAACGCAGGCGTCTTGCCGTGCTCGAGGAGGAGTATCGTGTCGTGTGCGAACAGGTTGTCAGTGTAACACGCCAGTTGGCAACAACGTCGACTACAACCTCTATGAAAACCGGTGGCCAGGACCGGGCCGACATGCGCCTTCGCTTGCGTACACAACTACAATCCGTCAACGCCAACTGTGCGCGAATCCGCCTGGAGATGGACGCACTCCGGGCGTCTATCGAAAGACTGGATCCTTCAACACAGATGCTACGCGAGGAAATTGACTACACCTTCAACCTTATGATGTTCCTCGAGCGTCATCCCGAGGTGGGGCGCGGCAGTGTCACAACAGTCGCACGACACCAGACGCACGCGCCCGCCGCCGCAGCAAAGATTCAACCTGCACGAAGTCCGTCGCCAGACACGGTGTTTGACGCGTTTGAAGCGTTGAACAGGGGCGGCCCCCGTGATGACGATGATGACGACGATGATGATGATTCTGGCGATGACGTCGTCATCGCAACGCAGTCGTCACCCATGTCGTCGTCACTCCAGCAGCAGCACCAAGCGTCGTCGTCACCCCCCGCGCCCATGTTGCAGCAGCAGCCCTCCCCGTCCACACCCCCGCCCGCTGTCAAGCCTGCGATCGGAGCGCTCGAAGAGTACCTCGTGCTCATCGGCAAGAGGCCAAAGGACGAGGCGCCGCGCCACGATACCATGGCCGACAGGTGTGTCGAGTGCAACGGCTCGGATCTTGTGTTGGACGAGGTTGAGAGCACACAGACGTGCCGGACGTGTGCCACCAGTGTGCCCGTGTTACTCCATGGACGTAACCAAGTGCCGTATGCCGACAAGTACGAAACGATTAGCGAGAGTGGCTATTCGCGTATCACGCACTTCAACGAGATGCTGTCGCAGTTACAGGCCAAGGGGCGCAGCGAGGTGCCCGACGAGGTGATCGAGCGTGTGCGCGACGAGTTTGTTCGGTCTCGCACGCGCGTAAGTGACATTGACACGGATCGAGTGCGTAAGATGCTAAAGAAGATTAAGCAAACGCGGTACTACGAGCAAGTGGCAGCAATTGCGTATCGAATCAGTGGTATCAGGCCGCCGATGCTTACGAGCGAGCAGGAGGATCGTCTGCGTTCACAGTTCCTCGACGTGCTCGAGGCGTACGAAGACTGTCCGATATCTATCAAGGGCAATCGCATTAACTTTATCTCCTACTCGCATCTCTTTCACAAACTCGGTCTTCACAACAAGATTGAGGAACTCGTCACCTACTTTCGCGTCGTCAAGTCACCGGTCAAGTTCCGACAACACGAGGAGACGCTACACTGGATCTTCACCCGGCTCGGCTGGCGGTTTATACCGTCTTCTATGCGTCGATGAGTTGCGCACGCGCGTGTGTGCGCGTGTTTGGTTGTGTCGGTGCGGTCAGAATGAACATGTTTGTTTCTGACGTGTAGAACAGAGCAGCGGCGCACATACCACGCCCGCGCACCCCTGTAATGGCTACCCCCGCGGCGTTTGTCGCGCTACTCAACGAGTTTGCAATCCATGATCGTGTCAGCATCGACGAGTTGTACCACGACTTTTCGGCCATCTACACGCCGATCAACGAGTACAAGTTGCGTAAGGACATTCGCGCCGCAATGTCAAAGACTCATCACGCCATCGTGGAGGGTCAGACGTTCAAGGTAGACCCCGTCGTGTACGTCGCGTCCCAACGACTCTTTGCGGACATGTTTATTGATCCGTCGCACATGCAAGCAATCGCCGAGTTGTACGAGGACTTCTTGTCGCACCACGACGCCATTGTGTTCTTGAAGAGCCTCGATGTGCAATGCAAGTTCCTCGAGCAGGACATTAACAGCATCGCTGACGCACACACCGCGCTGGACACTGACGACGCAAGGCAACTCGACCTGGCGGCACTGTGTTGGGTACACAAGTTGCGCAAGACTAGCACCGACCCGCGAGACAAGTTTTTGTGCGCGGCCGTTGCTGAAATGATCTGTGCCTGCTCTGTTGACGACGACGACGACGACGACAACAACAACAACATCGAAGGCGACGAGGAAGGCGACGAGGGCGAGGGTGAGGGCGAGGGCGAGGGTGAGGGTGAGGACGAGGGCGAGGGCGAGGATGAGGGCGAGGGCGAGGGCGAGGGCGATGGTGATGGTGGCGAAGGTGACGGCGACGAGGATGACGATCGAGTCGAAGACGACACAGACGGGGGGGCACTCGAGGCAGACCCGGTGCACGACACGGGCGATGACACAGAGCCCACAGCAGACGCCGACCAAACGATCAAGGTTGTGTAGGACAAACACGTTCTCTGCGCTCGTGATAAAGCGTTGGTAAATCGCCACGTTATGCCGTAATACGTCACGTGCAGCGCAACACGGCAATGGCGAGGGTCGCCAGTGGTGTCTCGATCAGCGATTTAGTGCATAAAATCACACATTGATGGGCATCCTCCTTTTGTTTGGCATCCAGCCGTGCGCTGCCACACGCAACGCAGCGCACCACCGCGGAATACCTGGGCGCAAGAGGATGTCCGCCTGGTATGAGTTTGATGAAAGTTACGACAACAACAACGACGACGACGACGACGACGACGGTAGCAGCAGCAACAGCAGCAGCAGCGACAGTAACAGCAGCAACACCACCAACAACAAGAGGCCCCCACCAGACCAGTTTCAGGGGCACGACGCCAAGCGCTTACATTCCGGCAACCCACGCAACACCGAAGAGCACCACGCGTGCGACGACTACGACTATGTTGAGTCATCGTTGTGACGGTAAAAGCCAATGGCGACTGTTTTGCCACCCTTCTCTGCCGCACGCACCGTGTATCGGCCATTGTTAAGTAATGATGCGTAAAACCCATGTGCACCACGAACTTCCACACCGCCGCCGCCGCCGCCGCCTCTGCCACTCGGTGCGCGTCGACTAATGTCCTGCCAACTACGTGCACCATCTACCAGGTCGCTCGAGTCGAGCATGCGTGTCATGTCGTACACGCCGCCCAGCGCCTGTTTCGTGTCAAATGCACCCACGGGCTTCCAGTCGAGGGACGTGTCGTCGTCGTCGTCGTGTGCGGGTACGACGACGCTCGCATGATGGGCTACGAATCGGTCGCGCAATGTCAACACGTGCCACGTGCCAATACGCACATTACGCAGTACATTGTTGTGACGATCGCCGGGTGCAAACATCGGGTCGCTCACGGCCACTGTGCCCGAGTCAACACGAAACTCGGCTGCACGCTTCTGTGGCGTCCTACGCTTATGCGCGGGCTTTCTCCGCGACAGCGGCGGCACAGGCGGTGGTGGCACAGGCGGCAGAGGAGGCGGTGGCATTAACACGACGCGCCGGGCGGGGCGGCGGTGACGACGAATGTCGCGTCGCACGCGTGATGCTTCAACCGCGCCGCCACCATCACCTGCTCCCATTGCGGCTGCCACGATGCCTGCGGCGGCGGCTGCATTGGGATTTGCCAACTGAGGCATGCCCAGCGCGACAGCGAGCGGCACCCAGTGCACGGCAAGTAACGCAGCCAACGCGCCGCGTGAACCCAGTGCCGTTTGGTCGTTGATGGTGATAACACGGTGTTGACGCGCCATGTGTTCGTTACGCAGCCACAGGAGCGTCGGGGGCGTTGCCGTGTCGGGTGTACCCACGATCATCGGGTCACGCGACGGGTCATACACGGCAACTGGTCGATCGCGCGTAACTCGTGGCGCGCGTCGATGCACCACGTCCACCTGTTGCAGGTGAGCGAGTGGGTCGTTGTCGCCGAAACGATAGGACACCTTTAGGCGTGTGCGCGGCTTGTTGCGAATGAGTGTGGTGCATTGACGCCGCTGCACCGTAACGCCGCGCGGATCAACGTAATCGGGTAACTCAACCTCGGTGCCCTCGACGCACGGGTGACGATCGATTTCCTCGACGACAAGGTACCGCACAGGTATGTGACTTGGCACGTTGTGTGGAGCATTGTTGTTGTTGTTGTTGTTGGCAGGGTGTTGGAGCACCACTGGTGCCACGTTGTCGGCCGCGTATACCAGAGTGACGCGGTACCCCCGCTCTACCTTTAGCCTCAGGTCGTTCTGTTGTTCGTCGGGGCGGAAGAATCGTTGCAGGATATTCTTGTGCTCGCTCCACTCGTAGGTACGGGGCACAAACGAATACTGATCAACAACGGCACCGTCCACAACTCGCTGCAAAGTGGCGCCAATTGTTGCCTTTTGTTGAAAGAAGGTCGGAGGCAACATGCCAATGGCGCGCCCACCGTCGGCGCGCGTCGTGAGCGCCGTGTCGGCAAGCCAGCCGTTGCAGTGCCCACACGTGTCGTCGGGCACCATGCCCTCGCGCGCGAGCGGAAGAAAAAAACAACCGTTGCCCGCTTGAGAGTTGTCAATCTCGTGTTTGTAACACGACGCGGCCTGTGCCAGCGACGCAAACGGCGCTAGTCTCAGTGCGCGAAACACTGGTGACATGACGGCTGCCAGGAGGTGAGGTGCCACGCGATTGGCCATGGGCAGCATGGTGATGTTTCGCTTGCGTAACACCTTGAGCCACTCGGACTCTGCGTCGTCACCGTCGGCTACGACGCCAAAGCGCGAGTGCAGCGACTCGCGAAAGTCGATACCAGAGTTCCAAAAAACGTAACGGTACCGTGAGGCGTGCACGGCGTGTGTTTCTCGCGTGCAAGCGCACTTGTACACAACTCCTTGCGGCACGATGATCAGATAGCCTCGGTCAGGGTCGTTGGGTAAGTCGGCTTGAAACGGACATGGCAACTCTGTGCCGTCGACGGTCACTCGTGCAACGAGGTACGGGAACAGGAAACGTCGACTATGTAGTGAAGGACGGGAAAAGGCGTACAATGACAGTATCCCAATGCCACCAACAGACACTAGGTCGTCGTCGTCGTCGTCGTCGTCGCCACCGTCGTCTTCCCCTTCGTCGTCGTCGTCGTCGTCGTCGTCTCCGCCACCCGGAGGTTCACCCTCTTCGGCAGGTAACAGTACTTGCGCGATCATGGCTGCTACACCGGGGGGCAGGGGCTGAGGACCAGCGTTGGGCAACGGCGCAGGCAGTGGGGCAACCTCTGCCTCTTGCGCTGCAATCAAGTTGTCGACAAAGGCATCGTCTATGACATTCTCCAACCCAGGTAGGAATTCATGGTCCATGTGCCGCCGACACGCGTACACGCACACGCACACGCACACTACCGCCGCACGTACTACGAGCGCGTAACAGGCAGCGGTGCGCGACGAGCGGTATCGCGTCTCTACACAAGGAAAGAGTAAATTTTTTTGTTCACGTGTATTCAGGGCGAACCACCACCACCACCACCACCACCGCACTGAAAACGCCACGGCAGAAGCACTCATGTCGACCACTGCCACTGCCACCACACTGACGATTGTGGCGGCTGTTTCCGCCGTGATTGCCCTTGTTGTCACACTGACACTGCTCGTAGACCGTCGTCAGCAACGTGGAAAGTCGTCGTCGATGACGGCCGCCGCGGGTGCTGGCGAACGATCGTGGCGACACTGGCGCAGACACGCTCCGTTCAACGCTGCAGAAATGTCTCCGCGTTCCAGGCGCACACAACGCGCACGGTCATACGAGCGTGCGCTCGAACTGGCACGAGATCCGTCGCGCGTCGTGACGTGGGGCACAAAGAGTCGCTTGGACCAGGTGCATGGCTGGTCGACCAAGCCAGGAGTACCGTAAACGGGTAACGTACGACGTACGTGTTTTCTACCCCGTGGTGGTGCGATTGGCCTTAAAAACTGCAATCAGCAACGCGACAACCAACGCAGCAATGATGACCCCGCTCACGATCATCACCGTCCTGTCCGTTTCGTCGCGGGACCCTTGTGTAACAATTGGCCCCGCCCCTGTTTCAACGTGCTCCTCTGTCGGTGTGATGATCTTCAAAGGTTTCCTTTTCTCCTCGCCCCTGTCGTTACACACATCACACGACGGGGACACGCAATCACACGCACCAGGGTCAAGCCATTGGCTCATGCCAGGGTCGTCTGCCAACGTACCGACCCACACCTCCTGGCGCTCGCCGTCAACCAGCGCCCGCCATTGCGGAGGCAACTCGTACTGTAACACGTCGGGGGGCTGGGGCGCCTGAGCAATGGGCCGCAAGCCGTTTCCAACGTCGGTGGCGTGTAGAGACATGTCACAGTGTCTACGACAGCAGTCTAGCCTCCACCCTGCAAGGGGGACGCGGAATTTTTTGTACCTTCCTTTATCCACACGCGACGCACTCTCGGTGCACAATGTCCACACGCCACGGGTCATCCTTTCACGTCGTCGCAGCCTTCCTGGCCGACGTCGTTGCCATCGTAGACGTAAACTGCGCCCAAAGTACGTTAAACGACGGTTCCACAAGGGTCGTAACCGCTGTGCCAAGACTGCGCCGCTCGCGTTCTCCAGCGTCCTGTTCGATTGGCAACACGGAAACGTTGCAACACAGCGACTCTTGAGGAGTCTTGCCGCCGCACGCAACAAACACGACGACCGCTGTTTTCGCAGCCTCGGTGCCAGCGGCAGTGACGGCAGCGTCGTTTGCGCGCCAATACTCTTGAATCTTGTCGAGCACCGAGCGTGGCACGTCGAGCGTAAACTGGTACAACCCCGCGCAGCGCAAGCCAACCTGTTTCTGCCAGAGGATTTGCTCACTGCCGTCGTCTGCCGTCTGGATGTACTGTACAAAGCCGTAACACACGTCGTGTGCCTTTGGCTCGTTGCCAGAGCCTAGTGCCTGGCGCAAGCGCGGCGGTACGTGCTCTGCAGTGGCGTTGGCTGCCTTCCACAGGTCGGCCGAGTGGAGTGTAAACAGGCGGCCCAGCACCTCGATCAGCCCCCCATGTTTCGACAGGTCGGCGAGAGTGGCCAGTGCGGCGGTTGCCGTCGTCGTCGTCGTCGTCGCCGTCGCCGTCGTCGTCGTCGTCGTCGTCGCCATGACGTGGTTGCTTCAACGACCAACACTCGATTTATCCTTTCACCTTTATCAGGTGCCTTGTGATAAATACTACTTGCCGCGACGGCGACCGCCGTTTGCATCGGTCACAAGACGAACAGACAGTCCGTACTGCGCTCGCAGCGCGTCGAATGTGCCAGTAGACACGTCGAGTCGTGCGTAAGCGGGGTGCTCACTGTCATCGCGCTCTTTGCGTGCCAACGAACGATACCTGTCTGACAGTTGTTTTGCTACAAATGCTTTCACGAGGCCACACGTGCGCTGCGCATCACGACGCCTCGTAGCGGCGGCCAACTTGAGTGTAGGTTCGATGATCCAAACGCCGCGTGCGTCAACGGTAACGTGCGCGTGCCATACACGATTGACAAACAGCCTGCAGCAAAGTTCAAGGTCGGCAGCACTTGGTCCCCAAAACATGATATATCGAGGGTGTTCGTGACGTACGTACGGGTGCACGTGAAAGGTCACCGAGGTTCGATCAGTGTAGTTCATGAGTTTCTTGATGGGCACACGCATCAGTGTTACGTCGTCCTCGTCGTCTTTGGTGCCGCCGTCGCCACCAAGGTGGTGTTTCGATTGCCTCTGTGCTTGCATTGCCATGGTGCGACATGTGCTGGGGGGGTCACTTCCGTTACCATCGGCGCCGCGACCATTCATACGTTGCGCCACACACCCTCGTTCCTCGTGCATGCGCGTGAGGACGATGCCTCCGTACGTCTCGTACTCGTTGTTGCCGACGAACGGCAATCGTTTCAGGTCCTTTAGCAGTGCCTGTGGTAACTGGATGGCCATATCGACGGCTGCACACCACGACGCAGATAGCGTCTGACATATCTTGTAGAAACTTTCACCACACGCACGCATAAATCGTCGTGTCATCCTTATCACTGGCGACGACGCGCGTGTCAGTGCGCTTGCCGCTCGTTGGTCGTACTCGTCCGGGACCTTCTAGTGACACACGGATTGCCGTCGCTGCTGCCATATGGCAGCAACAGCAGCAGCAGCAGCAACAGCGTGTGCGCAATGCGAGAATTGCGTCACGGCGCGTGTATTTGTGCGCGTGTATCGCCCGTGGCTTTTGAGTCGTACCTTTTACTGTGCGACGCCATTCTCGTTTGTCGTCGAAACTGACGAGGGTGCGCCCGCCGGCTGTCGAAACTTGCTCGTACCAACAGGCCCTGGCGACAAGATGCAAAAGATTGGCACCCTGGACGCTCGCGCCGAGTGCAGTATGATGGGTGAAGCAGAAGCAGCACGTGACTATCTGGCTAGCCTCACGTCATCCTGTCCACTTCGCGACACCCATGACTGGCATGCCGCACATTCTCATGGATTGCAGGACGATCTGTTGTGTGGCGGCGACGGACGGCGTGTTATCGACGCACGCAACAACTCGTTGGCGCATTTGCGAAACGCACTGTGGCCCCTGCGGTCGTATTCTATTTACACCGAGCCAAGGCGACTCGAAGAAATGTTCCTCAAAGACATTGGGTTTGACATTCGATACGAGGCAGACGGGACACTTACCCTGTACGACGACGACGACGACGACGACGACGACGACGCCAGCGGCCGCAACAGTGGGTGCGTCAGCGTAGACGATTGCGTCAGAATGTTTGCATTGGCGATGAAGTCACGGTTTCACGTGCTACTCGACGAGAAAACCATCCGCAACTCGATCACGGTCAGTAGTACTACGGTGTGTTTACAAACTTCGTGAATCCCCCCTGTCACACGACACGCCACGAGAGTCTCCACCCGAGCCATTGGACGACGACGACGACGACGACGACGACGACGACGACGACGGGATCACTAGGTGGATAAACGATTCTGCCGTCAGTCGCGAGTAGCATAACAGCGTGCGCCCTCCACAAAGGTGCACGTGGTATGCAAGGTGACCATCTTCGTCGACCGCCTGGTCACGTATCTGGATCGCTTCAACGTCTAGACGAGACACGTACGCCCAGTCCATCACACGCCTGCCCAGGGCTGTTACGTTCACTCGGGGAGGTGTCGGTGGTGGTGGTGGTACAGAGAGATCCACCACGTCGTCGCTGGCACACGTCACAGCGGCGGTTGGACGATCAAAGCCAAACACGTGTTGGGCAAAGTCTACAGCGCCACGGCGCGTGAAGCACCGGAAGCACCTGCCAGAGCGCGTGTACACCAAATACTCGTGGTCGCCATCGTGGTCTGTGACCTGTAGGATTGTAGCGTCTGCAGTCGCGGTGACGGTACCTGTAGCGCTCGCCGCGGCGGCAAGAACACGGTTACACACTCGCACACACACCACGTCGCTGGAACACACGACGACACTCCCCAAAAAACGCCCTCCTCGTGCCCCCGGGGGGTCCCGCTGAGAGGTTACTTCGTTGCTGCACAAAAACGAAAGCCAACGCACCATGCCGCCGCCCTTCACGTCATAGTCGTGGTCGCCCCGTAGCGGCGCAGTGTGTGCGTGTCGGGGGCGCCCAGTGCTGTTACAGCGTCACGGAAAAAAACGACTGGTTTATCTCGCCCGTCCTAGTCGAGGAGGCGCTGTTTCTTCTTGCCACGCGTGGCGGCGGCGGCGGCGACGACGGAGGACGAAGCGCGGCTCGTTGTCTTTGTCTTTCGTTTCTTTGACGCCGCGTACCATGACGACGCCTGGACACGCAACGCTTCGACCTGCTCGTCAAAGTCTGCGCCGCGTGTCGGTGTGCGTAGAAACACAAACATTGCGTGCCGATGGCGCGTGTACGCCGTGTAGCGCAGGTTGCGGATCTCCTCGGCGAGCCAGTGTTCGGGGGGCACCGAGCGCGGTACACGCAGCACGTCTGGATTTAACAGGAACACCCGATCGGTCTCGCAACCTTTGAACGCGTGGATCGTCGTCAGAGACACAACGGGTGCCCCCTCGGCGCCAGCACGTTGTTGCTCCTCGGCCTGCTCGTGTACACGCTGCACGAGGGTGCACATCAGGTCTGTTTCGTCCACGTTGCTCTGTGAAATGATGCACTCGAGCGCTGCGTATCGGTCGACAATGTTCGCCAGCGACTGTGACACGTTTGTTTTGTCGCCACTGTGGCGATTACGGGCATAAACGGCACGGGCTTCCTTCAGTCGGCGTTCCGCAAACGACGCGCGCGCATCACCGACCGTCAGGCCCGTTAACTTGGCCAACTCCTCGCGCACTGTCGCAAACATGTCACGCCCCTTAATCATCACGCGCACGCGGTCCGCGCCCCTGCGGCGTAACAACGCGTAGCCTAGCATCAACAGGTCAATGTTACGCCGTGCGAGCACCACGTCGTTCGTAACAAAGTTATGGTCTGCTGGTGCGCCGTCCAACTCAACGAGCATGCCGTATGGAGCGCCCGGGCGCGCGAGCATCGGTTCCTCGCTGGGGAATGCCCGATTGACAAAGTTTACGCCGGTGCGCGGCAGGCGATACGTGTATCGCAGAGTCAACTCGTCGCATGGACCACCGCGTTCACGTCCCAGTGTGGCGGCAAGCGTCGCCATGGGCTGTGCACCCTTCCACATGTTGATACACTGACGCGGGTCACCTACGACGACGAGCATCGTGTTCTTGTTTGTGCACAGTGTGGTCACAAATGCAATCATCACCCGATCGAGGTCCTGTGCCTCGTCGATAAACAAAAAGCCCGGTGCGTTTGCACGCAGGCGAGCCGCAAAGTGCTCGTCAACACTCGGCAGCCACAGGCAGTCTGAAAAGTCGTACACATCCCGATGTGCCTCGGCAATGTCGTCGGCCAACACCTGTGCCACCGCGTCGCGCTCTTCTGTTGTCACACGAATCGTCGGTCGAGACATGTTGCGCTCGACAACAAGGTCCTCGAGGTCGGCGACACTCGGGGTGCGCTCACCGGGCCTACAGAGACGCCACTCGGTGCACAAGTCGCGAACGCTATAGAAATCATACGGACAATCCGCCGCCGCCGCCGCCGCCGCCGCCGCTGTCTCGGCCGCACCTTTGCCTTTGCTCTTGCCCTTGCCCTTGCCCTTGGCGCCTGGCATGACCTTTGGCACACGCGCCTGGACAAGCCGCTCGAGTTTCGCCGTGTCGACCGCATGCGACGATGGGAACAGCACTCGCTTGGCGTACGCGTGGAACGTATTGACATTCACGCGGCGAGGTAACAGACCCACGCGGCGGCGCTCTGTCATCTCAGCGACTATCGACGTGTTGAACGCAAGATACTGCGCAGTTGCGTTTGGCAGGTACTTGATCACGCGCTCGTGTTGCAACAACATCCTGCACCCCACGGTTGTCTTGCCGCTTCCGGCGTGGGCCTTTACGACAAGAGTACGCCTGTTTCCCTGACGTTGTGAGCCACTCTCGTCGTCGTCGCTCTCTTCACACAGCACCAAGGGCCAGTCGACGACGGCGCGTTGATGCACGTCCAACATAAGGGCTGCGCGGGACTCATCGTCGCTACCGTCGTGCCCCCCGTGTTGTGGTGCACATGTATCATCCGCTGCGCTGTCAAGTTCCCTTGGGGGGGACACTGCTTCTGGCGGCGGCAGCGGCGACGGCGACGGCGACGGCGACGGCGGCGACGGCGACGACGGCGACGACGACGATGATGACGACGACGACGACGAAGACAACGCCATGCCAAATGGCAATGTGCCTTGCTTCATGTTGTTGTCGAGCGTGTCGGCAGAACAAACGCGGCGCCTGGTCGTTCATTTATCAACGGGGCAGTATGAGTGTTCATTTATCATCGGCGCGCACGTGGATTGGATCAATTTTTCTGTGTGTGTAAGATGGTGGTCAGTTACGCATCTCATCTCCCCCGTGCTCTGTTGCGCTGCGGGCAGGCAGGCAGCGATGGCCGTACAAGGTGTCACCGCATGTGACAGTGTTCTAGATTCTATGCCCACGTGCGTAGTGTCGCAGGAGATTGGACCCGGCACGACTCTGACTCTCTGCGACGATCAAAAGTACTCACTGGGGAAACAGATTGGCAAGGGGGGTTTCTCACGATGCTTTGTGGCACGCGCGTGCACAAGTGGACGCGCACCGCCGTCCTACGCCGTAAAGATAA
>Ga0070729_10005755_pt1 | contig 12608 bp, 7 predicted proteins | sample tdDd472_FD_66725 | JGI IMG/M metagenome (GOLD analysis project Ga0070729, IMG submission 66725) | Marine sediment microbial communities from the Atlantic coast under amendment with organic carbon and nitrate - tdDd47.2 | ecosystem: Environmental > Aquatic > Marine > Coastal > Sediment | place...
CTACGGCTCGTAAGGTATTCTCATCAACCAAGCCTAGACGGTGAGCGATTCCCGTTAAGCGTTCATCCACACTGTGGATGTCCAACAATAGGCGATGTTCAGCTCTTGAAGTGAACATGCGGTAAGGTTCCTTGGTTCCCTTGGTCACAAGGTCATCGATGAGCACACCAATATAGCCATGTTCCCGGGTCATATGGAAAGGTTCCCGTTCCTGGTGCGCAAGTGCCGCATTTAATCCGGCAATAAAGCCCTGGGCTGCCGCCTCTTCATAACCAGAGGTACCGTTGATTTGACCAGCCATGTATAGGCCTCGAACTCGTTTTGTTTCCAAAGTTGGATAACATTCCGTTGGATCAATATGATCATATTCTACGGCATAGCCGGGCCGCAACAGTTCGGCCTGTTCCATACCGGGAATGCTGCGATACATGGCCCATTGCACGTCTACGGGCATGGAGGTTGACATGCCATTCACATAGATCTCCGTGGTCTGGTGTGATTCGGGTTCCAGAAAGATCTGGTGGCGGTCCCTGTCAGGGAATTTAACGACTTTATCTTCCAGGCTCGGACAGTAACGTGGTCCTACCCCTTGAATTTCCCCGCCATACAAAGGCGACCGTTGGATGTTGTCTTCGATCACCTGATGGGTTCTTTTGTTGGTATATCCTAGATAACAGGCTACCTGCGGAAGGGTGACATTTTTAGTTGATAACGCAAAAAACGTTGGGTCCGGATCGCCTGCCTGTTCTTCAAATTTGGAAAAATCAATCGTTTGGGCTCGAAGACGTGCTGGGGTTCCTGTTTTCATTCGCCCCATTTTAAATCCAATGCCCAGAAGACTTTCTGTCAGGTGTTCGGCTGCGATTTCATTGGTTCTACCCGCTTTGTACGTTGTCGCACCAATAAACACTTTTCCACCAAGGAAGGTTCCAGTAGTGACGATGACGCGAGGTGCACGTACTTCATCACCGGTAATCAAGCGAACCCCGCTTACAGCTTCGCCCTCAAAAAGGATTTCAGTCACGATATCCTGGCGCAAAACGATATTTGGCTGTGCTTCCAGTTTTTTTCGAATGACATCGCGATAAGCGACCTTGTCATTCTGTGAACGAGGTGCCTGGACAGCAGGACCCCTGCTTCGGTTTAGCAATTTAAACTGTATGCCTGTTTCATCGGCCACTAACGGCATTAAACCGCCCATCGCCGCCAACTCACGCACCATATGACCCTTGGCAAGTCCCCCAATCGCTGGATTACACGACATCTGGCCGACCATATCCAAATTGATCGTTAACACAGTTGTATGCAAACCTAATTTGGCGGTAGTCCAAGCTGCTTCGCAGCCGGCGTGTCCAGCCCCGATGATAATGACATCTGTTTTCATTCTATTTCCCAAGGCAAAAATCGGAGAACATATGGTCAAGGATATCTTCAACCGTGGTTTCACCAGTTAGTTCGCCGATTTTATGACGAAATGAATTGAGATGGGAAGCGCAAATCTCCTGGCCAAAATCCAACTCGAGGCATTCAACCGCCTTTTCCAACTCACTCAAGGCTACTTCAAACACGCGTTCTTGACGTTGCGTCACCAAATAATGACCGCTTAATTTGGGTTTAATCCTTGCAACGATTTCATGTTTGAGCTTCTCGATGGTTTCACCGCGCTGAACTGAAACATCAAAACCCTTCTCTTTCTGCTCATCTTGGGTCTTATCAACTTTTGTTCGAATATGCATTATACGTTCTGGTGGTAAATGCTGGAGCTCCGGAAATATTTGGCTCTCCTCCCCTACAGGTTGCAAATGCAGGACCAAATCCATTTGAGGCAGGATATCTTTTATTCTCTGGATACCAATTTGTTCTACTTTATCGCCTGTTTCGCGGATGCCTGCAGAATCAATGAAGACCACCGGAATCCCCTCTAAGTCTATTTCTTCATGGACCAAGTCCCGTGTGGTGCCAGGAATATCGGTAACAATCGCTCGCTCATGGTCGCAAAGGGCGTTGAATAAGGAAGATTTTCCCACATTGGTTTCTCCCGTAAGCAGAACCCGAAACCCTTCGCGCATTTTATGGGGTAACACGGAGGCCTGTAACGTCTGCCTCACCTTTTTGATGATGGCCTGCAACCGCTCTATCAAGGATGTGTTATCCAGTGCGTCCAGATCTTCCTCACCATAATCGATCAGGGCTTCAATATGGGCTTGAACCTTGAGAACCTGTTGGACCAATTCTTTGAGGAATGGCATCATCGGGTTATGACGCTGCTGAAAAATTATTTCGGCATGGTAACGGGTTTTTGCTTCGATGATCGCCTGAATGCGTTCCGCTTCAAACAGGGTCATTCGACCGCTGAGCACCGCACGACTTGTGAATTCTCCTGGCTTGGCCAGGCGTGCACCTTTTTCCAACATGGAAGTCACGATTGCTTCCACAAGCACAGGATTCCCGTGGCAGGTCAATTCAAACATTTCCTGTCCCGTATAACTTTTACCCCTGGCGAATGGCGTTACGACCACTTCATCGATGCGCCCCCTATTGTCATGCCAGGTACCGAGCCTAGCTTTCCAGGGTTCGATGGTCTGGGGTTTCGCCTTGGTTCCTATTCCAGAACTTTTAAAGTTCGCCTGCAGGAGTGTCCACGCATTGGGTCCTGACACACGGATCAACGTAAGAGGCCCCCGCACGACTGGCGTTGCGGGGGCCACGATGATATCTTGATCGCTATACATTGAAATGTTCCACGTGGAACATTATGCCTGGGAGGCGCGATAGTCTGCGAGGAACTTTTCGATCCCGATGTCCGTCAGGGGATGTTTAATCATCTGTTTAAGGACTTTATAGGGAATGGTAGCTACATCGGCACCCGCCACCGCCGCCTCGGTGACATGCAGAGGTGAACGCACACTGGCAACCAGAATTTCGGTTTCAAAGCCGTAATTATCGTAAATGGCAACCATATCCGGAATGATATCAATGCCAGGCGTGTCGATATCGTCCCAGCGACCCACAAAGGGCGAAATGAATCGTGCACCAACCTTGGCGGCCAAAAGTGCCTGGGCTACAGAGAAACAGAGGGTTACATTAAATCCTATTCCTTCGGGAGCCAGACGGTGAACGGTAGTGAGGCCGGCTTCTGTCAGTGGGACTTTGACGACGATGTTATCGTGCAGTTTGGCCAATTCACGCGCTTCCTTAATCATGCCATCTACATCCGTGCTGATAACCTCTGCACTAATCGGACCATTGACCAAGCGGCATATTTCGGCGATGACTTCATCGCGGCTGAGTCCCTCACGGGCGACCAGGCTGGGGTTGGTGGTTACACCGTCAATGAGCCCGAGTTCGGCTGCCTCGCGAATTTCGTCCAAGTTGGCGGTGTCTAAAAATAGTTTCATGGGGTTTCCTCCGTTTCATCGGGTATCATCGCCTCTTCGTCAGGAATGAGACCCACTCCAATTACTTTATCTTTGGGATCATCGAGTTGAATGAGTTTCAGGCCCTGGGTCACACGCCCAAGGTGTCGGATATTGCTAAGATCCATGCGAATTAATTTTCCAGCTTGGCTCATGATCAAAACTGATGGCATATCGCCAATGAAACGAACGCCCGAAATTTTACCCGTTTTGTCGTTTACGCGCATGTTGAGGATACCGAGTCCAGCACGTGACTGACTGCGATATTCACCAATTAACGTCTTTTTACCATAGCCATTTTCGCTGACGGTGAGTAAGGCACCTTCGTCGTCGTGAATGATCGCCATCTCGACCACGCGATCGTCTTCACCCAGTTTAATGCCACGTACTCCCATCGAGGTGCGTCCACTTGCCCGAATCTGGCTCTCTTCGAAGCGAATCGCCTTGCCGTTGCGGCTGGCCAGGATCACATCACAGTCCCCATCGGATTCGCGAACAGAGATAAGTTCGTCGCCCTCTACAATGTTGATGGCTCGAATACCCATGCTTCGAATGTGCTGGAATGCCGTGAGTGGCGTCTTCTTAACCAAACCGTTTTTCGTGGCAAACACAAGGAAGATATTTTCGGAAAACTCACGAACCGTATAGAAGGCTAGTGGTTTTTCATCTTTCTCAAAATTGACCAGGTTGACAATTGCCTTACCTCGTGTCGCGGGATCCGTTTGGGGTATTTGGTGGACCTTCATGCGATAGACCTTACCCAAATTGGAGAAGATCAGAAGGTAATCGTGGGTAGAACCAATGAACACATCTTGTACGAAATCTTCATCGTGGGTTCGCATCCCGAGCCGACCCTTACCTCCCCGGCGCTGTTCACGGTAGATATTGAGAGGTGTTTGCTTGATGTAGCCCTGGCGCGTGCACGTGATGACAACTGATTCATCTGCAATCAGATCTTCGATATCAAAACTGCCTTTCCACTCGGCACCAATTTGGGTACGCCGTTCATCACTGAATTTGGCACTAACTTCCTCAATCTCTGAGATCAGGAGTTCCCTCAGAATGTTTTCGTCTTCCAGGATGGCCTTCAATTCTTTTATAGTAATTTGTATTTCTTCAAATTCCTTGATGATGGCCTCGCGTTCCATTCCCGTCAACTTCTGCAGGCGCATCTCTAGGATGGCCTGGGCCTGCACCGCCGAGAAGGACCAGCGCTCCATCATCTGCTCTTTCGCTTCAGCGGGGGTCCGACTGGCGCGAATTAAGGCAATCAGCGCATCGAGGACGTCGAGGGCTTTGACAAATCCTTCGAGGATATGCGCCCTGGCTTCGGCTTTACGCAAGAGGAACCAGGTTCTTCGAATGACCACATCGCGTCGGAACGCGATGAATTGGGTCAGCATACCCTTGAGATCAAGAATGCGTGGCTGTTGATCAACCAAACAGAGCATAATGATGCCGAAGGTGCTCTGCAGTGGCGTGTATTGGAAGAGTAAATTAAGAATGACTTCGGGGATTTCACCGCGCTTGAGTTCAACGACCATGCGCATGCCACGACGATCGCTCTCGTCACGCAGTTCTGAGATCCCTTCAATTTTCTGGCTCTTAACCAATTCAGCAATTTTCTCAAGGATACGACTCTTGTTCACCATGTAGGGAATTTCGTCGACGACGATACGTTTACGATTGCCATCATCGTATTCTTCAAAATGCGTCTTCGCCCGAACCACTAACTTGCCACGACCTGTGCGATAGGCATCTTCAATGCCCTGTGTGCCGCAGATGATACCGCCCGTGGGAAAATCCGGTCCCTTGATGTAGGACATCAGTTCATCGGTTTCGATTTGTGGATCTTTCAAAAGCGCCACGATGGCGTCGTGACATTCCTTCAAGTTGTGTGGCGGAATATTTGTCGCCATACCAACGGCGATACCAGAGCTTCCGTTGATCAACAGGTTAGGGAATCTTGAAGGAAGCACGAGTGGTTCCTGAACTTGTTCATCAAAATTGGGTTGCCAGTCAACCGTATCTTTATCGATATCACCAAGCATTAACTCGGCAAGGGCTTCCATTCGAGCTTCGGTATATCGATAAGCAGCAGCGCGATCGCCATCAATATTACCGAAGTTACCCTGGCCATGAACCAATGGGTATCGCAAGTTCCAGGGTTGAGCTAATCTGACGAGCGCATCGTAAACCGCTGAGTCGCCGTGGGGGTGAAATTTCTTGAGAACTTCACCAACAACACCCGCACTCTTGGAAAAGCGCCTGTTGCTTAAAAGACCTTCCCGGAACATGGCATAAAGGATTCGCCGATGTACGGGCTTTAGGCCATCGCGCGAATCGGGCAGAGCACGCCCGACAATGACACTCATAGAGTAATCCATGTAGGATTCTTTCATTTCGCGAATGATGCTGATTGAGGGTTCCTTATTCATGCTAACCATTCCTAAATATCAAGATTCTGTACGTTTAAAGCATTGTCTTCAATGAACTTACGTCTTGGTTCGACCTCGTCACCCATCAGTACCGAAAAGAGATCATCGGCTTCAATGGCGTCCTCTATCTGAACTCGAAACATAGTGCGATTTTCTGGATTAAGCGTGGTCTCCCACAGCTGTTCTGGGTTCATTTCACCCAAACCCTTAAAGCGGGTGATATACAAACCCTTTCGAGTTAAGGCATTGATTTCGGAAAGTAGTTGTTCCTTGGTTTCCGTCTGAATCCGTTCGCCTGTTTTATGCTCGATTTCAAAGCGCGTGTGGTTGAACTGTTCGAGTTCGATAAAAAAGCGCTTTAAAGTCTTGAACTCAGGGCTGTGAATAAAGTGGTAATCAATGGTAATGCTGTGGAAGTGCCCGCGACTTTGAACACCCATACGCAGGCTGAGGCATTCGTATTCCTCATCCTCCATGATGCCTTCAAAGATAAGTCCCTGTTCCTGGAGTTTCTCAGAAATCATTTCAAGATTTCCTCGATCACGGAAAAATTCCAAATCATCGCGAACAAGTTCGAGGAGCGTCTCCAGTACGGGAACGGTAATCCCCTTTCGAATCATAAGTTGTTGCAATTCCTGCTCTTTTTTTAGTAGCTTGATTTTGGGAATGAATTCCTGATGGTCCAGAGTAATATCACGGTCGACGAGACGAATCTGAGTTTCATTGGGAATGAGGGAAAGCAGGTATTCCTGTAAATTCTCTGCATTCATGATGTACTTCTCGCTCTTTCCTTTTTTTACCTTAAAGAGTGGTGGCTGGGCGATGTAAAGATAGCCACGTTCAATAATTTCAGGCATTTGACGGTAGAAAAAGGTGAGTAATAGTGTACGAATATGGGCACCGTCGACGTCGGCATCGGTCATGATAACGACTTTATGGTAACGCAATTTATCAATCTGGAACTCGGTGTGAATTCCCGTTCCCATGGCCTTGATCAAGTATTTGATTTCGTCGGAAGAAATCACTTTCTCAAAGCGGGCCTTTTCGACGTTTAATATCTTACCCTTCAGAGGAAGGATCGCTTGGTTACTTCGATCGCGACCACTTTTGGCCGAACCACCCGCCGAATCACCCTCGACGAGGAACAATTCACTTTGACGTGGATCCTTTTCCTGGCAATCAGCAAGTTTACCGGGCAGGCCACCCATATCGAGAAGACCTTTTCGACGGGTAAGATCACGCGCTTTTCGTGCTGCTTCACGAGCAGTAGCCGCCTCGACTATCTTATTGATAATGCTCTTGGCATCTTTTGGGTTTTCTTCAAAATAGCGTGCCAGTTCACTATTGGAAACCGATTCCACAATACCTTTTACTTCATTGGATACCAGTTTATCCTTGGTCTGTGAAGAGAATTTAGGATCAGGTACTTTCACCGAAATAACTGCGACCATACCTTCTCGAATATCCTCGCCGCTAAGTTGAATTTTTATGTTCTTGGGCAGAGGGTTATTGGCGATGTAGGTGTTAATACTGCGAGTTAAACTACCTTTCAAGCCAATAAGATGAGTACCACCATCTCTGTTTCGAATATTGTTGGTGAAACAAAGAATGTTCTCCTGGTAGGAGTTCGTCCATAGCAGCGCGCAATTCACGGTGACATCGTCGCGCTCAACCGAGAAATTTACGGGTTGTTCAATGAGGAAGTCACGGTTTTTGGCCAAAAAGGTCACATAGGCGGAAATGCCACCGCTGAATTTAAAATCGTGTTTGTTTCCGGTGCGTTCATCCAGAATATGAATGCGTACCCCTTCGTTGAGGAAACTTAGTTCACGCAGACGTTCGCTCAATACTTCAAAGCTGAATTTAGTGATTTCAAAAATACTCTCGTCGGGCAGAAACCGGACCTTAGTGCCTGATTTTTTGGAGCGACCTATTTGTTTTATTGGTTCTTGAGGAACACCTTTAACATATTTTTGATAGTATATGTTACCACCACGACGAATTTCCATTTCCAATTCATCCGAAAGGAAGTTCACACAGGAAACACCTACCCCGTGGAGACCACCGGAGACCTTGTAACTATTGGAATCGAACTTGCCACCTGCGTGCAGAACCGTCATGATTACTTCGGCCGCGGAGCGTTTTTCTTCCTTGTGCATCTCCACTGGAATGCCGCGTCCATTGTCTTCAACCGTTACCGATCCATCGACGTGCAGTGTTACGCTGACGAGGTCGCAATAACCGGCTAGCGCTTCATCAATCGCATTGTCGACGACTTCATAGACCAGTTGATGAAGTCCGGATCCATCATCCGTATTGCCGATGTACATGCCAGGACGGGTTCGTACCGCCTCTAGATCTTTAAGTACTTTGATTTGTTCCGCACCATACGAGTTTGTCATTCATCTGCCCCAAACGGATCAATTTTTCCATTTTGTACGTTCAGGCCAAAAACCTGACCTGAACTCCTTATTCTATCATAATTCGTCGAACTTATTAAGACCTGTCCTATACCTTGCAGATATTCCAAAATGCTCATAAAGCGCCTTTCATCAAGCTCTGAGTCGATATCATCTAATAATAGCAAGGGAAAGCACCCATTTTTTTCTTTGTATTGCATGCGGACCGCAAAGAGAATCGAGAGCATAAAAGAACGCATTTGGCCCGAAGAGCTGAAACGTTTGGCAACGTGTTCATCGAGAAGGATGGACATATCATCGAGATGCGGGCCCATAGCTGTACGATGATAGAGCAGCTCTCGAGGGGCAAGATCCAAAAAGCGCTGGGAATAGCTTTCCTCATAATCCGAAGCAGAAGTGGACTTACCAGACATCCCCTTCACGGTGTAACTTAATTTTAAATCTTCTGTTTCGGAGAATAATTCACGATAAAGGGAACTAATTAAAGGGGACAACTCTTCAAAAAAACGAAGACGTGCACGAACCAGGTTCAACGCAAACGGTAAAAGGGTTTTCTTGAAACTATAGTAAACCCCAGGTTCGCAATGCGGTTGATGAATGAGCTTCTTGATATGACTGTAGTGACGTCGATAAGAGCTCAGTTGAATAAGGTAGTCTGAATTCAGCAAGGCAATCATCTGATCGAGAAAGCGACGGCGAAGATCGGGTGCACCCTCAAGAATTTGCCGTGATGCACTGGAGAAAAGCATGATGCCACCCATTTTTAAATAATCAAGAGTGCTACGCTTGTCTCCATCAACCATACGTTGAGTTTGTTTGCCATCATATTGAACTCTGAGATTCCAATTGAGCTGATTGCGATGTAATCGACCCGCAATTTCAAAATCACGATGGGAAAAGGCCACACATTCCTGCAAAAGATGGGTTCGAAAGCTCTTGGTGGTCAAAAGAAAATAGATGGCCTCGAGAGCATTCGTCTTACCCTGACCGTTTGGGCCAAAAAAGAGATTCATTCCCGGACGCAAACCGATTGGTTCACTGTCCAGGTTCCGAAATTGATTAGCCTGTAATGTTTCTAACCACAAGTTTTAACCGTTAATGCGCATGGGCATGATGACGTGTTTGTAATCGTAGGCCACATCTTCTTTCATTATTTTGAAAAGACCCTGGGAACCGGTTTGCCGCAGGTACATTTCGATGGAATCGCACGTCATATTCTTTAGGAAGTCATAGAAATAAGTAACGTTATAACCCACCTCAAACGCCTCCCCATCGTATTCGATCTGGACTCGGTCGCGCGAAGCACCGCGTTGGCTGTTAACCAGTACGACATTCATTTCACCTTTAGTAAACTGAATGCGGACCAATTTACTCTTATCACTGAGAAAGACCATTTTCCTACGCATGATTTCCAAAAGTTGACTGCGCTGGAATTGAAAGACCTTATCGTTATTGATGGGAATGGCACGTTCATACTCTGGAAATTTACCATCGATGACGCGTGAGAAAAGGACCCGTTCGGAGAGACGGAAAAAGAGACGATTTTCAAAAAAGCCAATTTCAAGCATTTCATCTTCACTGGCTGTGGCAATCATTTTTTTGAGTTCCATGATTGTCTTACGGGGAATTAATTGTTCAATTTCGAATGAATCGTCACTGACGGTGGTTTTAAGGACCGACATGCGGTGCGTATCCGTGGAAACTAGTTCCATTAAACCCTCTTTAATCTTGAAAAAACAACCATTTAGCGCATACTTGTGAGGATCTGCAGAAATCGAAAATAAAACCAGGCTAAGACATTCGGAAAAATAGTTGGCATTGATGCTGAAACAATCTTCAAAGCCGAACATGGGAATGGTTGGGTAATCATTGACGCTCATGGTCTCAATATCATCAAATTGAATATTCCCTTCAGCAGAAACAATATTTAATAACGTACCTTCATTCATCGAGAAGGACATCTGCTGATCCGAGCAGCTGCCTAAAATTTCAAGAAGCTTGGCAGCATCAATCGTGAATGCTCCAGGCTCTATGACTTGGGCAGGGCATTTCGTTATAAAACCGACATCAAGATCAGTGGACTTCATCGTTAACTGATTGTTTTCAGCTTCAATAAGTACATTGGAAAGAATGGGCATGGTGTTCTTCTTCTCCAGAACACCCTTGATCAATTGAAGTTCACTGTGCAGTGATTGGCGATTGATAATGAATTCCATATTGTTATAAACCTTGTTTGTTTTTTTTAGCAGTCTTTATTATAACCTGTGGAAACTGTGGAAAACCTTCCGATAGTCAGTATTCTAGTCGAAAATGGCCTGTGGATAAATACGAAAGCCTGTGGAAAAGATGTGTGCAGAAGTGGAAAACCAATTTTCTGGTTCATTTTTCCACATGTTTCCACAGTTGCTGTGGAAAACAGCTTGTGGATACCTGTGGAAAGTTTTGCATCGATCTAGTGCCACAGTCGTTTTCATCACTTCAAGGTCATGTGGAAAGAATTAATCAGGTCTTGAGTTTCACTGTCCACAATCATCGTTTGCTCAATCTTTTGAATGGAATGCAGGACAGTTGAATGGTGCTTATTGCCGAATGCAACGCCAATTTCAGGTAGAGACATGCCCGTCAACTGACGAGTCAGGTACATGGCAATTTGCCTTGGTTGCGAAATCCGTTTCGAGCGACTCTTAGAACAAAGTTCCTTACGAGTAATCCTGAAACGATCAGCAACCAAATTTTGAATGCGTTCACAACTAATATGGACCTGCTCGTCGGGAACGACATGCCGTAGACATTTCTTCGCCAGCTCCATGTCAATTGGTCGCCGATTGATTGACGAAAATACGATAATCTTATTTAGTGCGCCTTCAAGTTCTCGAATGTTCGTTTTTACTTTTGTGCCGATAAATAAAAGCACATCATCTGGAATGTGGATGCCTTCTGCTTCCGCCTTCTTTTTCAAAATGGCGATGCGCGTTTCTAAGGATGGAGGACTGATATCGGCAATTAACCCCCACTGGAAACGACTGATGATGCGTTCCTCCAATTCTTTGAGCTGGCTAGGTTCACAATCACTCGTCAAAACAATAAGACAATGTTGCGCGTGAAGCGCGTTGAAGGTGTGGAAAAATTCTTCCTGTGTACCCGATTTTCCACTAAGAAACTGGATATCATCAATAAGCAGTGCATCTACATTCCGAAAATGGGCTCGGAAATCCTGACCTTTTTGGTGTCTTATTGAATAGATAAACTGATTGGTGAACTCTTCACACGTAGTGAGACAAATATTGATCTTCGGATGACTGTGAAGAAGCTTCGCACCGATCGCATGCAGTAAATGGGTTTTGCCCATTCCCGACGGACCGTAAATGTAGAGGGGGTTGTATGAGCTCGAGGGATTTTCTGCAACCGACTGTGCGGCGGCATGTGCGAATTGGTTGTTCTTACCAACCACGAAATTTTCAAACGTGTAATTACGAAAAAGTTTAACCGACGATTTGCGACCCGACGTGTCCGGGGAGGGTTCTTCCGGAATATCGTCTGCTGCCGCAAACACGATATTAAATCCTGGCTCCTTTCCAAGAGCCTCCAGGATAACCTCAAAATCCCGATTGTAATTTTCATGAAGCCAATCGATCAGCTGACCATCTTGAACAAGAAGCCTTAATTCCGAGTCTGATTCGGACTGGAATACAACAGGCTTGAAATAATGTTCAATCTCCTCCGGAGTGATCCGATTGCTGAGTTCACACAGAACTTCGTCCCATAAATTAGTCAACGCCACCACCCTCAATTAGAACATGCAGACAAGCAATGAAAATTGAGGTTACCATAAGAGGTTTTGGGTGACAAGAAGGTTGTGGAAAAAATAAACAAACTATATTGGTTTCTATAGGTTGGATCAACTTTAAAGATAAACTGATTGTTCAGTTGTAATTAGGATCAAAGCCGGATGAAACCCTTAACGTTTTGTGATTTTCTTAACCCTTTTTGAACACAAATCGCATAAAAAATATCTTGCCTCGCCAAAAAACTGAACCTATAATCCCCTATATAGGACCAAATCAGTCCTATTTAAAAAAAGGAGAGCTGGGTTTGCTGAAAATACCAAAAGAGGTCGATTACGGAATTTTGATACTTCTGGCATTAATGGAGGAAGATCAAGATGAACTGATTCCAGCCACCGAGATGGCCCGACGAACCCAATTATCGCATCACCAGGTGGCAAAGCTACTCAAAAAATTACAAAAAGGCGGTGTTGTGGAATCGATACGTGGACCAAAAGGTGGTTATCGATTGTGCATCAAGCCGGACCACCTCACACTCAGCGAAATTTA
>Ga0070729_10005758_pt1 | contig 12604 bp, 8 predicted proteins | sample tdDd472_FD_66725 | JGI IMG/M metagenome (GOLD analysis project Ga0070729, IMG submission 66725) | Marine sediment microbial communities from the Atlantic coast under amendment with organic carbon and nitrate - tdDd47.2 | ecosystem: Environmental > Aquatic > Marine > Coastal > Sediment | place...
GTAAACCGTGAACTGTAAACAGTGAGCGTCGCGCGTATCGAGCGTCGCGCGCTAGCGCGCCGCGACTAGTCGACGACGCGCATGCCGACAACGATCGAGCACGTGTAGCGATCGTCGCGGATCTCGGCGGCCGCGCCCACGGGCGGGCTGCCTTCGCTCTGCGTCCGGTTCATCGTGATTTCGATGACCTTCAGGATGCCGCGCGAGTCGAGTTCGACCTGGCGGCAGAACTTCGCGATCTGATCGCGCGTCACCGGCTTGGTGCCGCCGCGCGAGCTGCGTGTCACGGCAACTTTCCAGCGCAGTTCCTTGCCCTTGGGCGGGATGCGCGTCGGGCGCTCGTTGGTGACCGCCGGCGTGCCGCCGAGGTGTGCGCGCGCCGCGTTCTCGACCAGCGTGATGTGGTCGAGGTCCTTCAGCTTGCTCGCGCTCAGCTGGTTGATGAGCGTTGTGACGCCGGTCGCTCGCTGGCGGAAGATCTTGGCGTCCCGCTCGGAGTTCTCGATCGCCAGCTCGTAGGCGCTCGCCTGGTCGTACGACTCCTTGGCGACCCAACCCAGCACGCAAACGAGAATCGCCATGACGACGACGTAGAGTTTGACGGGATCTTCGGTCATCGCCGCCTCCGGCCCTTGGCCTCGCGCCAGCTCATATTGACCTTGCCGTACGAGGAGTCCTGCAGCGGACGCCACTGCCAGCCGCCCTCAGGCTCCATGCCCTCCATTTCGGGCAGCTTGGAGATCGCCTTCTCGACTGCCTGCGCGGCCGATGCGTCGCGCACGACGATCGTGATGCGGGCGTTCTTCTGTTTGATCTCGATTGCATCGAAATCGATGTATTCGATGTCCTTGTGCAGCTTGCCGATGGCGCCCATGATCGCGTTCCAGCGATTGAGCGAGCTTCGGATCGGCTCAAGCCCCTCGCCGCCGACCTGCTTCGAGAGCCGCGACTCCATCTTGCGGAGCTCACGGTTGTAGCGCTTGAGCGTCTCGTGGGCCTCGGGCTGCTCCTCGATCTCTCGCGCGGTGATCTTGTAGCGCTCGGGAACGATCGCTTCGCCCAACTTGCCGTACGCCGTGGTGACGATGTCCATCTCCTGGTAGGCGTCGGTCTGGATGCGGGCGAAGACATCGCGGCGCAGCGTCGACTTCTGGTAGACGAAGAGGAACGACGCCGCCATCAGGACGAGGAAGATGAGCGTGACGCAGACCGCGAGGCCGTTCTTCAGCAACTCGAAGCGGTTGGCGACCTTGAGGTCCTCCTGCCGGAAGTCGAGCCCGAGCGAGTCGTGGCCCAACCCCTTGAGTGCGAGCCCCAGCGCGATCGCCGAGCACGCCTCGAAGTCCGCTTGCTGTTCGCCGTCGCCGCCGTTCCCGTCGATCTTGCCCTTGTAGAACTCCGACGGGCGGAACGCCTCGAGCGACTTGCCGATGCGGGTCGACAGAAGGTCGAGCAGATCCGGGACGCGCAGTCCGGGGCCGGTCACCAGGATCTGGTCGACCTCACCGCCCGAACCGATGGCGGCGCTGCTGCGCACGTATTCGCGCTTCAGGCGGACGACGAACTCATCCCGCTTCTGGCGGAAGAGATCGTGCTCAAGTTCCGCGTGGCTCTTCTCGGTGTCGGCCTTGATGTCGAGACCGCCGTCGACCGGAATGAACAGGTCGCCGCTCTCCGACTCGTGGCTGATGCCGGTCAGTTTCGCGTCCGCCTCTCCGAACTCGATGTCCATGTCGCGCGCCAACCCCTGGGCGATGCTGTCCACGCCCATGCGAATCGAACGCACCGCGCGCAGCTTTCCGTCTCTCAGGAACAGGATCTCCGTCGAACGGTGGCCGATGTTGATCAGCACCGAGCGCGGCGCGTCCTCAAGCAGGCCGGCGAACTCGACCGCGTGCAGCGCGCCGAGCGCGTCGAGGTCGATCGCCAGCATCTCGACGCCCGCGCCACGGCAGGCCTCGATGGTCCGCGAGATCTCGGTCTTCTTGGCCGCGAAAACGAGCAGGTTCGACCCGTCGCCGGTCTCGCCGACCTTGACGTACTGCACGATGACATCGTCCGCGTCGCAGTCGTGCAGATGGTGCTCCACCTCGTACTTGATCACCTTGCGGATCTGGTCGTCCGACTTGAAGGGAACCGGGATATCGCGGGTGACGGTGTCGCGCGCCTCGATGCAGCCCACGACGGCGTTCTTGGCGAAGCGCCCGCCCTTGAAGATCTCGGCGAGCGCGTCCTGCAGCTCCTCGGGATCCGGCATGCCGCCGCGGGGCGTCACCGGCCTCTCGACGTAGCGCTGGACGCGGACTTTTTTTCCGCTGCCTACAAGTTCGACGGCGCGTACACCGCGCGTGTGGATTTCAAGACCGACCGAACGTCCCATGGAAGCTGCCCATCCTATATGCCCTCGGGAAATACGGCTATCCGCCCGTCGGCGAATCCGTGGGGGTCCGTTCTTTCAGAATCTTGTCGATTTCCTGCTGCGACTGTTCGCCCAGGGCCGCGAGCCGCTCCCGCTGATCGCGGTTCAGCTCGGAGCGGATCTGTCGGCTGCCCGAGTCATAGCGAATGAGCACGGAACGAAGGCGGCGCTGCTGGCTCGGCGTGAGGTCGTAGCGTTCGGTCCAGTTTTTCAGGCGGCTATCCACCGACGGCGGATTTCCGGTCGGGCTGGCGCGCAGGTCACCGATCCACGCGCCGGCCCCGATGCCCGCGACGAACGCGAGCAGGACGGCGGCGAGAATGGTGGCCTTGAACTCCCGCATCAGCGCTGGTCCAGCAAGGGGTCCGAGCCGGCCACGAGGCGGTCGAACACGTCGGGCACGAAGTCGAGCGCGAGGTACGCGAGGCCCACGGCGGCGAGAACCGCGGCGGCAACCAGCACGCGTCGCGCGAACCGTCGCATCTCGAGAAGCTCCGCCGGGGGCGCAGCGCCGCGCAACCGGGCACTGGCAGCCACCTTGGCGGCAAATCCAGCGGGGGGCCGGGGGGCGCCGGCGAGCACGCCGCTGCCGATCGCGCGGAGCTCATCCAGGCGGGCGGCGAGCGCCGCGTCGGCGTCCGCGTCGCGTTCGATCCGCGTCGCCTCCGCCTCGGACAACTCGCCATCCAGAAAGCGCCACAACTGGGCGTCGCTGATCTCAACCATGGTTCTCCAGCTCGCGCTTGAGGCGCGTTCGCGCGCGGTGCAGGCGGCTCTCCACGGTGCCGATCGACACCTTCAGGACAGCCGCGATCTCGTTGTAGCTCATGCCTTCCAGCTCCCGCAGCGCCAGCACTTCGCGATAGCGGGGGGGCAGTGCCTGGATGGCGTCGCGGACCCGCTGGCGCAATTCGTGCCGCTCGGCGCTCGCTGCGGGACCGACCGTGCCCGACTCAATGTTGGCGTCCTCGGCCAGCGGCACGGAAGGCCGCCGGGAGCGCTTTTTCACGTGGTCCTTGGCGGTATTGGCTGCCACCCGGTAGAGCCAGGTATAGAAGCGGGAACGCCCGTCGAACGCGCCGATGCGGGTGAATGCCTTGAGGAAGACCTCCTGCGCGACATCCTCGACCTCATGCCGATCGCGCACGATGCCGTAGATCAGGGCGAAGATTCGGTCCTGATAGCGCTGGACGATCGCGCGGAGCGCTTCGTGATCCCCGTCGCGCATGCGCGCAACAAGGTCACCATCGCCGGGAATCGCCTCGGCAGCTTTCATAACAGGGAGCATCGTATCGCCCGGGTTAGGACGCCTCGGCCGCGCCGTAACTTCCCGGATTTCGACAGGATGCCGTCCGCGGGAGCCGCGGGGTGCTTCCTTTCAGTCTGCCGAAAGCACCTAAGCTGTTTTGTGCAAGCTACTTAGGGTCATCCTCGGCCAGCATGTGGCCCATCTTGTCGCGCTTGGTTCGCAGGTAACGCTCGTTCGACGGGTTGGAGGGCATTTCGATCGGAACGCGCTCCACGATCCGCAGGTTGTAGCCCTGCAGAGCCCGGAACTTGCGCGGGTTATTGGTTAGTACCCGCATATCCCGGACGCCGAGGTGGCGGAGGATCTGGGCGCCGACGCCGTAGTCGCGCTGGTCGGCCTTGAAGCCGAGCGCGAGGTTGGCCTCGACGGTGTCCATGCCCTGATCCTGAAGTTTGTACGCCTTGAGCTTGTTCTCGATGCCGATGCCGCGTCCCTCCTGTCGCATGTACAGGATGATGCCGCGGCCCGCCTTCTCGATCGCCTGCATGGAGTACTCCAACTGCTCGCCGCAGTCGCAGCGCAGCGAGTGGAAGACATCTCCGGTCAGGCACTCCGAGTGGGGGCGCACCAGGATTGCGTCGTCGTGCGGCGGATTGCCCTCGATCGTGGTCGGGGTATCAATGCCCTTGGTGAGAGCGAAATGGGGCAGGCGGTCCACCATGCTGCGGTAGACATGCAGGGTGAAGTCGCCGTGGCGCGTCGGAAGCGGCACCGATTCGCCCTTTTCGATCAGGCGCTCGTGCAGGCGGCGGTACTCGATCAGCTGAGCAATGCTGCAGATCTTGAGATCGTGCTCGGCGGCGAATTTCTCCAGCTCCGGCATCCGCGCCATCGTGCCGTCCTCGTTCATGATCTCGCAGATCAGCCCGGAGGGATGGTGGCCGGCGAGGCGCGAAAGATCCACAGAGCCCTCGGTTTGACCGGTGCGGACGAGGACGCCGCCCTTCTGGGCGCGGATGGGCTGGATGTGGCCGGGGCGCGCAAGGTCGGCGGGAACGGACTCGGGGTCGACCGCCACCTGGACGGTGCGGGCGCGGTCGGCGGCGGAAATGCCGGTGGTTACGCCGGTTCGGGCCTCGATCGTGACGGTGAAGTTGGTGCGGAAGCGGGAGTTGTTGTCGGTCACCATGGCCGGCAGCTCGAGGCGGTCCGCGGTCGGCTCATCGAGCGTCAAGCAGATCCAGCCGCGCCCGTGGGTGGCCATGAAGTTGATGGCTTCGGGCGTGACGCAGTCCGCGGCCATGCACAAATCGCCTTCGTTCTCGCGATCCGGGTCATCTACGAGGATGATCATCTTGCCGGCGCGCAGGTCGTCGAGCACTTCGGGAATGGAGGCGAGCGCCATGGGAATTCTCCCGGAGCGCCGAGGAAGAAGCCTTCCAAACAAGCTGCGGCGTGCGTTTGATATGAGTGCCGCGGGGGTGGCGCCCCAATTCACAAGTATAGGAGGTAGAGATGAATCTCCCCAAGGTTGCAGCACTCGTCGTGTGTCTTGCGAGTGGCCCCGCTCTCGCGGGCATCCAACTGATCGAGATGAAGAATGGCAAGCTCTACGAGGCCACCGACTCGGTGGTCGTCGGCGATAAGCTCCGAATCTCCCTCCACACCGGCAGTTCCGACCAAACCATGGTCTTCTCGGTGCCGATCGACAAGGTTCTCCCCGAGCGCGTCTACTACGTGTGGGCGGGCCAGATTGCCGACGCGGACGTCGCCGGGCGCGTGAAACTGGCCGAGTGGTGCCGCACCCAGGGCCTCTTCCGGCAGGCGTGGCGCCAGTACGCCGCCGCGGCGGAAGCCGACGAGAAGTTCATGAAGAAGATTCCGGAGCTGGAAGCGGCGATGTCGGAAGAGGCGGCAACCTGGCACTTCGAGCAGGCCGAGGAGGCGATGCGCGCCGGCGACCTGCATCGCGCCCGCCTGATGGCCGAATCGGTGCTCAAGGACTACCCCGGCTCCAAGGAGGTCGCACGGACCAAGGGGCTTCTCTCGCTGCTGGCCGAGCGCGAGCAGTTCCAGTCGGTTCAGAAGCGCGAGGCCGAGATCGCCGCGCGCGCGAAGGTCCAGCGCCGGGAGTTCGACAAACAGCTCAAGGCGGTCGATACCGCCAAGCTCCACATCCGGAACACCCGGATGAAGTACGTGATGGACGCGCGCCAGCGCCTGCGGCGGGCCGCCTACGCCCTGCGGCGGGCTGCCGACAACATGCGGTCGATGCTGCCGTTCGTCGAGGTGGATGACCTGCGCCTGTCGATCGAAGCGGTGGTGGTCGACACCGAAAAAAACATGGTGGGCGCCTTCACCCGGCTGGCTGACCTTCGATTCCTTTCCGGGGACACCGCGGCGGCACTCGATGCGGCGCACGAGGTGCTGTGGGTCGACCCCGACAACAAGGCGATGGCCGACATCCGGAAGCGCATCCTGAACGGGGAGGGGTTCCGGCGGTACGGGTATCGTCACCGGTACTACGATGGCCGGGTCTGCCGTCGCTTCGGTTACCTCCCGCCTTTCGCCACCCCGTACTACATCCGGCGTGGGTCCGGCATCTTCCCTGGCGTTTCGTGGCCCTATCAGGGCCGCCTGCGCGCCTCGCGTGTGACCATCGGCAGTACTTTCTCCGGCATTCGGTACGTGAGGTAGACGACCCGGTAGGCCTGCTACAATCCCGCATTCCGATTCATCCGAAAGAGAATTGCGGGATACATGAACGAAGAGCGCGCGCCCCTGGAATCCGTCGTCATCGAAAGCGTCGCGCAGCGGCTGGGCATCGATCCTCCGATCGTTGCGTCAGCACTGCCGCTGCTGGAGCGCGGTGTGCCCGTGCCGTATCTGGCGCGCTATTGCCGCGTGGAAGTCGGCGGTCTCGACGAGCGAGCCCTGCGTGACGTCCTCGATGAGGCGTTGGCCGTCCGTGAGTTCGAGAAGCGTCGCGAGTTCATCCAGCGTGCACTCGCCGAGCGTGAGGACGTCCCCGGCAAGGCGCGCAAGCGGATCGCGAACGCGAAGACGCCGACCGAGCTCGAGTACCTGTACGAGCCGTTCCGCCCGCACGGCCGCACGTCCGCCAGTCTCGCCCGCGAGAAGGGCTACGGTCCGCTCGCCGAAGCGCTGCTCAAGGGCGAGAAGCCGGAAGCCGAGGACGAGGCGCTCGCGGGCGCCATCGACATCCTGGCGAACACCTTCGCCACCGACTCCGATGCGCGCATGACGATGTTGCGCGCGATGGAGAAGGATGGCGAGGTCGAGATTACGCCCAGCGCCGGCCGTTCCGATTTTCCGCCGCGGTACGCGTCGCTTCGAGGCCTCAAGGGGAAGCTCTCCCGCCTTGCGCCGCCCAAGCTGCTCGCACTGCTGCGCGGCGAGTCGGAAGGTGCGCTGCATGTCGCGCTTGAGTTCCCGGACGAGAAGATTCGTCATGTCCTGCAGCAGCGGTTCGCCATGTCGGGCGCTTCGGAAGAGGTGCAGGCGATCTACGAGCGTGCGATGACGGTCGCGATGCGCTTGATGCGCACCGCCGTCCTGCGGGATGCGCTGACGGCCGCGAAGGATCGCGTCCAGACCACCGTCGTGCGCGGCCTGCGCATCGCGCTGCACGACCAGCTGCTCTTCCCGCCGGTGGGTTCGCGCCGCGTGATGGGCGTGGATCCGGCGCCGCGCGGCTCGATTCCGGTGGCCTGTGTCGGAACGCACGGGGAGCCGCTGGAGCATGCGCGACCGCGCTTCTTCGGCAAGGACGAGGAGAAGATCGCGGCCGGTCGCGAGACCATTCGCAATCTTGTGAACACACACGACATCGAGTTGATCGCCATCGGCAACGGTCGCGGTCGTCACGAGTGCGAGGCGTTCCTCCGCGACTGCCTGGCGGAACGCGAGAAGGGAGCCCCGCCCGCCGTGGTGGTCAGCGAGGCGGGCCTGGGCTCGTACGCATCGAGCCCGCTCGCGCGTCGCGAATTGCCGTCGCGCCCCGTGCCGATCGTGGGGGCGATCTCGATTGCCCGTCGGCTCCAGGATCCGCTTGCGGAGTTCTGCAAGCTCGATCCGAAGCAGGCAGTGTCTGCTCCCGGGATGGACGATGTGGACGCCAGCCTGCTGAACCGCGAGTTGCGGTCGGTGGTGGAGCACTGCGTGAACCTCGTGGGAACCGACGTCAATCACGCGTCCGCCGAGCAGCTCTCGTACGTGTGTGGACTCGATCGTTCCCGCGCGCGCGAAATCGTTGCGCATCGCGAGAAGAACGGCCCGTTCCTGACCATCGAATCGCTGGCGACGCTGGCGTTCATGGGGGAGCTCGCCTATGGGCAGGCGGCCGGTTTCCTGCGTATTCACGGAGGCGAGAACGCGCTCGACGCGACATCCGTGCACCCCGCCCGCTATTCGCTCGTCGCTCGCATCGCGGAGTCGAAAGGCGCCGCCGTACCCGACCTGATCGGAAACGCGGATTTGCTCGTGGACCTCGACGCGTCCGCGTTCGCGGATGAGACCTACAGCGAGCCGGTCGTCGACGCCGTCGTGGCGGCGCTGCTGGAAGGCCCGCGCGATCCGCGACCCGCCCTGGAAGTGGCTGCACCGCCTCCGGGCGTTCGTTCGGCCGCCGACCTGAAGCCGGGCATGCGCCTGTCGGGTCGCGTGACCAACGTCACGACCTTCGGCGCGTTCGTCGATCTCGGCGTGGCGCAGGACGGGCTCGTCCACGTCTCGGAAATCGCGGATCGGTTCGTGAAGGATCCCGCCGTCGTCGTGCATGCCGGCCAGTTGGTCGAAGTGCGCGTACTCGGCGTGGACGGAGAGACCGGAAAAATCTCGTTGACGATGCGCACGGCACCGCGCGAGGCCCGTGGCGGCAAGCGAGGCGAAGGGCGCGGAGCCGGCAAGGGTCAGGGCGGAGCCGGCGCGGGTGGAGGCGGTGCGGGCCGCGGAGGCGCGGGTCGTGGCGGCCCGGGCGGTGGAGGTCCGGGTAGGGGCGGTCGCGATGGCGATCGCAAGCCCCGTGGCGATCGGCGTGGCGGTCGCGGCCCCGGCCGTGGTGCCGGTTCGCCGTCGGAAGGCGGCATGGAGATCGTGCGGCTCGACGCGCCGCCGCCGCCCACCATGACGGTTCCGAAGGAAAACCCGGTCCCGGCGGACATGAGCGAGGAAGAGTTCATGCGCCGCAAGATGGAAGAGCTGAAGAAGCGCTTCGGGTAGCGGATGTCCGGCGCGAGCTACTCTCGCACGTCGGCGGGATAGGCGTGGACGCGTCCGTCATCGGTGACGGTGACGACCAGTCGTGTGCCTGCAGCGACGTGGACCGGGTTGCCTTCCTCGTACTCGACTTCCCACCAGCGGCGGCTGGCCAAGGCGTCGAAGGCGACCAGTCGGGAACCGGCGGCCACGTAGAGGAACCCCTCGTTGAGGGCGGGAATTCCGGCCGCGCCGTTCTGGAAGTCGAGACGGTCCTGCTGTTGGCCCGCGTCGTCGAGTCGAATGAAGAAACCGTTGCGCAACGGAAGGTAGGTGAGTCCCCCGTGCGCGACCGGCAGGGCTGCGAGTGCGCTGCTGACACGGTACTTCCACAGCGGCTTGGCGCGATCGACCTCGAACGCATAGATGTTCCCGTCTTCGGCGGCCGCGATGATCCGCTTGCCGTCGGTGACGAGTCCGCCGTACAGCGAGGAAGGTTTGGCGGGGGAGAGAATCCGCGTCTGCTTTCCGGTCCGCATGTCGTGAACGAGAATGACGCCTTCGGCGGTGCCCATCACGAGTTCGTTGCCGATGCGTCCCATCCCCGTGACACTTGACCACTTCATCGCGCGTTCGTAGACGATGCGGCCCTTGCGCACCGCGACCAGCTTCTTGTTGCGGGTCGCGAAGTAGACCGTGTCACCCAACGCCTGGCCGGCGCGATGGATTTCGCCGGGCAGATCCGTCTGGTGCATGATCTTCCCGTCGCTCACCCGAACCTCGAACAGGCGGCCCCCGGACGTCGCGAAGTACGCACGGTCCGCTCCGACGAGGAGCGGTGCCTTGATGCGGTCGAGCAGTTTCGTCTGCACTTCCCAAACGGTCGCTCCGTCCTTTGCCCGCAGGGCCAGCAGGCTGGCCTCGTTGGTCGGGACGAGCACGAGATCTTCAAGGACCACGGGTCGCGTTTCCGGTGTGCCGCGGAGCGAGTGCGTCCAGCTGCCGATCTTGGGTAGCGTGACCGCCAGCAATCCGTCGAGGTCCGGGTCGGTGATGCTCAGGTTCGATTCGATCGAATCGAATCCTGTCGATTCGATGCGCACGCGGATTCCGTTGGCGATGTCCATCGTGACCGCGCACGGCGTCCGGCCCACGAGCTTCCCGTTCACGAAGACGCTGGCGCCGTTCGGCTCCGACGTGACGCGGTAGGGCAGCTTGTACCGACGCTCGAACTGCACGAGGCGGTGGCGCGCGACCAGGTCCCGCATCAGCCGGAAGGCGGCGTCCTCGCGGTGGTTGGCGACCAGTTGTTCGAATTCCTTGAGGGAGTCGACGACCTGCTCGATCGATTCGATGCGGCGTCCGAGGTCCGTCAGCAGCTTGCGGTCCGCGATCCAGTTGTTGAGATCCTGGAAGTACTTGCGGGGTTGCTCCTGCGAGGCGGCATCGGCCTGGTCGTAGGCGGCGCGATACAGAGTGAGGGCGCCATCGAAGTCACATCGCCCGAGCAGCGTGCGTCCCTGCGTCTTCGCCTCGGTCACGGCTGCGCGAATCTTTTCGCGCAGATTCAGGCTCCGGACCTGGAAGTAGAGCGGATCGAGACCGCCGAACGCAGGGCCCACGGTGATCATCGACTTGCGCACCTTCTCGATCGGCTTCTCCATGCCACGCAGTTGGCCGGTATCGACTGCCTGGTTGAGCTGCTTGGCGACGGTCTGCGCAAGCGCCGGCCAGTTGCGCCGGCGAACCTCGGCGAGCTGGGATTCCGTCTTGGCAAGATCAACCAGGAGCGAGCCGGTACCCTGCGTCACTTGGCGCTCGCATGCGGAAACGAAGCTGCGGTCGGCGGCAGCGAGTTTCTGGGCGCGTTCGAGGAATTGCTCGAGTTCGACCTTGAGCGACGCAGACGTGCGGGCGCGGAGGAAGCTCGCGCGCGGCTCGGCGAGCCGCTCGAGGAAGTAGTTGAGTTCGGTGACGGCGTCGCCGAGTTCGCCGGTCTTGAGCTGTTTGAGCAGCTGATCGAGCAGAGTCTTGTATTCCCCGCTGATTACGGCTTCGCGCTCGCGCTGGACCTGGGCTGCGCGCTCGGAAGCTCCACCGTCAAACGACTTGCGAAGCGCCTGGGCGGACTGCGCCTCGCTCGAGTCCGGGTGATCCTCGAGGATTGTCGTGATGATCTCGTCCGCGCCGGCGATGTCGCCCGCCTCTTTTTTGGCGTACGCCTCCGCCATCAACTCTTCCGCCGAGGGCGGCATCAACGTGACGCCCACGCCCAGAAGCAGCAGGAGAGCCGCCGCGGCGATTCCGACTCGAACCACGATCTTGCGTCGCTGGATCCGCTCGCTGCTTTGGTCCTGCAGCTCCGAGAGACCTTCGCGCGCCGCATCGTCGTCGGCGTCGATCCGCAACAGGAGCGTGTAGCAGGCGGTCAGCAGGTCGCGAGTCCGACGCGTGCGCACCGCCGTCTTCTGTTCGAGGGTTCGGTCGATCAGCTCGCGCAGTTCCGACTGCGCAAACGTGGCGTTGTCCATGCGTGCGAGGAGTTGCGCATAGTGAAAGCGAAGCGTGGCCGAGTCGGGCGAGATCGCGACTCCGATGCGGCACGCTTCGAGGGCGTGCGGCTCGTCCTCGGCCGAGCTGTGGGTGCGCGCGAGGCGCAGGCTGACCTCCGCCGCCTTCTCGGAGTCCTCAAGCGCCGCGAAGCAGTCGCGGAGCGCCGTCAAGGACTCGATGTGGTCGGGGATGTGGTGGATCGCCTTTTCGAGCGGCTCGATCGCTTCGGCGAACATGCCGTCCGCGGCCCGTCGTGATCCGAGCTGCGCGAGTCGGTCTGCGAGGCGCGTCGGATCTTCCAGCCGCTCAAGGATCGCGACCGACTCCGTCAGGACGTCGATGTCCTGCGGGTTGTACACCAACGCCTGGTCGAGCAGTCGCGCGGCGCGATCGTAGCGTCCGGTGGCGCGCGCCTCGCGCGCCTCCTCGAGGAGCTCCAGCGGCTCGAGCGGCCGCACGAGCTCGATCCGTCGCAGCTCAGAGAGCGCTCCCAGCACGCGGAACTGTGTCGAGCAGACGACATCGCGCAGTTCGCTGACGCTGTTCGGGTCCGAGAGTGCGTCGAACACGTCGATGATGCCCGGGTCGGTCGCCTCGCGGTCGAGTGCCGCGCCCGCGACCTGGCAGTAGTATTCATGGTCGTCCGGAATCAGCTCGCGCAAGTGCTCGATGTCGTCGAGTCGTCGCGCTGCTTCAAGGCATAGGCCACCGGCGTCGAGCATGACCTCGGACAGCGGAGTGTTGGCGCGTTCGTCCTCCGGATCGCGGTCGAAGAACGCGAACGAGCCGCGCTCCCATCCGAACACCTCGAAGATCTCATCCTCGGCGTGGTAACGCAGCGTCTCGGTGATCTCTTCGATGGAGACCTTGCCGGTACCGACCAGCAGTTCGCCGATCGGCCGATACTCCTGCTTCTGCTGCATCAGCAGAATCTCGATGTCCTGGGGCGTCACCTTCCCGCGCCGGACGAACACTTCTCCGAGCCGCAGCGGTCGGGCGGACTTCGTAAAGAAGATCCGCACGCCTTCCGGCGAGAAGTAGATCTTCTTCATGACGCCTTCACGACGCAGCACCAACACGCCACTTTGGCGGTTGGTGTTGAGCGTCTGGAAGACGTCAAACAGAGTTATGTTTGCTAAATCGCCCTTGAACGCCATAGCTGGCGA
>Ga0070729_10005759_pt1 | contig 12603 bp, 10 predicted proteins | sample tdDd472_FD_66725 | JGI IMG/M metagenome (GOLD analysis project Ga0070729, IMG submission 66725) | Marine sediment microbial communities from the Atlantic coast under amendment with organic carbon and nitrate - tdDd47.2 | ecosystem: Environmental > Aquatic > Marine > Coastal > Sediment | place...
CCGATCAATCCACCGAATCCGACATCAGCACAATCCTACCCAACTTACCTACAATCCAGCATTGTCAATTCATTGATCCGTCCAATCAACAGTGGGAATCTATCATCTCTGATTTCTCGACAGAACTGCCGATACCACTACCGACAGACAGTAACCAAACTGCCGGTATGTTATATACCAGTGGGACAACTAGCCGACCCAAAGGCGCGGAAATCACTCATGGTAATCTAACAGCAAATATCGAAGCCCTTCATACCGCGTGGGGATGGCAACACGATGATGTGATTCTTCATGTACTCCCGATTTTTCATGTACACGGATTAATCGTAGCCCTACATGGCGCACTTCACGCTGGAGCAACTGCCGTCATGTTGCCCAAATTTGATGCAGAACAAGCCCTTGAGCTATTACAAAGCGAGCGATTTACCGTATTTATGGCTGTGCCGACTATCCATCGACGTTTATATAATACGGCGAAAGGTCAAACAATCGACCTAAGCCACATGCGTCTGATGACTTCTGGTTCAGATCGGCTTCCTGATGACCTATTTTTTGGCTATCAAAAAACATTTAATTACACATTACTAGAGCGTTATGGTATGACGGAAACAGGCATGAATCTCTCGAATCCATATCGTGGAGAACGTCGCGTGGGGTCTGTTGGGATGCCTCTGCCCGGTGTAGAAGCGCGGATCGTCAATCCGGAGAACGATATTCCATTACCTGATGGAGAAGTGGGAGAAGTTCAGATTAAAGGCGCGCATGTCTGTAAAGGATATTGGCAGCAACCTGAAAAAACTGCCTCAGCATTTACCAATGATGGTTGGTTACGCACAGGTGATATGGGAGTCCGCGCATCAGATGGTTATTTCACACTAAAAGGTCGTGCCAAAGATTTGATTATCACTGGTGGGCTAAATGTCTATCCACCCGAAGTCGAATTGATACTCATGGAACATCCTTCCGTTTCTGGCTGTGCAGTGATCGGTTGTCCTGATGAAGAATGGGGTGAGCAAATCACGGCTGTCATCATCACAGTAGACAATACAACTGTCGAGCCCGATGAGCTAATCGTCCTCTGTCGTGAACATCTAGCATCGTACAAAGTGCCTCGCCGCATCATTTTTACTGATGATTTTCCACGTAACGCACTCGGTAAAATCCAGAAGGCAAAGCTACGTGAATCGTTATGTTAACCATATTTTCTGTAGATGATGATTGAAGTAAATACAAGTTCCACTGTTCAAGTAAAACAGAGATTTAGAAACACTATTTGCAAATATGTTGCATATCGTTATAAATTCGCTGTAGAATTAGGTAACGTAAAATGAGTTAGATTTAGAGTGTCAAATGAGAACATACAAGCCTCAACAACATAAATCAAACGTTTTACAAAAATCTCATAGAGCAAAAAAACAAGTTAACTCTAACAAACATCTTGATGGTCAGAGTACGCAACACAACTCCACTCAACTATCATCAGAAACAATATTACAATTGCAACGTACTATCGGCAATCAAGCAGTACAGAAGCTACTTCAACGAAACCAATCAAACGATCAAAATAATAATCTTACATCCTTGCTGACCCCGACTGACAATCAACAGGTTGTACAGCTTGATCGAGATCAGCATGGTAACGGTTGTCGCTGTTCGACCTGTTCGCGCGTTCAAAGGACTATAGATGAAAATGGTCGAGTTCAACGCGATGGAAATGTGAGTGATAAACTACAACGAGAGGGTGAAGGTATTGACTATTCCCCTAATGACTTTCAAGCGATATTAGCCATGTGGAAAGAAAAAGCACAAACAAAAGTTGCCCCTGTCTCTGGACCACACATTGACGCACCAGTCTATAAAGGACCTGATTCAGCGACAGCCGTCCGTTCTTTAGTAACTTCGGCATCACCATCAGGTAGCGGAGCGGCAGCGTTTTTAGCTGAGAGAGTGAAGGAACTACAGGGGCTTGGGCTTAGTTCGGAAGTTGACGATGTCGACGCGCTTATTCCCGTATTGGCGGCTGATATGAAGAAAAAGAATGATATGAAGCCACCCAATGAACAACAGAAAAATGTAGACTGGATGGCAGCAGCAAAAGGTCAAATCGAGGGCAATAAGACAACCGCTCTCACGACATCCGATGATAAATATACAGCCATTAAGGGCGGTGTAAAGTTTGATGAATTACACGAATTCATACACATTTGCGCGGCACCCGGTGGTGAATCTGCATTGATGCACTTCAATCTCAATATGAACGAAGGTGCAGTCAATCTCTTCTCAGAATTGGTAGCACCACTCGTAGGCGTAAACTTGGTAGGGCGTTATCCGCCAATGACAAATGTAGTGAAGGCACTTGTCGCTAGTATTAATGCACAAGGCGGTGATGGATTAGGGTTACTCTACGGTGCAACATTCAAAGGGGAAGTCGATCAATTCTTCGATGCTGTGGGGGATGCCTACGTTAAAGGTGACAAAAAGCCAAATGGAAAAAATAAAGGATTTTCAGATAAAAAGTGGGATGCTCCGACAGCGGCAACAACAATCAAAGGTTATATCCAAAACTGGAGCTATAATAACCTTAAGAATGCTTTCCTCTAAAAAATTTAAAGCGATTCGGGAGAGGTATGGCCATCTCTCCCAGTTACCGTTGACAATACATTTACCCCAATAATTGTTGAAAACTTCTATAAAATTGAAAAATCAAAATTGTGTGATCCACTGTAAACACAGCATATATATGTCCTGCGATTACGAAACGGCTTAATTATTAAATGAGCTTATCCTTAGAAGATTTCCTGTATTACTTCAGAATACTAATTTTCGGATTTATCATTTTGATATAAAAGTTACCAAATTGTTTAACTATCCAATTGAAAGATGAGTAATGCCAATATCAACCACAATACTTGAAAACGGTGTCGTAAAAACTTGGGACAGCGACGCTTCAATTTTAACATTTACGATACCTAATTCTAATAGGGCTACAGTAGATACGTACATTGAAGCTGTTTTAGAAAGTGTAAAAAACTGGGATACGTCCAACCCCTATTATGGTATTCAAGACATCACGAGCCCCGACGTATCCCTGACTCCATATCTTCGAGGACGATTGCCTGAGATCACACAATTATTCATGGACAAAGAAATTAACAGTTATATCGTACTAGTTATGGACAACAGCTTTACAGCAGGTGTTATGAAAGCATTCGGACGACTTATGTCTAGGAATACGCCATTTGTAACCATAAACTTTGTAACGGATATATCAAAAGCCCACGAATGGATCGCCAAACAACACACTCCGATAAGTTAATATACAATCAACATAATCGTAGCTAAATAACTATACAACCGTCTGCTAAGATATGGATATGTTGTCCAGTTTGCAACAAGTCATAATTAGCTTTATCGGCAACTAGCACGGGTAACTCTATTTCATAAATCTCCTGTGCGACGACAGCACCCAAAACCAGAATACCATCCATTTCAGCGAGGATAATCGCCGAGGGTGCTGTCTTTTGGCGAACTGCTTCTAATAACACACTACTAGCACTACTTGACCCACGACCCATCGGCATGACCAATATGCGACCCGCCACATTTTGCCCTGACTCTGGATGGTGGCGGTCTATAATTTCACCAGTATCTGGATTTAGACCACCCCATAAACTGAGCGGTTCGGACAAACGGAGCACCTCACCCTCAGCTACTCCTGAGACAAAAACACGAGTTCGGATTATGTGCTCTGCCATAACGTCTCATCCCTCCACACACGACCTAATTCCGCAGACCGCACACATTCTTGTAAACTACCATAAACCGTAGATAAACCGATGTTTCCAGGGGCGTAATGTGCAAATTTACCTGAATTTGTCATTAATGTACCCTGTTTGACACGCATAATCGGCGTTACGACAACGCAGGTATCTACAATAATCGTTACACCTAACCCTCGCAGTTTTTGCAACCAACCACGCTGTTGAAGGGCAGCTAAAACGATGCGATTGGTACAAACGATAAACTCAATTCCTGATTTTGGTGGATGGGCTTCTACAAGTGGTATCAGTTGTTCAAATTCCGGTAACGAAAAATGAGGGCTACCCAACGCAACTGCATTAATTTCACCATCCGAAGTAGTCGCCAGTCGATCACGAACACGCCGCAGGTCATCCATATCTACATCAATAATTTTTTGAGGCTCTCCACCCTGAAACGCATCATCAAAGGTAGCAGCTTCGGGTGTAATCCCAATCGCATGAAAGAGACCAACTGCGCCAGAAGAAGCTGTCGCAGCGCCCAATGCCTTTAATTGATCTTCAGTAGCATCAGGTAAAAGTCCGTCGATTACAGGAATCAGATTTTGAGTTTGTGCACCGATGAGATAACCTAAAACTGGAAATAAAACATCTTCAGATAATAATTGTTGCGGAATATCGGTTAACCTGAACAACACTTGACCACCTCGATTTTCAGACAGATGCAATCCTGCGGCTGGGGCACGTCCTGTTAATGCACAACAAATATCAATGAAGTCACCATAACGTTGTGTCCGCGCACCAAGTACCGAGTTGGCAAATACGATAGCATTACTTTCTGCCCATGCGATTTGCTCACCAAAAGCAGGTCGTGCTGTGGTCTGATAAGGTGTACAGGTATAAATCGGCTGACACCCCAATTTTTCATAACCCAACATCGTTTGACGTGCCCAATCCGCAACTTGTGCTGTCCCCTGAAACATTTCAGGGTGCATAAGGTCAAGTGCACCGACATTAAGCGTCGTCGGAACAACAACCTGCCCCTCTGCGTCTACTAATTTCTGCACAAATTCTAAACCCGAAATACCATGATAAAGGACACCATCAATATGTGCTGAAGTAATATCTAATAATTCCACCGCACCATAGACTTCCGCCATCGTTGTCAAAATCCGCATGGCAATCTGTGTCGCTCGGCCCATTGTGCCATCTAACATTTGCTGGTCTTTAGATGTGAGTTGAAGAGTCAAAGAAAATCACTTTCGATTAGGAAAACTTAATTATTGCTGTACTGTATATCAGAGTAAAGCTGTCGTATTTTACAACAAAAAGGTATACCTTCTCAGACAAGTGATGGGATTCACTTTTGTCTTTAATATCATTATCATCTAAAAGGACTTAGATTATTCAACCATAATCACTACATTGAGGCAAATATGACAACAGCAGTAAAACAATCAGACTCAAATGTAACACAACATTGGAGTGATGATAAAACGACCATTACCTTCAAAATGTTGGATTCGACACGATTAAGTGTAGATACTTATATAAACGGAAATCTTGAGGTTTTAAGGGAATGGGATAAATCTCAAACACTTTATACAATTCAAGATATTGCCAATCCCAATGTCACCCTCACACCATATCTAAAACAACGTTTAAGCGAAGTTACCGATTTTATTAAAACACACCAAATCCCTGTAAGATCAGCCATCGTTATGGAAAATAACTTCACGGGTCAAGTGATGCAAGCATTTGGTCGTCTATTTACAATCAATGCAAAATATTTAACCCAAGTATATTTCACCGACATGTCAAAAGCTCAAGAGTGGATCAATAAACAACAAACTTCAATGAGCTAACGTCCTACTAGCACAATCGTAGACCGATCTCCTGCCATAATGAGGGATTGGTCTTTTAGAGTGGGTTCTCGACCAGCCGAGAAACTATCATCAGGCGATGGCATCATCGTATTCACCACCACACGCCACGTCATATTATCAGGTAATGGAGGTAAATCGAACGTAAGTGTTTCCCAATAAGCATTCATAATGACGTAGATATAGTCATCTGGTTCAAACCCTTCTCGAGCATGACGACCACACAACAAAAATGCCAGCGAATAACTGTGTTCTGACCAATCAGGTTGCCATAATTTTGTGCCATGAAATGATATATCGGGATAGCCAGATCCTACATGATCTTGATGCTGGAAAAACGCCCGTCCACGCAACACTTGATGTTTCTTACGGAATTTGATGAGATTACGTGTAAAACGATACATCTCCTTGTGTTTGCGAAGCAGTCGCCAATCAAACCAATTCAATTCATTGTCATGGCAATAGGTATTGTTATTTCCATACTTCGTAAATCCAACCTCATCCCCCATCAACATCATCGGCACACCCTGGCTAACCATCAAAATCGTCAGAAAGTTCTTCATCTGCCGTTGGCGCAAGGCGTTAATATTAGAATCGTCGGTCTCACCTTCCCAACCACAATTCCAACTATAATTATCATTCGCACCATCGCGTCCATCTTCACCATTCGCATAATTATGCTTACTGTTATAAGACACTAAATCATGCAGGGTAAATCCATCGTGTGCTGTTATGAAATTTATTGACGAGCGTGGTTCACGTCCACCATATATATCGGGTGACCCTTGTATCCGCGATGCTAATTTACCAACATGACCGCTATCGCCTTTGACAAATTGACGTATCTCATCGCGGTATCTACCATTCCATTCTGCCCAACGTCCATAGGCGGGAAACGATCCAACCTGATACAATCCACCAGCATCCCATGCTTCGGCAATCAACTTAGAATCTGCCAGAATGGGGTCATGTGCAAGCATCTCAAGTAAAGGGGGATTCGGTAACGGTGCACCATCTTGATCACGTCCAAGAATCGAAGCGAGATCGAAGCGAAAGCCATCAATATGATATTCGGATACCCAATAGCGCAAACATTCTAATACCATGCCGCGCACTATCGGATGATTGCAGTTAAGCGTATTGCCTGTACCACTAAAATTATAATAATGTCCATCAGGGGTGAGCAAGTAATAAGTCTTGTTGTCAATTCCCCGAAACGAGATTGTCCTACCGTTTTCATTTCCCTCAGCGGTATGATTAAAGACAACATCAAGCCAGACTTCAATACCGTTATGATGACATTCTTTCACAAGATTTTTGAGTTCATCCGACTGCATCCCAAACATACTTGTAGCAGCATAACCAGACTTAGGCGCAAAAAATCCAATCGTGCTATACCCCCAATAATTCATCAATCGTTCACCCGTTGCAGGATTAGTGAGGGTATTGTCAAATTCATCAAACTCAAAAATCGGCATCAATTCTATACAATTCACACCGAGATCTTTTAGATATGGGATTTTTTCAACAAGTCCAGCAAATGTGCCTGACGACTTCACCTTAGAAGATGGATGCTGTGTAAATCCTCTAACGTGCATTTCATAGATAATCAAGTCTTCAAGCGGGATATTTAGTTGGCGATCCCCTTCCCAATCAAAATCATCGATGTGTAAACGCGCACGATGTTGATAGCTATCCTGTTCATCATACGGTTCGCCCCACACATCACGTCCGCCAATTTGCTTGGCGTAGGGGTCAGACAAAATCTGATAGGGATTAAATTGGTGACCACTATTCGGATCATGCGGACCATCAAATCGAAAGCCATATTCGATATTTTCATAATTAAGGTCGAATACCGTCATGGCATATACATTACCGATACGGAATTCATCATAAAATGGAATTTCGACAAAGGGTTGCTTTGCACCTTTTTCAAATAACACCAGTACACAAGCTGTTGCATGAATCGAAGCAATTGAAAAGTTTATTCCACCCGGGATGCGTGTAGCCCCAAATGGATGTGGTTTACCCGGACGAAGTGCATATCCCTTGTACTCATGTGTCGGGTAAGTATCAATCCTCTGCATGTTATTGCATCATTTCAATTCCAGTTTGTACATCAGGGACAACCGCAAAATGCTTCAAAAAGCCCGTCATTTCCATTGCATCACGAATACGATCTTGCAAACCAACGAGCATAACACGCCCTTTGTTTTCATTAATTTCTCGATGCAATAAAAGCATTACCCGTAGCCCAGCACTCGACATATAATCAACTTGGCTTAAATCTAATAATAATTTTGGGGTTTGATGTGCAGAGCCCAACACAACATCTTGTAAGGCGTGAGAGGTATTGGCATCGACCCTACCTTTCACACTTAAAATTTTTACATCGCCGACATTCATAAATTCAACTTCCATAATATGTAAGTAGTCCCAAATATACGCGACCGTATATTTTCAAATATTTTCATTTACCTTCATTATATCGTGAAATGCAATGTTCGCATTTGTAATTCTGCACACTTATTGACACCACATATCTAAAAACGTTGGTTAGTTCGTACAAATGGCATTAATTCAACATGATAAATATGATAAATCTCTCATAAGTGACAAATAACATTTGTCGAATCTAACAATACACGGCATACTATTTTCATTACATGATTGTGAAACATGTACGTTTAATGATATCAAAATTTAATATTTCGAAGGATTTCAGGATTCAATCTGTGTGAATAATTCATCAGGATTTTCAACGTTTTTAAGAATAACTAGACTCAACCGTTTAGTTGATTTTTCACCTGTCGCCATCGCACTTGGATTGGCGTTGGTGGTTTCATCAATTTTACTAATTGCATTAAGTGCCAACCCCATCGAAGCCTACTCAGCAATGTTTGAAGGCGCATTTGGTACGGAAAATGCTACTGCTGAAACACTCGTCAAAGCCACACCAATTTTATTTGTCGCCATTGGTATCACAGTTGCATTTCGTGGTGGTATGATCAATATTGGTGGTGAGGGGCAGATGATTGCAGGCGCATTAGCAGGTACTACTGTCGCGCTCGTATTAGGTCCAATGCGCTTTGACCCTGAAATTGCTAAAGAACTTATTGCGCCTGACCTGATCATTATTACGTTATCTCTGCTGGCAGGTTTTTTTGCAGGCGCATTATATGGCGGATTAGCTGGGTTTCTCAAAGCCTATTTTGATGTCAACGAAATCCTGAGTACGATCATGCTCAATCAAATTGCTGTGCAGATGATGAATTATCTACTCAATGGCATTTTACTCGACCCAGAAGCGGCAGGTGTCAATAATATTCCTAAAACGGCGCGGCTTGTTGCATCAGCACAACTCCCCCGGCTATGGATTCCGATTGGCGACCCCGTCATTTTTGATCGAACCCGTCTACATTGGGGTCTACTCATTGCCATCATACTGGCAATCATTGTATTTATCTTCATGTGGCGTACTTCACTTGGTTATAAAATTCGCGCTGTTGGCGAAAGTGAACGCGCCTCACGCTATGCAGGGATTGGTGTAAAACAACAGATGATGTTCTCAATGTTCCTTGCAGGTGGGTTCGCTGGATTAGCTGGTGTCGTGCAGGTACTCGGTTTACAGTATCGTTTACAGACAGATGGTTCACCTGCTGGGTTTACTGGTAACGCAGGTTTTAACGGCATTGTGGCGGCACTCTTTGGAGGGTTAAATCCAATTGGTGCAATTCCTGCTTCTGCCTTCTTCGGCGGATTATTAGTCGGAGCACAAAAAATGCAACGAGAAATCGGTGTTCCTGCATCACTCATTACAGCGGTGAACGGGTTAATTGTGGTCTTCGTTGTTAGCAGTGAGATATTTATAAAACGGAGGGCCAGACGACGAGTTGATCTTGCCAATCAGGACAATCTAGCAGAATCAGCAAAAGACAAAGCGGAGGTACAAGTCTAATGGAAATAGATCAGATTTTTACCGCCAGTGTCTTCGCATCGGCTATCCGCTTGGCAACACCTTACATATTCGCTTCCCTTGGGGAAACTTTCTCCCAACGAAGCGGTGTTCTCAATCTCGGCGTAGATGGCATTATGCTAATGGGTGCATTTTCGGGATTTTATGCAGTCTTCCTCGCGCAACAAAATGAAGCCATGAGTGAACCAGTAGGTTTATTTCTCGGGGTTATCATCGCGTTAATCGTTGGTGGATTGATGGGATTGGCAATGGCATTTGTCAGTGTCACGCTGAAGGCAAAACAAGGAATCAGTGGTATTGGTTTTTATTTGTTTGGATTCGGCTTAAGTGAGTTACTCTTCCAGCAATTGGTCGGCACGCCCAAATCAATTCATGGATTCCCTGACATCCATTTTGGATTCTTAAGTGATCTACCAATCATTGGCGAAATATTTTTCAGACATAATCTTTTGGTGTATCTGGCATTTGCTTTAGTTCCGATTTCGACCTATGTCCTAAACCGCACAACATTTGGATTGATGATCCGTGCCGTTGGTCAAAATCCAGAAGCGGCAGATGCAATGGGTGTCAGTGTAGCCCGTGTACGCTATGCAACGGTCATACTCGGTGGCATGTTTGCTGGATTAGCAGGCGCATCCCTATCCATCGCCCTCATTAATTTATTCCAGCAAAATCTCACGTCTGGTCAAGGCTTTATAGCCGTCGCACTGGTTTATTTTGGTGGATGGAGACCGTGGGCGGTTGCTTTAGGTGCGATGTTATTTAGCTTTGTCAACGCACTACAGTTGCAGATAAAAGTTATTGGTTTAGACGTACCATCAGAATTCGCAGTCATGGCACCTTATGTCATCACCATTATCGCACTCGCTTTTGCATCAAAGCGACTCGAACAACCGACTGCCCTAACAAAGCCATTTGAGCGTGGAGAGTAAGTTTTAAAGTGAGCCATTTATTTTTTAAAGTGTCGAAGTTTACTGTCAAAATCGGCCATATCTCAACTATATTCGGGAATGTGAGGCACTTTTAAACCAAATTTCGTTTGTTAACGGGTGACAAAACCCGATACAAAAACAACTATCTATTCAAGGAGAGAATATCTATGAAAAAATTTGCACTAAGTTTATTAATTCTAGTCATGTTTGTTGCAGTTATACCCTCTATGGCACAGGATGAGGTTTTCCGTGTTGCCGCCGTCGCACCAAGTGCTACTAATGATCTTGCATTTAGCCAGAGCATGTACGATGCACTCATGGCAATCCAAACCGAGATGGGCGAAGATGCATTCCAATTTGATTTCCAAGATGGAACATTTATCGTTGACGATGCAGCTGTCGCATTACGCGAATGGGCAGCGTCTGGTGAATATGATCTCATTATTGCGCATGGGTCACAATTTGGTGGAATTGTCGAAGAACTCGCTAGTGAATTTTCAGATGTATCGTTTGCATGGGGTACAGACGAAAACACATTTGGTCTCGATAATGTTTATGCTTACACTGCCGCCGCCGATGAAGGTGGTTATGTGAACGGTGTTCTTGCCGCAAATATGACCGAAACAGGTGTCATTGGTGTCATTGGGCCAATCGAAGTCGGTGATGCAAAACTCTATGTTGACGGTTTTGTTTCTGGTGTTGCATCGGTAGATGAATCTATTTTGGTAAATGTTGTCTACATTGGCTCATTCGGTGATGTCCCACTCGCCACAGAAGCCGCCGAAACCCAAATCTCCAATGACGCAGACATTCTAACGGGTTCTGCTCAAATGGTTGTAGGTCCAATTGCCGTTGCAATAGAAAACGAAGCCCTCTGGTTTGGTACACAAGCCAGTCAAGCTGAATTGAGCGAAGAAATCGGTGTGACCTTCCAAGTTTATAAATTCGATACGATTCTGTCACAGATTATCGCCAACATCGACGAAGGGATTCTCGGTGGTGAGTCCTTCACCCTGACCCTCGAAAATGAAGGTCTTGTTATCGAAATTGATGAAGACATGGAACTCAGTGATGAATTGATGACCATCTTGGATGAGACAGTTGCTGGTATCGCCGAAGGTGAAATCGTACCATTGCCAGAAGAAGAAATGTTGGAACCTGAAGCAACCGAAGAAGCTAGCGACTAGGCTAAATCGAAAAATGTCATTTGCGTACGGGAGGGTTTAGAAACCCTCCTCTACAACAATTCCAAAATTGAGAAAAACACGATAAATATCATGACAACAACCACACTCCCAACAGGACACAAACGCATCGATCATATGGAAATGAAAGGTATCGTCAAACGCTTTCCCGGTGTATTGGCGGCTGACAACATTGACTTTGATGTAAAATCAGGCGAAATCCATGCCCTACTCGGTGAAAATGGCGCGGGTAAATCTACATTGATGAAGATGCTCTACGGTTTATATCATCCTGATGAAGGGCAAATCTTTATCAATGGAACACCAACTATCATTGACCGTCCGCAAGATGCAATCAAATATGGCATTGGCATGATTCATCAACATTTCATGCTCGTCCCATCATTGACCGTCGCTGAAAACATTGCATTGGGTATGAAGTCTTCACGTGGAATCCGATTGGATTTGGATGTCGTTACCAAACGTGTCTTGGAATTGTCAGAGCGATATAATCTTAAAGTCGATCCTAAATTACCAATCTGGCAACTAGCAGTCGGCGAACAGCAACGTGTTGAGATTTTACGGGCACTCTACAAAGGTGCCGCATTGCTCATCCTTGATGAACCAACCGCTGTCCTAACGCCACAAGAAGTTGATGGCTTATTCCAGATTCTCAACCAATTGGCGGATGACGGACACGGACTTGTCTTTATCTCACACAAGTTGCATGAAGTCCTCGAAATTAGTAACCGTGTGACCGTTTTGCGTGATGGTCAACGAGTAAATGCTATCGCAACCCGTGACACCACGAAGCAACAACTCGCGGAGATGATGGTTGGCCGACCTGTTTTGCTCGAATATGACAAA
>Ga0070729_10005760_pt1 | contig 12601 bp, 5 predicted proteins | sample tdDd472_FD_66725 | JGI IMG/M metagenome (GOLD analysis project Ga0070729, IMG submission 66725) | Marine sediment microbial communities from the Atlantic coast under amendment with organic carbon and nitrate - tdDd47.2 | ecosystem: Environmental > Aquatic > Marine > Coastal > Sediment | place...
CCTGGATCGCCGACCGGATCGAGGTCGAACTGCGCTTCGACGCGGCGTCCGCAGAGGGAGCCCTTGAATCTCCGGTCAGTCGCCGAACTGCACCCGGCCCGGCGTTCTCGACGCTGCTGACAGCTGGGGTGATGGGCATGGACGCGGACCGTGCAGTCGTGTTGCCCGGCGAGGCCCTGGGCACCTGGGCGGTGGTCTGCCGCAATACGCTGTCCCAGCAACACGTCCAACCACTGATCGACTGGCGTGCCCGCCAGGGCTACCACGTCGAGGTCGTCCTCTCCGAAGGGACGCCGGCGAGTATCAAAAGCGAACTGCAGGTAGTATATGATGATGCGGTACTGCCGCCGCTGGAGTTCATTCTCATCGTCGGTGACACCGAGTCACCCTACCGAATCCCGACCTGGAACGAGACACTCTCGGGATACGGCGGCGAGGGAGATCACTACTACGCCACCCTGGACGGCGACGATATCCTGGCCGACGCCCACGTGGGCCGATTGTCCTGTCGAACCCTGTCGGGACTGGATGTGGTCGTCGATAAGATCCTCAACTACGAGCAGTCTCCGCCCATGACCGATCTGGGCTGGTACCGCAAGGGCTGTGTGATCGGTGATCCGAATGACTCGGGCATCACCACGGTCTGGGTGAACCAGTGGCTCAAAGGGCAATTGCTGGCCAACGCGTACACCGCCGTCGATACCATCTGGAGCGGTAACTTCGTGGGCCAGATGATGGCCTCGGTGAACGCCGGCGTCAGTGCGATGGGCTATCGTGGATTCTGGAACATGAGCGGCATCACGCCGGGCCATATCGAGGCCCTGTCCAATGGTCGTAAGTTGCCCGTGGCGATCCTACCCACCTGCGATACTGGGTCTTTCGAGGGCTCGTATACGTGCCACTCGGAAGCCTTTCTGCGCGCTCCGAATGGCGGCGCTATCGCGGCGATCGCCACGGCCACTCCCGGTACCCACACCCGTTACAACAACTGCTACTACCAGGGTACCTGGGACGGCTTGCTCAACGCGTCGGATCCACGGATCGGCGCCGCCCACACCCTGGGCAAGATCGAGCTCTACAACAACTACTACCTCGCCGAGCCGGACCGGGCCGAGATCTGGGCGGTCTGGAACAACATCATGGGAGATCCGGCCTCGCAGATCTGGATGAGCGTGCCGCAACTGCTGAGTGTCGAGTATCCGGATCAGATCTCGGTGGGCGCCGGCGCCGTGGAATTTCGGGTGCGTACCGACGGGTTGCCCGTGTCCGATGCCCTGGTTTGCCTGCATCGTGATGGAGAGTTCCAGGTCGCCGGGCGGACGGATGCCGCGGGCAGCGTCCTGCTGGTCGTACCGCCACTGGCCGCCGGATCGGTACAGGTGACCGTCACGGGTGAGGGATTGCATCCCTATCTCGGTGGGCTGCAGATCGGTACCGTGGACAGGTTCTGCGGACTGAGCGACCTGCAGATTGATGATGATTCGGACGGGTCCAGCGCAGGTAACGGTGATGGCCAGGTGAATCCGGGCGAGACCGTGGAACTCACCCTGGCGGTGACCAACCACGGGACTGGTACCGCCTTTGGTGTCAGTGGTAGCCTCGAAGACAGCGACCCCTGGTCCACTGTCGAAAGCGCCGAGGTCGTCTTCGGCGAAGTGGCTCCCCAGGTGACCCAATGGTCGGCCATGCCGGCTGTGGTCTCGATCGACCCGAGCACTCCTGACGGTACGATCCTCCGCTGGCCATTGCAGGTGACCGATGGCATCGATAACTGGATGTCCGTCGCCCTGGCGACCGTCGAGGCGGCAGATCTGAGGGTCAGCGACATCACATGGGGGGGCGGAACCACCTTCGAACCTGGGCAGTCGGGGCCGCTGGTCTTTGAATTGACCAATGACGGCAGTATTGCCGCCGGCGCCGTGAGCGCCGAGTTGAGCTGCGAAAGCGGCTGGCTCGAGATCACCGGTAATCCAGCGTCTTTCAATCATATCGGCGCAGGTGCCAGCGGCAGCAACGGGCTCGACCCATTCCTGCTGAGCATCAGTCCGGACTGCTACGGCGGGCATCTGGCGTTGCTGCGATTGGATATCGAGTACAGCGACGGCATGCTGGCGACGGCTGAGGTCCCCATCACGGTGGGCACCGCCGAGACCACCGATCCCACCGGACCCGATAGCTACGGTTACTATGCATTCGACAACACGGATACCGACAGCTGGTATGTGCCGACCTACGAATGGGTGGCCCTCGATCCCGATCACGGCGGTTCGGGCACGGACCTGGGCCTGACTGATTTCGGTTGGGAAGAGGACGACACCAAGACCGTTCCGCTTCCGTTTCCGTTCCAGTACTACGGAGTCGAGTTCGACGAGATCAGTATCTGTTCCAACGGCTGGTTGGCCATGGGCGAGACCCCGCTGTTGAACTACCGAAACTTCTCGATACCAGCCAAGGGCAGCCCCGGCAGCCTCATTGCGCCGTTCTGGGACAACCTGTACCAAAGCGGAGCGCGAAAAGTCTACACCCACTACGACGAGAGCGAACACCGCTACATCATCCAGTGGTACAACCTGATGAATGACTACTCGTCGGCCAATCAGAATTTCGAGGTCATCCTGCTGGATCCGGTCTGGCATCCCACAGCCACCGGTGACGGCATCATTGTTTTTCAGTACAACACCGTCAACAACACCGACAGCCGCGACGGCTACGCCACGGTGGGTTTGCAGAACCACGACCGCACCGATGGACTGCTCTACACCTACTGGAACCAGTACAGTCCCGGCGCCGCGCCGCTGACCTCCGGTCGGGCCATTGTATTCCAGCCGTTGGGCGCGCTCCAGTTACCTGCAGGATCGGTGTCACCGGAGGCTTTCCAGGTGGTGCTGGAGCCGGGAGAGCAGGAGCAGCAGACCCTGCACCTGTCAAATGTGGGGGCCGAGGGATCGTACCTGCACTACACGATCGAGACGGTGGATCCCGCCACCTTCCCCGACGGCGAACCGGACAAGAGCATCCAGGGATCCGAGATGACTTTCACCGTCGATAGCTACGAGCCGGGCACGACGGTGGACGTCGAGGTGGCCGTCCACACCATCTCCACCGGATTTCTGACCGTGGTCCAGTTGCAGATGCCGGCAGGAGTGACGCTCAACACAGGTGAGAACCTGAGTAACACCGAGTTGCGTTCCACCCTCTTCTGGAGGGAACAGGTGGGAGAGGGCGTATTGACGACCTGGGATGGCTATCAGGACGGCTACCTCTACTACCTGCCGGACGGGAGCACGGTGACCGCGACTTTGAACATGACTTTCGCCACGGATCTGGTCGGTGAACTGGAGTTTGCCTACCGGCTCGAGGACGAGGGAATCTATTCTCCGCCTGACCAGGTACTGGGTACCATCCGCCTGACCAACGACCTGCCCAGTGTCCGGGTCGTCAGTCCCGATGCCGGGACGGTGGCGGTTATCGGGCACCAGACCGAAATCCAGTTCGATGTGTACAATGCTTCGGATGCCGTGGATATCGCGCTGCAGCGGGAGCCGGACGGACCCTGGACGACCCTCGCCATGGCGGTGGACGCCACCCGTGGTTCCTGGGCCTGGACCGTTACCGGGGAACCGGGACCCCACGCGGTGATCCGGATCAACGACAGCCAGGACCCCGCAGTGTACGATCTGAGCGAGGAGTTCGTGGTGAGCCGCGACCTGCAATGGTTGCAGCTGGCGCAGACCGCCGGTACGGTCGATTCTGGACAGACCGCGGAGATCCTTTTCACCATCGACGCGACCGGGCTGGAATCCGGAGCCTACCAGGCGGTGCTGGTCATCCATTCCAATGCCGGCGAATCCATCCTGGTGCCGGTCGATCTGACGGTGAGGGGAGTCTCGGCCACCGGCGACGAGACGCCCCGTTCGGTGAGCTTGCTGGGCAATTATCCCAATCCGTTCAATCCGAATACGACGGTCAGTTTCACCTTGCCCAGGGATATGGATGTGACTCTGGACGTATATTCGACTCGAGGCCAGCTGGTGCAACGTCTTCTGGTGGGCTCGCAGCGGGCCGGCGTGCATCACGCCGTCTGGGACGGCACGGACAGCGACGGGCACACCGTCGCCTCCGGAGTGTATCTCTATCGATTGGTCACGCCGGATAGAACGCTGTCCGACAAGATGGTCTTGGCCAAGTAGGAGTCGGTTTCACGGAGGAATACCGACTTGAGCAGCACCTATGTGACGACTGATTGCGAATATCGTTATGCGGGAAACGGGGCGCCGGCTAGCTGGTGCCCCGCTTGCTTCGGTGCTGGACGGTTGTCCGGTTGGGGGGATAATTATCCGTTTGACGTGATAATTCGTGCTGTGATATAGTGGATTCAGTTGAGAGTGAAAATATTGACAGAGAAAAGGGCCGTGCTCACGCCCACGTCACTCTCGTCGCGAATCGCCCAATCGCGTTCGCGCATACGCCCGATCTTTTGGAGGTTACACTATGAAATCCTTGCTAACGGTTCTATGCATTCTGATGCTGTCCACTGTCGCATTCGCTGCCAAACCGGTCATCGAGAGCAACGGCGCGGACCTTTCGCGCATCGCCTGCCCCTTCGAGGTGACCACTTACGACTGGGACTTCAACACAGGGGACCATGGTTTCATGCCCACCGTCTGTGACGATACCGGTGGCGCTCCCGTGTGGGCCTACGGTATGGACACGAATTTCCCCGGCATGAACCTCTGGGCCACGGTTCTCGATGGCGATTATCCGACCGATTCGGGTGAGGCCCTCGTGTCGCCGAGTTTCATGGTCGACACCAGCACGAACCTCGTGCAGATCGTCCACTACTTCGACACCGAGTTCAGCTACGACGGGATGAACCTGATGGTGGGCGACGTGGTGGTCCCGCCCATGGAAGGCTACTCGGATGACGAGCTCTCCGACAGCACCAGCTACTATGCCTTCTGCGTCGACGGCCAGCCCGGTTTCTCCGGCCATGACCTGGACGAGTGGGTAATGATCACCAGCTGCTTCGACCTGGCCGAGTTCGAAGGCCAGGAAGTGGCTCTCGAGCTGCAGTTCGGCTCGGACAGCAGTATCCAGTACCCCGGCTGGTACCTGGCCAGCATCGTGGTTGGCGGCACCCAGCCGGTAGGCAACGAGAATTCCAGCTGGAGCTCGTTGAAGGCGCTGTATAGGTAAGCATGTCTGTTGAATCGGCTTCGCAGGAGGGACCCGGTGCGAACCGGGTCCCGCTGCGTATTTGCAGCCAGACCTGTCAGCGCGTAGTAGGTGTGACTGCCTGGACAACCGCCCCGCAGGGGGTGCAGGTGTCGCCGGCCGGAGTTTTCGCGACCCGGTCGCGGCAGTGTTGAAAGGAAGCACCATGTGTGCACTCAAGCGACTCATTCCGATCCTGTCGATTCTGATTCTGCTGACCATTGGTTGCAGCAATGACCCGGGAGTGGTCGGACCGACCCCCGACGACGAAGACCAGACCAGCCTCGTGCGAGGTGAGTTCGACGGTCTGGCCACCAGCTTCGAGTTCGTCAGTGAGGGGGGCGGCGGGGAACCCGACCGACATCCCGGTCCGTTCATAGTCCGTGGCGACAGCATTCGCTACGACGACGACCTGGGTGCCCTGCTGGTGAATCTGACCCTGGTCAACGCTTCTGATCGAACCTATCCGGAACCGGTGCTGCTGACCTTCGTGGCCCTGATGCCCGACTCCGTCACCATCCTCAATGCCGACAACGGTGAGATGGGACCCGGCGCCGCCTTCGAGTTCCAGTTCGAGAATGACGACGCCCAGTGGACGCCCGGCGAGGCGAGCCTGCCGCGAACGGTCCAGTTCGCTGTGGCACCCGGTGTCGCCATCGGATTCGTGGTCCGGGTCGAGGTGGGCCTTGGAGAGGGAGAAGCGGCCATCGGCGGACTCGTCTGGCACGACCTGAACGAGAACGGCGTCGTCGACGCGGATGAGGAAGGATTGGCCGACGTTCGACTGATGTTGCACGGCGGAATGGACGGACACTGGACGACCCAGTCCGGTCCCGACGGAACCTACCGCTTCGATCATCTGATTGCCGGCTACTATACCGTGACCCGCCTGCCCCGGGACGACCTGAGGTCGACGACACCGCCCCAGGTCCATGTCATTCTGGTCGAGGAGAATGGTGAGGTTTCGGACTTCCTGGCCGCCAACTTCGGATGCATCGTGCTGGACAACCAGCCGCCGCCCATCGAGGTGGGCGACTGCCTGCATGCCAAGGGGGAATACCGACCCGATCCGGATCGACTGCTGGCTGAGTTGTTGTGCCGCTGTGATGACGAAGATAACGATGATTATGCCAAGATTGACGACGATTGCTGGGGACGGGTCACCGGTCCGGTCACTGCTTTGACCGCGAACGCCGACACCTTGTGGGTGATGGGCACGATGCTGCACGTGAACGATGACACGGCCTGGGATCCCGACGAGATAGAGATCGGGGACCGGGTACGGGTGCATGTGAGTGTGGTCGGGAATGACGACGCCCACCACCTGCTGGCCTGCAGGGTTCATCCCTTCAACGGCAACTACGATCGGGTGCGTGGCTACGTGCAGGAGGTGGTTGCTCCGTCGGACAGCACTCACGCGAAGATTCGGATTCTGGACACCTGGATCGATCTGAGCGAAAGCGATGGCTGCGACGAGGACTGATAAACTTCGAAAGCAGAACCACGAGACCGACTGGAACCCGATTCCGCCGTGAGCGGAGTCGGGTTCCGACGTTTGGATGCGGCGGCGCCATTGAATCTGGGCATTTGTATGTCGCGGTCCAGGCAGTATTTTGGAGAGATGTTCAGATGTTCATCAGCGGCACCGAACGCCGAAGTGATGAAATCGTGCCGGTTTCAGTCCGTCTGCCAGGAGCGTCCATGAGCAAGCAGAGCGAGATCCGCAACGCTGCCCCCGATATCGGCCCCGTCGTTTTCTTGGCCGGGTTCACGTTTCTGATCTACGAGGTGAGCTGGCATCGCCTCCTGTCCCTCGTGCTGGGTACCACGGTCACCGCCTCGACTCTCGTCCTCGCGTCGTTCATGGCCGGCTTCGGAGCCGGGGCCTATTTCTGGGGACGCCGTGCCGACAGCCGCGACCAGGTAGGCAGCTTGCTGGCGGCTCTGCTAGCCGGAGTCGGGGTCTTCAGCGGGCTCGACTATTTCCTGTTCGCCCGTGGCGTGCCCACCCTGTACGGGGTCCTGGCCGGTGCTGGTGTAGTAGTCGGTTTCAGCGAGGTCATCGTCTTCGCGGTCGCAGCGATCCTGTTGTTCGTGCCGGCGTTCCTGATGGGCGGGATCTTCCCCCTGGCCAGCAAGCTGGCTGTCAAAACCAGTGAATCTTTGGCCACGACCCTGGGCAGGTTGTACGCCGTCGAGACCCTGGGCAGCACCACCGGCGGCCTGATCGCCGGGTTCGTGTTGTTGGGCGCCCTGGGACAGGCAGGCACCGTTGCCCTGGCGGTCGTGACCAACCTTTGCCTGGGAGCGTGGTTGCTGCTGAAGACCCGAGGCGTCGAACTGATCTCGGCCGCGTCTGCGGTCGATTCCGCTCCACTATCCCCTTCCCGCAAGTCCCGGCGGACCGCCGCTGCCGATCCCGCGGTGCTGCGGCGGGCCGCTCTGATAGGGTCCTTCGTGTGCGGATTCTCGATCCTGGGCCTTCAGGTCCTGTGGATGCGGATATTTCGCATCTACCTGACCAACACCAGCTACACCTTCGCCCTGGTGTCTTCCCTGGTGATTCTGGGCCTGTTCACCGGCAGCGCGCTCTTCAAGCGTCGGGCGCCGGGGATCCGCGATTATCAGCAATCATTGCTGAGCGCCGTCCTGTTGATGGCCTTGACTACGGGCATCGGCCTGCTGATGCTCATTCGATTGCCGGATTTGCTCATGTTCCCCTTCCAGGAGCTGCTGAGCAGCCCCCTGGCCCGGGTTCTGCTCCTGCCGTTGGTCGCCTCGTTGCTGGTGATTTTTCCACCGTCGGTGTTCTCGGGTTACGCATTCCCCCTGGCTTGCCGCATGGTATCCAGTGGTCGCGACAGGATCAGTGGGGATGTGGGCCTGGTGCTCATGGTCAACACCGCCGGATCGGTACTCGGACCGGTGCTGGCGGCCTTTGTGCTGATGCCCTGGCTGGGGGTGACGCTCTCGGTGGTACTGATCGTGGTCCTTCTGGTCGCCACGGGGCTCGTCGTGATGCACCGTCAGGCGCCGTCGAGCGTGACCGGGGCCCTGCGCCCGGTACTCTACGGAGTGGGGGTTCTGCTCCTGGTGGCGATCATCGCGAGGCCTGCGGTGCGAATCCTGCCGCCATCGTTCAGTGCGTTTGATCGCGATGTACTGTACTACCTCGAGTCGGTCGAAGGCACGCTTTCGGTGGGCGTGGACAAGGGTACGCGAACCGAATCCAAGTATACGTTCGTGAATAACGCGGCTGTTATCGGTTCGACCTATGACGCCGTGAAGGTAGTCAAGATGGTGGGGCATTTCCCCTTCCTGCTGGGTCTCGACTGCCGGGATGTTCTGGTCATCGGATTCGGCATCGGCGTGACCACTTCGGCCATCGCGGCCCACGAGGAGGTGGAGTCCATCGAGTGCGTAGAATTGGTCACCGGTCTGCGGGACGCGGCCATCTTCTACCGGGATCTGAATCGCAACGTGGTTGCCGACCCGCGCCTGAGCATCATCTCGGGCGATGGGCGTCACCACCTGCAGTTGACCTCCAAGAAATACGATCTCATTTCCTGCGACCCGACCCACCCGATCCTGGGTTCGGGCAATCTCTATACCCGGGAGTACTTCTCCCTCTGCCGGGATCATCTGAACCCCGGCGGCATGGTTTCCCAGTACCTGCCTCTGCACAAGCTGCGCACCGAGGAGTTCCTGGGCATCGTTCGTACCTTCGAGTCGGTCTTTCCTCACAGTACGGTTTGGCTGGGGCACTATCACGCGGTGTTGCTGGGCTCGACGGAGCCCATCGACGTCGACTTCGCCGACTGGACCGCTGAGGTCGAGGCTGTGGGCAAGGATCCCCATTTCTATGTCGATCCGTACCACCTGGCCGCGACCCTGATGCTGGACGGGGAGACCATCGCCGAGCTGGGTGCCCACAGCCGGATCAACTCGGACAACCGCTCCTACACCGAGTTCTTCGCCCCGGCTTGTCTGGACGAGGGCAACTTGGCCAAGAACCTCCGCTTCTTCCAGGACAATCGAGTGGATCTGGAGGCGGTGTTCCATAACATCGACGACCCCCGGTTGATGGCCCGTTACCTGGCCGGCAACGAGCTGCTGACCGAGAGTCTCTTCGAGAAGATGAGCGGGCAGAACGAGCGAAGTCTGGAACTGTTGCGGCAGGCTGCCCGGGTCAATCCCGAGGATCAGGAGTATCCGTTCCTGATTCGATTGTACTACTAGACGACAAGGTCCCGGCTCGTACCGCCTGTGAGCGGCAACCGAGCCGGGACCTTTGCATTCACGAAGCCTTAGCGAACCAGCATCGCCTTGCGCGTCTGGTCGGCGTCACTCGTCTTCAGGTGGATCAGGTAGGCTCCCGAAGGCAGGTTTCTGCCGCCGTCATCCTGACCGTTCCACAGAACGTCATGCTCGCCGCCCCCGTACATTTCATCCACCAGCGTGGCGACCCGCTTGCCCGCTAGATCGCAGACCGTGATGGTCACCGGCTGCCGGTGAGACACAGTGAAGCTGACGGTGAGCTGGGGGTTGAAAGGATTCGGGGTCAGGGCGTCGATGCTCGAGATTCGCTCCGGAGTGTCGGGGGCGTGGGCAACGGCATTGGTCAGCCAGGTCACCACATTGGCCAGGAATACGCGGTTGTCCTCGTGGTCCCCCAGAACATGCAAGTCGTGGATAGTGGCTGCACGACCCAGTCCGACGCTCTTGGCTGCGGTCATCGGCGGATAGGATCCGGGGGGATACACGAAATCGTCAGTGAAGGCGTCGTCATCGCCGCGGAGTACCTGCTCGGCCAGGGGCGCCGCCAGGGCGCCGGCGTAATGGCCCTGAACAACAGATACATCGGTCATGAACTCGTCCACGTCGGGATGACCGCCGGTCCAGGTGAAATAGGGACATTCGATATAGCCACAGTTGTCCGAATCATCGAACAATCCGCCCCCATCGTGGTAGATCCAGCCCAGGAAGCCGAAGTCCTTGGCGCCGGCATCGCGGGTTGGCGATCCGCGCTGGTACTGGACACCGTACTCGTGGTAGATCAGCGGTGCCTGCGCCTCCATCGAGGGCGCGGCCAGGGACCAGTCGGCCGCCGCCGGCGCGTCGGTGATCGGCTCGTCGTTCAGCCCCGTGGCCCAGATCCACAGGGTCCGTACCCGCTCGCCGGCCGCGGGTGCGCCCTGGTAAGGAATATGGGCGTCGTAGGCCGTGTCTTCGATCCGGTAGATCCCGCACCAGCGTGGGTCGCCGATGGCGTCGTCCAGCCAGCGGTCCGCCCAGTGGTAGTGGGCCAGGAACTCCTCGATCTCCGATTCGTACAGGCCTGCTTGTCGGCCACCGGCCCGGATGACATTCTCGATGTACGCCTTCATTTCGGCTTCGTTGAGGTGCCGGGTGGATGTAGCGCCAATCTCCGCTCCGGGGGCTAGATCACCCAGGCGTGCGAGGCGCCAGTTTCCGCCGCCCTCGTAGCGGAGCAGATTCAGTGCAGTCATCGGTTGCTCCATGGTGTTGCGGGCCACCGGCAGATCGCCGTCCTCCAGCAGCTGCAACCAATCCGTCTGGCGACGCAACTTACCCTCGTAGAGAATCTGTTGCGGTTCTCCCGCGTTGATCTGCAGGTTGTGCCATCGCAGCCAGGTACCGGCCGGGGCGGTTTCGGTCACGCACGGGGGTTCGGCATAGGTCAACGCGCCAGGGAAACCCAGATCCACGTCACAGGCCAGATCATGCTCCGCATAGATGTTGATGATGGGCTTCAGAGCCATTTCGAGCAGTGGTTCGCGCACGTACAGGAATCCGCCGCCTGCTTCGAGGTACTCGGTGTAGGCAGCTTCATCGGCCGGCGTGTACGGTGGCAACTCGCCACGGAACATCAGCATCGTGTCGTCCCAGAGGTTGCACACCAGGTCGTAGTTCGCCAGGAGTTCGGGCGTGAACAGCGCCGGCCCGGTTCCGATCTCGTAAAGGGTCGTCATGGCATGCCAGGTGGAGTACTGCAATCGGTACTGGCCCGGTTCGGGATCTTCGACATGGATGGATCCCTCGCAGTGGCTCGCGACGCGACTCTCGTCGGGACCGAAGACGGAGATGAACGGCAACTGATAACCGGTGTAACTGAAGTCGAATCTCAGATACAGTGTCTCGGCGCCCTCGGGCACCGTGAACAGGAACTCTGTCTCCATGTCCACGATGAACCCGGTGCTGAGCAGGTCGGTGATGGGAAAGTCATCTGCGGTCAGAGGCGTGATGTCACACGTCGGCAGCGCCTCGGCCAGGTCTCCGGAGAGCGGTCGACCATGGATTTCGTCCACCAGAATGGAGGTGTCGGCGACCGCAGGGTGCGCATTCGCACCCACCATCAGAAGAATAGTGATTAGCCAGAAATTAATATGCTTCATGATTGATTCCCCCCTGCTCGGTTCCTTCGTCCAAGCCCGGCCGTAGACCACGACCGTTCGTCCCATACCCCGCCGCCGCTCTCCTCCCGAGAGCCACGCGGATTGTGTTGATTATCTATCTAGTTGCAGTGCAAATAGCTATAGAGGGGGCCGACTTCCAAGATACAGTCGGGCGGCCATAGGTGCTCGTTCGTGCCGTAACAGTGTCTCATAATTGGATATGCGATGTCAACAATGTTGACTCGCGAACCCAATCGGGAATGTAGGTACTGATCAGAAGCATATGCTTGCCGGGGCTTCAGGTCCCACTGGAAGAAGATACCGTTGCTGCCGGCGTCGGAGCCTTCGACGTCGAGACGCGTCGTGGCGAACATCCCTACTTTCCGTGGTTGGCATAGTCGACGTTTTGAGAGAGGATGGTCCGCAGATCGCATCGAAGCAAGACAAGCACGCGGACCCGGTTATTTTTTAGATCAGGAGGACTATCTCATGGGAAGGATGACGATCAGCAAGATTCTGGTGGTGGGTTTCCTGGTATTGAACCTGATCCCTACGGTGGCGGCGAATAGTGCCACTGCGGCGAATACCCCGGCCGAGGACGGCCCTCGCTTCGAGCTTTACGGATTCGTCAAGATGGACGCCATTTACGATCTGAACCGCATGGATCCCGAGTGGAACTCGGTTTTGCGACCGTCGCAGATTCCCATGGGAGGGCCGCCCTACTACAAGGACGGCGAAGTGATCTTCAGCGTACGTCCCTCCCGCATCGGCAGCCGCATCTATCTGCCGATGGCCCGAGAGGACGTCAAGATCTTGATAGAGTTCGACCTGTTCGGTACCGGCACCAACACCGGTCACCGGATCCTGCGTTTGCGCCACGCCTCGGCTGAGATCGGCCAGTTTCTGGTGGGACAGAACTGGAGCCTTTTCACCACCGAGATCTTTGCACCGGCCACCCTCGATTTCTGGGG
>Ga0070729_10005762_pt1 | contig 12600 bp, 9 predicted proteins | sample tdDd472_FD_66725 | JGI IMG/M metagenome (GOLD analysis project Ga0070729, IMG submission 66725) | Marine sediment microbial communities from the Atlantic coast under amendment with organic carbon and nitrate - tdDd47.2 | ecosystem: Environmental > Aquatic > Marine > Coastal > Sediment | place...
ATCCCCTGTCCCCGTGTGACATCTGCACCACGTACCAATGACGATATGCGTAATTCTTCCAATAACCGCGATTTACCAACACCACTTTCCCCACCGACGAGGATTGCTTGTCCTTGTCCATCAAGTGCCAGTTTTAAGCGTTCTGTGAGTTGATCGAGTTCTAAGTCGCGTCCAACAAATTCTGCCGATTGTAAGAAACTTTCGCGGATGGCGTGGGTTTCGTGTGGGATAGGTTCATCAACCACTTGGCTTAAGGCTTCGATGACATCGCTTGCCTTCTGATAGCGGTCTTCGGGATCTTTGAGCATCAATTTTTCGAGGATCATCATGACATCTACGCCAATATCAACCCCGTCAAAATTGGGTGGAGTCGAAATCACATCATGAATAAGGGCGTTCACATCACGAAGATTGAAAGGATGCCGTCCGACAATCATCTCGTAGCCCATCACGCCAACAGCATATAAATCTGTTGCTGGGATAGGCGGCTGTCCGCGGAGTGTTTCGGGTGCCATATATGCCAGTGTACCAGTCGCATTTTGGGCGGGGTCTTTTTGATTACGAACGAGTGCCAATCCAAAGTCAAGCACACGTAAAATACCATCTTTATCAATAATAACATTATCAGGTTTGAGGTCACGATGGAAAACACCGCGCCGATGCAGATATGCCAGTGCTTGTAAAAGTTGCACCATATAACGGACGTATACGAGTAAATCACGGCTAGGGGCGATCCGTGTTAATGGCTGAGCCTCGCGTAAGAGTTCCATCGTATAATAAGGCTGGTTGTCTTCGTCAAAGCCATAATCCAATACACTGATAATATGAGGGTGACGTAAGGAAGCCATGGTTCTAAATTCGTGGGCGAGTGCTAGCCGATAGTCGATGGTGCTGTCATCAATTTTGAAACTCTCTGGTGCATCAAATAAGACTTGTTTGAGGGCAACGTCTGTTCCTGTGAAACGATCGGTGGCATGATAAACGACCCCCATTCCACCACTGCCCAAGCGATTATTGATGTGATACCGATTCCCCATAATTTTGCCAATTTCGGCAATTGCCATACTTGTGCGCCCCCATGTGTCATGACTACCATTCGATATTGTGACACAATTTAATGTCAATTGAAATAAAGAATCCACAAGCATCTAATTTCATGAGGTTTCTAGTTATGCTTGCACGCTATTTACTAGACACATTATAATGTAGGCAACCTAATCGAATGTCTGGTCGTGATTTTGATATGCCAAATTTGTATCGCTATAGCCATCATGCCAAGCGCGCTCTCTCTTATGCGGGTGACTTAGCACTGCAATATGGTCATCCTCATATTGATACAGCGCATTTGCTGGTAGGAGTTGTCTTGACCGACGGTAGTATTGGCGCACAAGTTTTACAGACTCTTAATTTGTCGGAACAATTGGCTAGGGTTTATCTGAAACGGTTGATGAGTACCGATACCATCCAAGATCGTGACAATATCCCTGAACATGAATCATATCATCAAGCCCTTGAACTTTCAGAAGATGAATCGCTTTGGCTAGGGAATCATTATATCGGCACCGAGCATCTTTTATTGGGGATTACCCGTACCAATGTTGGTAATGCGATTCATTTGCTTAAACTCGTGGATATCACTCCAGAACAAATCCGTCGTTATGTTCGTCTATCATTGAGTGACGGCTCAACTGAATTTACATTAGCCATCGCACGGCGCAACGCTCGACTGAGTGAGATCGGACGGCGCACCTTATATGCAACAGAACAGATAGCACGGTCACACGAACAAGAGCAGGTTGGCTTAGGGCATTTGTTGATGGCTTTAGCACAAGAAAAACGCGGCGTGACGGCTTCTATATTGGAGCAAAGTAACCTTAATTTTGAACAATTAGACCACGACCTCAAGAACCCCTTACCCCATCTTAAACTCAGTATGGAGCAGGTGATATTCCGCGCTGTTGAAGAAGCCGAAAAACACAGTAATCATTATGTTGGCTCAGATCATTTATTATATGCAATGACCCTCTTGCCCAATTCCCATGCTTTGCTGGAAGCTTATGCCGTACGTGTCGATAAAGTGCAACGTTTACTAGAAAAACGTCTCCGTCAATAAAGACTCTAAATAACGTTATGGTGATCGGGTGGTCGCATGGGGGGAAGCAAAAATCAGCCGAAATGGAAGCATCGCCAATCAGGAGTGAGGAAACGAAGATATGTTAAGGGCTGACTCTAAAAAGATTTGGTAGATGATAATCGATACTAGCTATACTTTGAACTCGATTGTGACAATTGTTCCTTGCTTCGGTACACTGCGGATATGTAATGCCCCTTTATGCAATTCAACCAACCGTTTGGCAATGGTCAACCCCAAGCCAGAGCCCTGTTGTTCATGTAACATACGTTCAAACTGCATATATGCACCAACATGCTCGATTTGATCGGCGGTCATGCCACGCCCTTTATCATAGATTAAAATCTTGAAACTCGCTGTGCTGTTAATCGATTTGACGACAACAGGTGTACCGTTATCCGAGAATTTGAATGCGTTATCGACAATTTCTTCAATAATCCGCGTCAGATTTTCTGCTGAAATCCGCAATACTTGATTTTCTAGCTGAAGTTGAACATCCTTAGTACGGTTCCACTTTTCTGCAACAGTCGCGATAGAATCTTCAATTACGCATACCGTATCGGGGAGAATATTGTTGCGTAAGAGGCGTTTTTTTTCTGGATCGGTGGCGATCATCTCGATTTGAGCATAAGCCAATGTGTTTTCTACGGTACGTTGTAGGCGAACTCCACCCTTAAGGATCATCCCCGACATCATCTTAATATCGTCTGGAGACAAGTGATCATAATCCATGTTCATTAACTCGGCAAAACCTAAGATGGATTGTAATGGGGTGCGGAGTTCATGAGGAAGTGCATAAGTAATATTTTTACGTAACGATGTGATTGTAGATTCATGTTTTGCATAAATGCGTTGATGTTTGTTAAGAGTCGCTTCAACAGATTCAACAATTTCTTTAACGGAAAAAGGTTTCGAGACAAAATCATCAGCCCCTAAGACCATACCTTGTCTTAGATGTTCACGTTCAGACCGCGCGGTTAAGAATACAAACGGCATTGTTTCTGTGGTTTGGTCATTGCGGATCGCTTGTAAGAGTTCGTACCCATTCATACCGGGCATCTGGATGTCGGAGACGATAATGTCAGGAATTTCGAGCTGGACAAGGTTCCATCCATCCAAACCATTGTGCGCGGTTTGCACATCATACCCCATCACTTCAAAGATATCGCTTATAGACTGCGCTAGGTTAGCATCATCATCTACAACAAGTATTTTAGTCATGCTTGTATTTTCCATTATCTCGACCGCATCATATTATTTATCGGACATTATTTCTTACTATATTGTCGCTTGTTTAGCCATCGGTGACTACTCATCACATTACTAGTTTCTGACTACCCAGCTGACCTAGCCAATGTATCTCTTTATTTTTATCTGCTCTTTCTATTTTAATTATACTTTTAAACCCTTACTGGAAACATTAAGGAATATTATCGCAATTATTACAATTGATAAGTGCTTCAAATTTACAATCAGGGTGACAGAAATGCGAATCTATCGCTAAAATTAGATATAATAGTAATTTCATAAAATGACTCAGCTTCAGTCTATAGTTAACCTGAGTTTTGTTTAAGGGTATTGGAGAATGATATTGGATTTTTTCATTAATAAAACATGTTTCCAAAGCCATTAGCCTCTAGCTGTTAGCTTAAAAGCCTTGTAAGAAGCTAGTGGCTGAAAGCTAATTCTAGACTGGTAAATAGAGTAAAATCCAAAACATATACTATATCCATCATTATCCAAAACTGACGTTATAGTTAGCCACGTTAAATCATTCTGAAATGATAATCCGATGACACAACTTCCTTTAATCCAACTGATAACCTATGCCTTTACGCTGTGGTTCGGCTTGTATTTACTGGCACGCCATCATCAAAAAGTTGGGATGCGCTATACAGGATTAGGGTTAATTGCATATGCACTGGGATTAGGGGCGGATACGATTATTTCCAGCATGGATAATAATTTACTGATGGAACAAGCCATCTGGTTTCGGCGGGCGTGGATCATTATCCCTGCTCTATGTTGGGGGTTAACCGTTCAACAATTAATACCCATCGAAGCCCGTGAAGACATGCCCAACCGTCCGATTGCACTGATTTTTTTGGCGACGATATTTTTCGGATTAGCGGTTGTGATTATTATTCTGCCACAAGATGTTTTGGGGACGGATGTTGTGTTTTTAGGCATTAGCATCGACGTGATTTTACTCGGCTATGGGATTTCGGCATTGGATGCATTTGAAGATGGTGAGGCATTATTACCAGATTTCTTACGGGCATTTATCGGCGCAATCTTAGTTGCAGTCGTTTTAGGTGGGCAGGTTGTGTTATTTATGAGCTTATCCGGTGAGGTCACAACAGGATCACTTTTGCTACTCATGACCGTTATCAGTACAGCAATTGCCCTACAAACATTTTCCGATGTTGTTCAGCAAGGATTAGACAATCTTATCTTCGGACAACATCAAGCGGTGCAAGAGCGTGCAAAACTCCGTGCTGTCAGCCAAGCAATTCCGCGTTTTGATGATAGCCTCGATATTAATACCCTACCCGATAAAGAATTCAATCGCCTGACCCGTCGCGCCCTCGGCAATATGGGAAACCTGACCAAATTAGCATCCAGCCCACTCACCCATCTTCCGGTTATTCATCAACGTCTGATGGAAAAAGGACAATCCGATGGGACATTAGACCGTGCCAACGAACTCAAGCTCATACTGACCGAAAGTATAGATCGCCTCAAACCACCAAACAGTGGCGACTATGGCATCACCGATGAGTGGCGATATTATAATGCGCTGTATTTCCCGTATGTGGTGGGGCTTAAACCCTTTAGTCATCGCAATGTGATCGAAGAGTTTGATGAAGGCGTTCGTGATGTACTCAATTGGTTTCAGACTTATGTGCCAGAACGCACTCTGTATAATTGGCAATCAGCTGGGGCAAAACTCATCGCGCAAGATTTACGGGAACAAGTCTATGCGATTATCCCACCAACGACAGCAACCGTTGCGTATCAGAGTTAGAATTCGTCAATGAAAATGATTATCAAAGTAAGGGTAATCTGTCCTTACAAAACTTCAGTCTTTAATTAATGATCGAGCGACCGTGACTACAAAAAAATCCTACCCTATCGAAGAAAACCAACGTTTCTCTAAATCTCTGATATGGCAACTCCAGCGCACATTCTTTCGTCAACAAGGTGAAAAAGCATGGAGTCGGGACATTGTTCCGCACTATATCACCAGTAATCCATATATCGCGCAGGCATATGCACGGGTGATATTCGGTTGGTTACGGGATATAGCACAGCGTTTAGATCGGTCACAACCCGTCTATATTGTGGAATTGGGGGCAGGGTCGGGACGGCTTGCCTATCATTTCCTAAATACCTTTTTTGCCTTCTTCGATACCTCGGTATTGCGCGATATTCCAATTACGTATGTCCTGACCGACTTTACACAGACAACACTCGATTTTTGGACACATCATCCCCAACTAAAACCGTGGATAGAAGCGGGGCGCTTGGATTTTGCGACATTTGATGCTGAACAAGACAATACATTAGCTCTCGTCAATCAGGGGATAACTCTGACAGCTGACACCCTCAAAAATCCACTTGGGCTGATCGCCAATTATTTTTTTGATGGTCTGACACAAGATGTCTTTCGGATCAAAAATGGGGCGTTACATGAAAGCCTTGTGACGCTGAAAGTACCCCAATCAAATCCTGATTTGGATGATCCCAATCTTTTGCAACAGGTCGAATTCTCGTATAAGCATCGTCCCATCAATACCGCGGATTATTATGATGATGCTGATCTGAACATAATGCTACAAACCTATGAAGCGAACTTAAGCCAAACCACCCTTATTTTTCCGATTGGGTCGTTGGAATGTTTACGGCGGCTGATTCAGTTGAGTAATCATAATCTTTTTTTGCTGGCAGGCGACAAAGGCTATCATCATGAATCAGATTTGTTTTATCGGGGAGAACCGGGATTATCAATACATGGTAGTTTTTCGATGATGGTCAATTATCATGCCATTGGTCAATATACGAAGTTACGTGCTGGACAATTTTTGAGTACCCCACATCATCATGCCAGCTTAGATATTTGTGGCATCTTATTCGGTCAACATCCTGATAACTACCCAGAAACACGACACGCCTATCAACAGGAGATTGTACGAAGCAATCCTGATGATTTTTATATGATCAATAAATCTGTGGACACTCCAGATGGCATACTTGAGGTGGAGCAATTTTTGGCGTATATGCGTTTCAGTGGTTGGGATAGTAGCTTACTGTTTGAGTATTTCCCACTTTTGCTACCGATATTAGATGAGGTATCCGAGGGTATCCGCGAAGACCTATATGAATTAGTTCAGCATGTATGGGAAGGATATTTTCATATTGGTGAGGCACATAATCTTCCATTTATGTTAGGGGAAATCTTGATGGGTCTTGAATATCATACTGAAGCAATTGACTTTTTCCATCACTCCCGCCAGCTATACGGCGATCAAGCGATGACCTTCTACCACCTTGCGAGATGTCATTATGATCTCTACCAATTGGAAACAGCATTAGAATTTATCAATCAATCGTTGAATATCGACCCTCAAGATGAGTCTGTCCCAGCATTAAAGACCAAGATTGAAAACGAATTACAATCACCGCGATATTTTTAGAATATGGTTAACTTTAAATAACCCGCATTACGAATATAGCTCAACAAAATCACTTAGTCGGTTTTGAAGTTGTTGGGTATAGGGTGTATCAAATTGTTCATCGAGGATGATTGTCTCCGCAAATAAGATACCCAGCGTCATCTTCAAGGAACGGCGGATAGCAGTTTCGTTCACTGTTGTTGGGAGCGTGTGCCGTAACTGAACCAGAAACATCTCTGGTAACAAATCCAGATTGATATAATCTTGTGTAAATTCCAGATGCCGTAAACCAGCAATTTCGACGGTGTGTTTGCGTAAAATCGCCAACTCTGCCACAGCTTTCCATAGATTCTGTCGTCGTAATTCACGGACACAACTCACCACAGGATTCCAGATAATGCCCATATGCGATTCATACATCATTTTGACGTGATGTTCGCGGGTTTTAGCCCGTTTATCGACATAATTACGGATATGATCGTGGCGATCAAATACAACTGACCAATCCGTCCCGACGAGATAGAACCGATTAACAGCCCGAAACTGAATGCTAATCTGCAAATAATTGTCGAGTAAAATGGAGAGTTTGTGGATATCCTCATTGAGGATGAAATTGAAGGATGTTTCGGCTTTAAATAGATCTTCTAGCCGTTTCACCCACAAGGTAAATACAATATCTATAATCGACGGTTTTTCAATGATAACAAGCAAATCAATCCCTGCATTATCGTCGGTAAATATCTTTTCGGATCCACCTAGCGATAAAATACCTGTGATACGGTCATCGGCTTGGAAATGATTGAGGAGGGTGTTGTAGCAATCTTGTCGTTGCTGTGGTGTAAATAATTCAGTCATAGGTTTTGCCTCATGGTATGTTTTCCTTAGAGGCGTTATTTTAACAACACACCTCTATGCTTGCCCTAATTCTACCAGCAATTCCCGAGCCGCACCTTTGCGCTCTATGAGTCCAACCTGTTCCAAACGATGGATCAAATCAACCCATTTTAAATACCGTTCATCATCTTGCAAAGCTTGTTGCATAATCCGTGCCGCAACACTAACTGCATTCGCCATTGGTTTTTTATCTGCCAGTGCGATTGCTTGCCAAAACGCCATTTCTTTATTTTCGGGAGCAAGCTCACGGGCGTGTTTCCATTGACGCAATGCCGCGTCTGCATCGCCTGCATTTAATAAATCATGTCCATGGGTACTCATATGCTGGGAACGTTGGAAAAATACAAGCCGTTGCAATTCATCAAGTGGAAAGTCTGCTTCATCCACGCGTAGATCATAGAGGCTTTCCCAACTCGGAAGGCTCATATCATTTTCGACAATCATTAAAGCCGCCGATTGCATTCCACGAATATCACCATCGTGTTCTTGTGCCGCATACAGTGCCGCCATCATACGGCCTGCAAGGTCTTCGGAGCTTCTTTCGTAAGCATTGGACATAGCTTGAATGACAGTATCATTCGTCATCATATTCGCTTGAACACTATAACCGGCACCGATATGATGTCCGGCATATGGGATACAATCGCCGCCAGTATATGCCCCTACTTTTCCATTGGTATCTACAATAGCTAATTGACGATAATTCCGTCCCTTATCCATTGCAATCAAGCCATTGACCACATCAGGAGCGGCAACCCCTTCACGTAACATCGTCAGTCCCATTGCACCAAAACCGATATTCACGAGTGATTGTGTCGCAATCGCACCAATTCCGGGTAATAAAAACGGTACCATACGCCCAACACTGATCTGATGCGTTTGAACGGCTACACCCAATTGTTTTGTATCAGGATCCTGCGCGACGATACTGTATGTACTTAGAATCTGCGTATATTCAATCACCAACTAAATTACCTCAATCTCACTAAAATAATCATGACATATGATTATTAACTGTAACTTAAATAATTAGGTTAACAAGCAGTTTCATCAAAACAAACCGAATATTAATGTTTCTATAATTCGTCTATATTCGATTCACTATCAGGCGATTCGTATGGGTTTTTACCTAACGTTTTGCCCTGACGAATATCTTGTTGCCACGGTTTTTTTGCTTGTCCCTGATAACCTAATTCTCGTAATCGCTCTATTTCAAGTTCTTCGAGTTCTTCAGCGATGGTTTCAAAATCAGCTTTTGGGATTGGTGAGTCGGTTTTATCATCTGCTCGATAAACATATCCGACACCACGACACCAATCGCAGTCTTCAACCTCACCTGTGAAATCGTCTTCAAACCAACCGAAGCCATCACAAGAAATACAGCGTACAATTTTCATCGTTATATACCTTAATTATGCTTTATAATTGAGATGAAATTAATAGAGACTTGTTTTTATTTGTCTGAAAAGTAAAAAGTTAATTATCAGGTGATCGGATTTGAAACGAAAACCTTAGCGTTAATCACCTTTTTGGATGGTGAATATGGTGTTGCCAGAGGCGACATATAAAATATTCTGGGTTGGGTAGGCAACAATTGCTGATAAGAGTGCGAGTTTATCTTCTTCAAACACCTGATAACTATCAATGAATGTCCCTGCTAGGGTTGTCTCGAAGATGGTACGGGCGGGTTGACTGATGATGAAGAAAGCAGGGTCAATCGGGCTATCATTGAGGTAGAAACCTTGTGTTGTGACAACATTCAATTCGCGTCCGTCGTTAAATCCACTAAAGCCAAAGGGGCGATCCTCACCCCCAATGTAAGTTTTCATGATGCCATCGTCATACATCAAATAGATTGTCCCACCCTGACTAATGGTGAAATCGACGACATTACGTAAATTAGGGCGGGAATCACCTGCGAAGTATTCACGCGGTGCACTGGCATACGTGCCACCAGAGGGGTCATACCGCCAGATTTGCCCACCTTCACTATCAAGGACATATAAACGACCACTCCAAATGGTCAGTGCAATCGGATTCTGCCATTGTTCGACAGCAAGCACCCGTTGAGCATTACAATTCATAATAAAGCTCGGTGAACAGCGTACCAGTACACCAGACGAATCAATAATGGCAACATCACCACTCACATCATCAAACGCGATGTCAACAATATTCCCGACGGTCAGACCATCTACGGTTGCACCCCGTCGTAAATTTGGGATCGGTTCTTGTAACACAACCCCATTGCCTTCACCATTAATTTTGATGCGATACACCAGATCATTGGCGGCATCCAGCGCATACATATCCAAGCCCTGTAAACGCAATCGTGTAATGCTTGCATTTTCAAATGATGATAGCGGGGTGGCGGGACGACGCTTAATATTATTGAGGGTATCCATCACATCTTGAGCGGCTGTCCGCATTGCTTGCACGGTTGGATCACCGGGGCGCAATTCTTCACACTCGTTGACAAGCAATAATGCTGCATTCCATGCCGCCATGACTCCACGACGATCTGCACTATCAATCGAACGCGCAAGATCTACTGTTTGCAACAATTCACCCAAACATTGTTCATAATCCGTTTCGCCAATGTCCGATGCCCATGAAACTACTACAATTGCCATAATCACAATTGGAATCACCAACACGGCTAGCGTAATTGTTCCTGACGAAATACGACGCTCTGCATCGGGATCGGGCGGTGGTAAGAATCGCTCGAATAATCGGCTGAAAATTGTGAGTCCCTTCGCAGTCTGTCCTGCGGCTTTACCAACACGACGTTTAGCCCCTTCTTCGATTCCACGGCTACGAGTCTGGCGTTGGCGTTGTTGATCTTGCATCACCTGTGCGCGGGCTTCCCCCAACTTCATATTGATTTCTGTCGAAGATTCACCGGGGGCAGCTAAAACGGTACTTTCTTCTTCTGGTGGAACAAATTCAACCACCATCAATTGTGCCTGAACATTAATCGTCGTCTGTAACGCATCTAAGACTTGCTCAATATCGCTTCCTGCAAGTGTATGGGTCAATTTTTCGATAGGAATTTCGGCAAGATTCACGTCGGATAACAGCAAACGTGTTCCCGCATTAATGGCATAGCGCGCCATCTTGACATCGGGCACAGGTTGTACACCAAGCGGAACGTTAAATAAGGATTCATCATTGGTGATGTCTTCGGGAAAAGTTAGCGTGAGCCCATTGGTTTGTAGGATAGACAGGGACGAACCAACACGCCCGACATAGAGGTCTTCATCATGCAGTACCCCAACCACAATGCTGGCTTCGTACTTTTGCTGTCCACCCTGATTATGTTCATACAGATTACGGTTGATAATCTGGAACATCGTCCGTAACGCGGCGGTCACACTCCCACTCACATTAAAGTATCGCTCGGATGCGAGTTTTGCCATTTGCTCATAAAACGAAGTCGGTGCAATATCCCCTGACGGCAAAATCAATGCAAAGAATGTATCGCCCTCACGTCCTCGCGCGGCAGATCGTGGCGCAATCTCGACCAATGCGCCGGGAGGATTGATATTGATTGTACGTCCCCCCAAGATATAGAGATGTCCGACCAATGCTTCTAACTCAAATGCCATGCACACACCATTTGTTGTAGATTTTCAGGATTATGATTCTTGACACAGAATCACTATACCTAATTTTACATCAAGATAGTGAATGTGCGACAGGTGTATTGATTAGGGAGCGTTTCCGTTTCTTGCAATAATTGATGATACCCTTGCGATTGCCTGCTATCTGACCTATTTCGTGTCTTTATCAAACTTATTCAATGACAAGCGATTGCAAAAATCCGAGGTTGCCAACCGATGCATCTTGATAAAAGACCGGTAAATCGGCGACAAATTCTAGTGTCTCATAATCCACTTCGTACATGCCCATTAGCAATAGATATTCCCCTGTGTCGGCATCACATGGCACGTCAATATTGCGAGTATCACTATAGATGGTGTCGGGTAGCCAATCTGTCATGAAGGTGGCACTTGGGACAGCATCGCTATGGGTAAGGACTTGACTACTTTCGGCATCAACCAATACTAACTTCATCAGATAATCGATGTCTTGAGGTTGCGACGTTTGCCACCATGTGGATACCCAGAATGACTCGCACGGCGCAATCGTCTGCTCAATCTCTAGTTGGATACCTTGTAAGCTGATGGTCTCGTCGCCAAATGTGAATATCGTATTCAGTTGTGGATTCGCGTCGAGATATGCCATCGGGACAAATTCGCCATCTTGCCGGAGCCAATACAGCGTCGTGTTGTCCGCTTCATAGGCTAACGAAAAACCGAGATTTAGGATTTGATCTTGTGGGATAGGGATCGCATTTGGCACAGCTAAAATCAGGCTTCTATCGGATTCTATCGCGCGGAATTTTTGAATGGCTTCGATACGCTGATTAATGGTTGATGCTGGATTATAAAATAAGTCGAGAGCCGCTAGCCGATCATCATATTCGGCAATACCTTTGCTAAATTCAAATTGATACACACCCAAATAGGGTAAACGTTCTGTAAACATGGCTGTGTAAAAGGCTTCCATCTCTATAGGTTGAATCACCAATGTATCCGGTGGTGTATTCTCCCGTATCCAGATAAAAGTGTCTTTGTATTCAGAATCATCCCGCATGATATAACGTCCATCGTATTGATACTGCTGTTTACCATCGATTGCTTTCAATACAAAGCTCATGCTAATCAATGTGATATTCACCCAAATGAGGGTTATAGCAAGGATCAATAAGCCCTTACCGACTTGTTGTATTCGCTTAGATTGTTGATCGATCATCAACCAGTAAAATGCTCGGCAAGCTGTTGCACCCATCAGAATTGAAGTCAGGAGGACAAATTTATATTGATTATTGTCACT
>Ga0070729_10005763_pt1 | contig 12600 bp, 9 predicted proteins | sample tdDd472_FD_66725 | JGI IMG/M metagenome (GOLD analysis project Ga0070729, IMG submission 66725) | Marine sediment microbial communities from the Atlantic coast under amendment with organic carbon and nitrate - tdDd47.2 | ecosystem: Environmental > Aquatic > Marine > Coastal > Sediment | place...
ATATTTGTACCAAAAACTCTTTGGGGAACTGAGTATAAATTTCAGTCACTTTTACTGAAGAATGGCCAAGTAATTCCTTCACCATTGAAATATTATTGGTTTCAACAAGTTTTCTAAGCGCGAAAGTGTGACGAAGGGCATGGATTGTCTTTCCTTTTAATCCTGCATTTTTACAGGCTTCACTGAAAGAATGACTGATCCAACTGGTAGAATAATTTAAATGTTTTGCTCGTTCATAATCAGGAATATTAACTACTGGAATTGGTATAATTCTCTCCCGCCTGTTTTTTGCTTTTTTCACAATGACAAAGCCATTAGTTATAATTAAATGTCTTAGTTCCCCTACCCTCTTTAATATTCTTTTTTTATCTTAAGTAAAATTAGTCCACCCCCATCCTTCTTTGCATAAATTAAAGTATTTATATTTTTTTCTTGACAAAATTAAAAAACAGCACTATATTTCAAACAGTGTTTAAAACACAATATTAAACAATGTTTAAAATACAAATAACATAGGAGTGCATATGAATGAAAAAGAAATCAGCACTAAGGAAAAAATAAAAAATGCAACACTGAAGTTGATGGAGTCTGAGGATATTGACTGCTTGAGTATAAGAAAAATTGCTGAGGAAGCCGAAGTGAATACTGCGGCTATTAATTATCATTATAAAACAAAAGATAATCTCATATATGAAGCGGTTCTTTCTGGTAATCAGGAAGGATTAAAGCAAATTATTACAGTTTTAGAAGATAAGAATATTCTTCCCCAGAAGAGATTATATAGTTATTTAGAATTCCAGATGCAGGTACTGATTAAATATCCTAGACCATCCTTGATAGCAATTAAATCCAATATACTTGATAATAAAAAAAGGGAGCATATTAGTCCAGATAATATAACTGCTAATTATTATAATGCTCTATTTAATGTCATAGCGGAAATATCAGGAAAAAATGATAAAGAGTTCATTAAATATTTAGTAATAATGTTGAATAGCGCTATTGTTTTTCCCTTTCTTTCCCAAAATTATTGGAAAAAATATTGCAGTTTCACATTAACAAATAAAGTGGAAAACCAGTCATATATTGATTTTTTATATAAAATAATACTACTACAATTGGAGGATATAAGAAATGAAAAATAAATGGATCTCAATTATGTTAAAAAGAGTTATTATTACTTTTGTAATTTTGATCGTCGTCATATTTATCAGTCTATTTCTATTCGTTAACTCACTACCTTCTTTACCGCCGGAAACGGATAAGGTTATTACAAATTTTATGCACTCTGAACTTCCGGAATTAGTGACTGGTAAAACAGGTGAAGTGGTTTCGAATGGAGTTAAAATCTGGTACGAGGTGATAAGCCCAAAGAATAAACCCAAGGGAACTGTCCTATTAATCATGGGATATGGTTCATCCAGTTTAGAATGGCCTGTCTATTTTTATCAATCTCTGGTAGATGCAGGATATGAGATTATCCGTTTTGATCATAGAGGCGTCGGCATGTCAGACTGGTGTGAAAATTGGGACAGTAATAATCCTTATACAATAAAAGATATGATGACCGATGCACTGGCAGTAATTAATGAAGTATCGAATAAAAAAGTACATGTAATAGGAATGTCAATGGGTGGAATGATCGCCCAGGAAATGGCTATAAATCATCCTGAGAGGCTTCATTCTCTTACATGCATTTCATCAAATGGATATTTTTATGATCCGGATCTGCCGTCAATTCCAAAAGAACTAGGTTTAGATATTTTAAAATTGGTACTAAAATATATGATTTTGCCTACTGAGGAAAATTCAATTAAATATAATATTGGTTTCATGCAGTTATTAAAAGGAAGCGGTGATCATGAAATTGATATTCAAGGTATTTCAGAACGTACGCTATATGAAATGAGAAAACGGAATGGTTATAATAAATCTGTAAGTTCACAGCATGAAAGTGTAGTATTAAATTCAGGTTCCCGTTATGATAAGTTAACTGCTATAAAAATGCCAGCCCTAATAATTCATGGCAAATCAGATCCTTTCGTATCTTTACAACACGCAGAAAAATATTCTAGATATATACCTAACGCAAAAACTCTATGGATAGATGGGATGGGGCATGAAATTCATAGTTCATTCTTTTCAACAATGTTGAAGGAGATTATTGACAATTTTCAACGATGATGCTATTATAATTATGCAAAATCACTGTGTCCCTAGTTCGATTCCAGCAGGAGCCACGTAAGACCTTCCGACGGTAAGCACTATGTTTACCGTTTTTTTTTTTGCTCCATTCTCAATCTCCCTATTTTGTATATTTTATCATATTTGAGCATATTTTGTCATCGGAAACGGGATACCGGATGGGATACCTATTTCACGCCTCAATTGCCTTATAATTGACATCCTGATTGATATGCTGGTCTTTGAATATTTGTACTAAAAATTCCTTTGGAAATTGAGTATAGATTTCAGTGACTTTTACACTACTATGACCAAGCAACTCTTTAACCATTGATATATTATTGGTTTCAACAAGTTTTCTTAATGCAAAGGTGTGTCTGAGTGCATGAATTGTTTTTTCTTTTAATCCTGCATTATTACAGGCTTCACTGAAGGAATGACTGATCCAACTAATAGAATATTGCTCGTTTTTTGAAGAGATACCAACACCCCCATACTGAAAAAAGAAAAAAGAATGTAAGCACTCCATGAAGTGACACAGGAAAGGGCTCACATTTGAATGAAGCATTCACATAGAAATATTGTTTCACCCAAGCAACAGTAATCCAGTAAAGATTCATACCCAGCCCCATCCAGGATGCAACAGCGCCATAAAATCTCAACCGCCATAAACCAATGATGCCAAGAATAAACAATGGTAACTGTATCACCACATCTCCGACTGCAATCCCTCGATTTACCTCTATAATTACAGGATCAGCAGTCTCTTTTATATCATGTTGAAAACCCAATTCAGCAACGGAATCATAGGCAACAACGGCTCCGCCTTGGCCGATTATCCAGAGAATACTACTCAGGATGAAAAATCCAATGATGAACATAATAGCCAGTGGAAGTCTTTTTTGATTACTCATAATATACTCCTCTTGTTTTGTTTTTATTTTAATTACGTATCTACAAATTGTTGATTTCCATTGTAGTTGACTAGTTCCATTGAATAGAGGTATCATTCCGAACCAGGTGCCGGGTAAATCGATTCCCAGGATATCCAACTACCACTGCACATTGAATGGAATACGCATTATCGATTCCCAGATATTTCTGTACCGCCTTGGAAAAGAAGGAAACAAAACCGTTAATACAGGTCCCGATTCCCTGCTCTTCCGCTTCGATGAGAAACTGGGACATTGCATAGAGGCTGTTTTCTTTTGCTGTCGATTTGGTTTTTTGCCCTGTAACCATGACAAGTGCAGGAGCATCATGAAAGAGAGCATCGCTTTTCTTATTCTTTTCGAGTATGTTTTTAAATAAATCTATGATAACACCGTATTCTGCCTTCTTGCTTTTTGATAAAAAGGGATTTTTCACAAGTATGATGAAGAACTTTTTGACTTTATCAATTTGACTCAGAACGATGGATCTCACACCGTCTAGTTTCTCCTTATCATCAATAACTATAAATTTCCGTTCATCGAAACTGCAGTCAAAACGGGGAGCAGTATTTGCCACATTGATCACATTGGTCAACACCTCCCTTTCAATGGATACTTGTTTAAAATTCCTGCAGGACCGGCGAGTCACTACTGCATTCACTTGCTCATCAGAGTCAAATATTTTTGCCTGAACCTCACCATGATAATTGATTGCACTATTGGGACAGATTTTAAAACAATGAAGGCACTCGATGCAGTTACTACTGTTGTTATACCGGACTTTTCCATCTTGTACGGAAATGACTTGATTAAAACCACACTCAATTTCACAAAGACCACAGCCTGTACATTTATTCATATCAATGCTTAACTTATCCATTTTTTCTCCTTTTAATTCCACATATTTTCATTCTTCCTCTTTATAAAAACTCATCTTTTCTGTGACACCTTTTACTAAGCATTCAAATACTGTTTTAAATCGGTGAATTACAATATCCCAATCTGGAACTGGTTTTTGGTATTCGAGCATGATCAGCCTTTGGGTGTATCCAAGTAGCATTGAGACGGCTTCAAAAATGAGTACTCCGTCTTCACCCCAGGATTCGGAAGCCTCTTTATACCAGTCACGCTGCATGAAGTGATTTTTGTTTTGAGATGGATCCTCATGACGGTGTGCTACAAAAACGTTGTAAAGTAGATCATATAGCAGTCTCTCAGGGATATTCCTAACTCCATCAATAATTTCTTGTTTAAATATCTTCATATTCAGACGGAATGATGTATTATCTCTGGAGGTGACCAACTCTTTAAAAATGCTGTTGTCATTTAGAATTTTAAGATTCGCTAAATACAGTTCCATAGCCAATACTTCTTTAGTTGGAAAATAGCGATAGAGCGTGCGTTCCGAAACTACAGCCTCTTCTGCTATATCTTTGAGTTTCGTTCCCTCTATACTCTTTTCACAAAACATTCTCTGAGCAATACTAAAAATTTTCTCTCGTGTTTGAGTTTCTTTTTTCTCTCTTAATCCCATTGTATTTCCTCCAAAGCGACATCGCCACTATCAAATGCGTGTCGCACTGTTAATTGTCAGTTCTACTGTCAATTTAATGAATTATATGTATTTGTCAAGAGGTAAGTACATTTTTTTTAAAAATCTATTTGATCTATCCGCTCCGATTGTGAATATTATGAGAAGAGTTCAGTGGTTTGCTTTGCCCCTGCTTCATCTGTTTTTACAACGTTCTCTAAGCTGTTAATACCAGGTATTTAGTATAAAAAAATAAAGGATTTGGAGATATGTCATTAAATTTTATTCTAATTTTTTCAACCACAGTATTTATTGCTTCAATTATTCCAGGCCCCAGCATGTTATTAGCACTAACACATGGAATGCAATATGGTGCTAAGAGAACTACTGTATCAGCATTAGGAAATGTAACTATAACATTAATTCAAGCATTTGTTTCAATTGCTGGATTAGGAACGATTTTAATTGCTTCTGAATCTATTTTTCAAATAATAAAATTTGCTGGTGCTGGATACCTAATTTATATGGGTATAAAATTTCTCTTTTTCTCAAAAAACATGCAATTACATAGTGAACTAGAAAATACCAACAAAATAAGTTCTTTAAGAAACATGTACATGCAAGCAGCATTTGTTACTGCTGGGAATCCAAAAGCCATAATCTTTTTTACTGCAGTTTTTCCACAATTCATAGATTATAATAAGTCTTTTTTATCTCAATCAAGTATACTTTTAAGTATCTGTGCACTTATTGCTTTTATCTGCTTTATGATTTATGCTTTAGGTGGCCAAAAGATTATGCATTTATTTTCAAAAGGTAAAATATGGAAATATGTTAAAAGAGTTATTGGGTGTAGTTTTATTGGAGCAGGAATTGGACTTGCACTAAACAATAAATGAGAAATAAACGCCAGATAAATTAGATGATTATGTGGAAAACACATACCTAAAAATTTTAAATAATTACTACTTGTATTTGTTTAGTGTGTATCAATTTAGCCATACTTTTTGACTATTTTTAATATATCATCTATTTTTCATAATTTGTTGAGCAATAGCCATTTACTGATATTATGTTTATTATGAATAAAGAAAATTTTTATATATAAAATATCCAAACAGCCAAACATATAATATTACATAAAAATATGTTGCATTAATTTAAAACCACTATTTTCCTGTATTTTTTGGCTAATTTGAGTAATGCAGTGATAGATTGAAATTTAATAATTTACACTACTAAAATTCTCATAATTCACCACCACACTAGAAAAACTACCAAAAACATTCAAAATCCTATTAATGCAACTAAATAGTACATTTGTGCAACGTATTACTAGTTCTGTTACATTAATTAAATATTTAATCTTTTGTTTTTTTTATTTTCCAGAATATCGGAGTGGGTTCATAAAAAGATAAATTGAAACTTACCAAATTATGGCCTCTGGAAACACGATCACGAAATGTGAATATCAATGATTTAATGGAATATAAATGTATAGTACCTGCATATAAAACTCTAGGTGGAGGATTGCAAATTTTTCGAATTGAAACTCTTTAATAAATTATTACAATTATTGAGATTTAATATTAAATTTTCTTCTGTAAAGGATTACAAAAAAAAGGAGTGAGTTTTGATAAAGAAAAAATCTAAGAACCATAAACATCTACTTTTATTATTAGTTCTATCAATATTGATTTCAGCCCAATTATTCTCACAAAATATGGCTGGAAATATTGATAATTTCCTTCTACAATGTTATAAAAATAAGCAGTTCAATGGAAATGTATTGGTGGCACAAAAAGGTGAGATTATCTATCACAAATCCTATGGAGTTTCAAATATTAATCCTGTTGATTCCTTGTCATTAAATTCCCAATTCAGGTTGGCATCAGTTTCAAAACAATTCACTGCCATGGGAATCATGATTCTGGAAGAACAGGGGAAACTGAACTATGATGACAAGATGGTGAAATATCTACCTGAACTTCCTTATCGGGATATTACAATCCGACATCTCCTTAATCATACTTCAGGAATACCAAAGTATGAAAAACTTTGTGCAGACCATTGGGATCTGGAGCATGAATTCAAAGATAAAAAGTATGTTACCAATGACGATGTAATTTCAATGTTGGTAGAGCATCATCCTGAACCAATGTTTAAAATACTGGATCGGTATTCCTACTCCAATACCGGTTATGTTTTACTGGCTTCTATTGTAGCAAAGGTATCCAAAATGCCCTTTGAGAGATTCATGAAGGAAAACATTTTTGATCCTTTAGAAATGAATTCCACACTTGTCTATAGTGCTGTTAGGGATGATGAAATGAAAAACCGGGTTTACGGATTTCGCTTTGCATTGAATGGAACTGATTATACTTCCAATGATTTCCATTTTATGAGTGGTCTGGCTGGAGATGGCGCAATGTATTCTACAACTGAGGATTTATTGAAATGGGATCGGGCATTATATACAGAAAAACTTGTTTCAAAAGCTACTTTGGAGCAAGCATTTTCAGCAATTACATTGAATAATGGCAAAATTTCGGAATATGGATTCGGTTGGGGAATCAAAAAAACGCCAAATGGGAAAAAAGCTGTGAGTCATGGTGGTGGTTGGATCGCAGCCAGAACCTGGATATATCGTGAAATTGAAGATGACAACACCATCATTATCCTAACAAATCATACCAGTAATCATATTCGCGATATTCAATATTATCTGACACAGATTTTACATGAAAAACCTTATGAAAATCTCAAAGTAAATATATCTCAGGTTGTGGGGAAAATTCTGGCAACAAAAGATATAAAAACAGCCATTGACGAATACAAAAATCTCAAATCCAGCAAGCCCGATGAATACAAAATTGATAAATGGGAATTGAACACTCTTGGATATGAGTTGATGAATTTAAAAATGTATGATGATGCGATTGCAATTTTCAACTTGAACCTTGAGGAATATCCTGACTTTTTCAGAGGATACAATAGTTTGGGTGAACTCTACACACAAAAAGGTGATAGAGCAATGGCTATCAAAAGTTATGAAAAAACTTTAGAGATTGATTCAGATAATTGGTGGGCAAAAGACAAGTTGAAACAATTGAAAAAAGAAACAATTGTTGTGAATCTGAATGACAAGGACTATGATGAATATATAGGCAGAGACTCTAAAAATCATGTCAACATGAACACTCCTGGAATAAAACCTGGCACCAAAGGCTGGCTTGGAAATCCCCATCCCATTGGTGACTGCAAAATTTGTAATAAAACTCATATTCGGGATGAATGTATTGAGGCATTTAATAATGATTTTTACAAGAGAATTGAAAATGATCAGGAATTTCGTGAAGCAGTTTTAGAACTAAAAGGCAAAAGACTTGGCTGTTTTTGCAAACCAAAAGCCTGTCATGGTGATGTGATAAAGCAATGGCTTGATTCTCAAAAGTAAGCACCTTGAAACTATATAAATTAAGAGGAAGAAATGGTTAAAAAAATATCAATACTCATTATTGGTTTAATAGTTTTACTATTTAGTTTTTGTAATAAATCACCTGAAATTATTGGTGATTGGCGAATTGAAATAGCACAACCAAGTAATGAATTTTATGAGGATCCTGGAACAGCCGACTTTCAGCGAATTCCACCATCAGAGGATATTCTAGATTTAATAAAACACATTGTACCTTCTTACACCCAGATGATTGATTGGGACCATAAAAAGGAAAATAAATATTGGATCAGGTTTGCATCAAATATCGAGAAATATGATTTTATAATTTTTACTGATGGAACAATTGAGGATATTACCTATAAAAATGATTCAACAAATGTAAGAGAAAAAGCATATTCTTTATTGATTAAAGATACTAAAAAAGAGGTTTCACTAGAGGAACTACCTAAAAAGGCTTTAGAAACAATAAATTATCTTTTCCCAGGTACAAAACCCAGTTCAACATGGATCGGTTCAACCTATGCTGGTAAACGGTATATAATTGTGACCAATGGAATGGCATTTTATGCCAGACCTGATGGACAAATCCAATCAGCACGATTTACAAATTCTGGCGGGTTGGAAGAAAACTATTCAAGGGAAGGCAATTATTCAAAAGAAAAAAATGATGAGATCGTATTAAATGAAATCCAGAATGAAGCAGATTCCTTGCTTGCAAAATACAAAGAGAGGTTTGATTTTGATAACCAGATCAAACAAATACAAAAACAAAAATTGGGCCCCGGCTCGTCATTCCGTTTCATTATTATGGGAGATAGCCGATCAAATGAAGGATTGTGGAATGCGGAATTAAAACATATCAACTCTCTGGATCCCAAACCCGCTTTTGTGATCAATAGTGGTGATTTGGTTCCTCGCGGATTCGTAAAAGAATACCATGATTATTTCGTTAAACCATTACTTGATTTTGACATCCCATATTTGGTAGCAATTGGAAATCACGATACCGGTTATCAAAAAAAAGCCAGGGAATATAGATACTTATTTGGAGAAAATTCACTTAACTATTATTTTGATTATGGTTCCTATCGTTTTGTTGTTTTGGATAATGTTACCATGGTAAATTCAGTGATGGAATCAGTCGCTTGGCTTGAAAAAATTTTGGCTGAGACAGATGAAAATATGAAAATTATTGTCACAGCACATAGTCCCATGGGAAATGTTGAAAAATGGAAATATCATACAAGGGATTACAATCGTTCAGAAAAGTTTGATAAACTTATGATTAAACATAATGTAGACCATGTATTCTTTGGTCATATTCACGCCTATTCAACAGCAACATGGAATGGTATTGATTATACTGTCAGTGGTGGTTCAGGAGCAGGATTACATGATAGATTTGGACCAATGGGGAATGTGCATCATTATATAATCTGTGATGTATTGGAGGATGGTTCTTTGCAACAACAGGTTGTACAATTTAAGAAAAAATAAATGAGGAGATATTTAATGTTAAGTAATAAAAAATTGATCAGGATTTTACTTTTTTCAATACTGATTTCCATGTTTTTTTGTGTGGCATGCAATAGATCAGTGATCAAAGAGAATACCACAGCAGAATTAACAATACTTTACACAAATGATGAACATGGTTGGATGGAACCTACTAAATATTCCGGCGGAGCAGCTGGTTTAATGGGCCTTTGGAAAGAGAAGGAAGATTATACATTGGAAGGTCCGTTTTTAGTATTAAGTGGTGGGGATCTTTGGACCGGACCCGCAATATCCACATGGACAAAAGGTGAATCCATGACAGCAGTACTCAATGCACTTGGCTATGATATGGCAGCTATTGGAAACCACGAATTCGATTTCAAACTTTCAGGAATGAGGGATAGAGCATCTCAGGCAAAATTTCCATTAATGGGCGCCAATATCAGGGAAAAATCAACTGGAAAACAGGCCGACATTGCAACTCCCTATATCATTAAAGAAGTGAATAATATAAAGGTTGGAATCATTGGATTATCATCAACTGATACACCAACCAGTACTTTTCCGGATTATGTTGAAGATTTTGATTTTATCAATTGTGCAGATGCTGTGCGAGAATATTTTCCAAAAGTAAAAGAAGAGGGTGCTGAACTGGTTATAATTGTTGGTCACTTTGGTGAACCTGAAATGGAAGAACTCGTACCTGTTGCTAAAGAATTGGGAATACCAATAATTGGGGGTGGCCACTCACATCAACGAGTATGCAAAATGGTAGATGGTGTTGCCTTAATAGAAGCCGGTGGTCGCATGGGACATTACGGAAAAATCGAACTTCTCTTTGATACAGCTGCCGATACAATTATTACATTATCTCAGGAATTAGTAAAAAATCAAGGTGGAAAACCTAATGCAGAAATTGATTCTATTGTGACATTTTGGAGAGTAAAAGTTGATTCTGTTCTCTCAGAAGTAATTGGTTTTGTGGACAATGATATCAGGCAGAGTTCCAATGAAATGTACAATATGATTATGGATTCGTGGTTGGTGAAATTTCCATCTGCAGATATAGCAATGACAAATTCCGGTGGCATCCGCCAGGGAATTCTTGCCGGTGATGTTACTTTGGAGGAGATCATTGGTGTACTGCCTTTTGAAAACAATCTGGTAGAACTGGATCTCACAGGGGAAGAAGTGATTGATTGTCTTGGTCGTTATGTAATTGGTGGAATAATTGATAATCAAACCTATATGTTTAGTGATAGTACATTTGTTCATCCTGATTCAGTCTATAATGTGTTAACAATTGATTATTTATATAGCAGAAGCGATACACATTTTAGTGAATATGATGATGATCCCGTACAAACTCATGTGAATTATCGTCAACCGGTTATTGACTGGATAAAATCTATGAATACTTCAAAAGATAATTCCCTTGACCAATATTTAAATGACGAAGACCGAAGAAAATAGATTTTTTTATAGAATAGAAAGGAACAGAGATATGAAAAAAATTATATTAATTATTTCAGCAATTACACTCCTTTTATTTGGTAATGATTACAATCCTGTGGCAAATGAAGATGCGATAGTTAAAACCGAGAATGCCCGGTTTACTGTATTGACATCCGGAGTAATTCGAATGGAATGGTCCGAGGATGGCGAATTTGAAGATTTTGCATCATTAGCCTTTGTAAATAGAAACCTACCTGTTCCAGACTATTCACAAAAAATAAAAGATGGTTGGCTTACAATCACGACTGATAAAATGACACTGAAATTCAAAACCGGAAGTGGAAAATTTTCAGACGACAATTTAAAGATCAACTTTGAATTTGATGGTGTTAACAAAGAGTGGAAACCGGGGATGGAAAACAGTGGAAACCTCTTCGGCACTATTCGAACACTGGATGGCTTTGATGGTGAAATCATGCACTGGTCAACCAAGGATAAAATAAAACTTGATCATGGAGTACTATCTAAAGATGGTTGGACAATGATCGATGATTCTGAAAGGCCATTATTCGACAATTCTGATTGGAAATGGGTGAAACCAAGACCTGAAAAAAATCAACAGGATTTTTATTTTTTCTGTTATGGCTATGATTATAAAGGTGCAATGAAAGATTTTACAAAAGTTGCCGGAAAAATAGCCTTACCACCGAAATTCGCTTTTGGTACATGGTTTTCACGTTACTGGGAATATACTGATATGGAAATGCGTGAATTGGTTGAGGAATTTGAGATTCACGATGTACCACTGGATGTATTTGTTGTTGATATGGATTGGCATGTTACAACAAAACCGGAATGGTACAAAGATGGTGAAAAGATCAAAGACCAGGCTGGTGAAGGAATTGGATGGACCGGATTTACATGGAACAAAAATTATTTCCCTGATCCAAAAGATTTTCTCCAATGGACAGAAAATAAAGGACTTAAAGTCTGTATGAATCTTCATCCTGCATCCGGAATTCAACCTCACGAAGTTCAATATCCTGAAATGGCAAAAGCCATGGGTGTTGATCCCAAAACTGAAAAATATATCCCTTTTGATATTGTGAATAAAAATTTTGCAAAAAACTTCATGAAAATAGTATTACACCCAATGGAAAAAGATGGTGTTGATTTCTGGTGGCTGGATTGGCAACAGTGGAGCACAACAAAAATTACTGGTGTTAATCCAACATTTTATCTGAACTATGTTTTTTTTAGTGATTTAGAAAGACGTAATGAAAAACGACCATTGATATTTCATCGTTTTGGTGGCCTGGGAAATCATCGCTACCAGATTGGTTTTTCAGGGGATACATACATCAATTGGAAATCACTAAACTATCAACCTTACTTCACATCTACAGCATCTAATGTTGGTTTCGGATTTTGGAGCCATGATATCGGTGGCCATATGAGAGGGGAAAGTACACCGGAACTTTACACACGTTGGGTGCAGTTCGGAGCATTCAGTCCAATTTTGAGAACCCATTGTACCAAAG
>Ga0070729_10005764_pt1 | contig 12600 bp, 12 predicted proteins | sample tdDd472_FD_66725 | JGI IMG/M metagenome (GOLD analysis project Ga0070729, IMG submission 66725) | Marine sediment microbial communities from the Atlantic coast under amendment with organic carbon and nitrate - tdDd47.2 | ecosystem: Environmental > Aquatic > Marine > Coastal > Sediment | place...
TCGAGCTCCTTCTGGCGTTCGAGCTCCTTCTGGCGTTCGAGCTCCTTCTGGTGAGCGAGCTCTTTCTGGCGCTCGGCTTCTTCGCGCTGCTCCTGTTCGAGGCGCTCTTGCTCGGCCTTTTGGCGCTGCTCCTGTTCGAGGCGCTCCTGCTCCTCCTTTTGGCGCTGCTCCTGTTCGAGGCGCTCCTGCTCCTCCTTCTGGCGCTGCTCTTCCTCGAGGCGCTCCTGCTCCTCTTTCTGGCGCTGCTCTTCCTCGAGGCGCTCTTGCTCCAGCTCTTCGGGGGTTGGCTCCTCGGGGAGCTCTTCGAGGACCTCCTGGAGGCTGTCCTTGATCTGCTCCGCGGTCTCCACCATCACCGCGAGCTCGGGCTTGGCCTTCTCCTCGTCGGCGGCGTGGGCGCCGGGCACGAGGATCGCGATCAGGTGCAGCACGACCGCGGCCGCGAGGAAGGTCGCGATGCGCTTCAGGCGCTGGACCTGGTGTTTGGTGCGGTTGGCGTAGCGGGGGGGGACGCTCATTGGGTCGCCTGCCCGGAGCTGATCGCCGCGGTGCTGTCGCCAGACTCGGTCGGGTTGCCGAACTCCGGGGTGCCCAGGATCACCACCATGTGCAGCGCCACCGAGACGGTGATGAAGGTCGCGTAGACCAGCAGCCGTTGGACGGTCATCCGCAGGCGCATCTCAGCTTCCTTCCTCGACCGCGAACTGCACCCGCTCGAAACCCACGCGACTGAGCTGGGTGAAGATCTGGACCATGCGCTCGAAGTTCACGCTGCGGTCGCCGCGGAGGTGCACCTTCGCGTTCTCGCTCGCGTTCTCAGCGGCGCTGGCCAGCAGCTGGTCGAGGTGCGCCTCGTCGCGAGCGCGCACGCCGGCGACGTAGACCTCCTCGTTCGCGCCGACCTCGATCACGATGAGCTCGCCCTCTTCCTCGGCCCCCAGGTCGCTGTCGGGCACCTGGGGTACGTCGACGTTGACCGCGCCCTTCTTCAGCTCGGAGACCCCGATGAAGCAGGCGAGGAGGATGAAGATCACGTCGATCATGCTGGTCATCAGCATGCTCGGCTCCTCGGTCGGGCCTTCGTCGAGGTTGAAGCGGCGCGGCTCGCTCATCGGCGCTTGGCCTTGGTCAGCGCACGGCGGACTTGATTCAGGTCCTCCTCGAGGTCCGCGCCCAGGTTCGTGCTCTGCTGGGCGAAGAACGCGTGGGCGGTGTAGCAGGTCACGTAGACGAAGAGCCCGAGCACGGTGGTGTTCAGCGCTCCGTAGAGCCCCTCGAGGATCCCGCTCGAGTCGCTGAGCCCGACCCCCTTGAAGGAGTCGCGCATGCCCATCACGGTGCCGAAGAGCCCCATCGCCGAGCCCAGCCCGGCCACGATCGCGAGCACCTTCAAGTGCTCGCGGCTCTCGCGCACCAGGCTCCGCGCGCGGTCGAGGGCCACGTCTTCGTCCTCGCGATTGCGGACCAGGGTCAGCAGCACCGAGGCGTGGGGGTCGCGGGTCTTGAGGCCCGGTGCCGGGCGATCCCCCAGCACGAGCCGGCGACGGAGGCGGTGATCGGCGCGCAGCCAGAGCTGCAGCCAATACCACCCCCGCTCGAGGATGAAGGCGACCCCGATCACCGAGATCACGAGGATCGGGATCATCCAGTAGCCGCCCTGTTTGAAGAACTCGTAGATCACGGTTCCGCTCGTCTACTCCTCGTCTTCGAGGGGCTCGACATCCGTCATCGCGACCTGCGGGCGGGGAATGCCCGAGAAGGCGGTCGAGCGCGGGTCGGCCAGGTCCAGGGTGTAGCGGGTGCGGAAGTGGCCCAGCTTCTGCAGCCGCGTCTCGAGGGTCGACATCAGCCGCTGCCCCGGCCGGGGCTTGGGCTGCTTGGCCGCCGAGCGCTTGTGGCTCTTGGGCAAGGTGCGAGCCAGCATTTGCCGTCGGTTCTTCAGGTCCTGGAGGCGGGTCTCGGCCGCCTGGACCTCGCGCACCCAGGCGTCGAGGTCGCCCTTGAGCGCCTTGTCGCGCTGGTCGAACACGCGCTCTTCGTGGGCCATTTGCTGCTCGAACGCCTGCTGGCTGATCTGACCCTGCTGGCGCTGCTGGCGCAGGTAGAACCCGCGGTTCATCAGCTCGACCTGCAGGGTGCGCCGCTCCTCACGGGCGCGCGCGATCCGCGCGCTGTAGTCCTTGATCAGGCGCTCGTTGTTGGCGATCCGCTTGTCGAGGGCCTCGACCTCGTGGTGCGGGAGGCTGAGGTCGTCGTAGATCTTGAGCGCCTTGTCGTAGTTGCGGTCGATGGTCCGGCCGCGCTGGCGGCGTTCGTCCGGTGTGAGCTCGGCCTCCGGGTCGGCCGACGCGTCGCTCTCCGGGGCGAGGGGGTCGGCGCCTTGCGGCTGATCGCCTTCGCCCAGCCAGCCGTCGAGGTCGCGGACCGGCGGAGGGGTGCCGTCGGAGCTGGGCGGGGGGGCGTCGAAGCGCTCGGGCGCGGGGCCGGTGAGCGGGTCTTCGCCCGGTTGCTCGACGGGTGCCTCGTCGAGGGGCTCGAGCTGCTCCTGGGCGAAGGCCGGGGCCCCGGCCCAGGCCAGACCCAGCCCCAAACAAGCGATCCGCGTGAGCGCGGTGGTGCGGGTGCGGGCCATTATTCCTCCTCCTCGTCGTCGGACGCCTTGGGTTTGTCGACGCCGATCAGCTCTTCGTCGTCGCCGTTGATGCCCTTCTCGTAGAACGCCTGGATCGCCTTGTCCATGTCCTGCGCGATGTCACCGATGGGGGCGCCCTCGAGGCCGATGTTGTCGATCTTGCGGGTGACGTCCATCAGGATCTCTTGCGACTCGACGAACTTCGTCATGTCGGTGTTGATCCGCTCGTGGACCTTGGTGAAGGCGTCGACCTTGTTGTAGAGGTCGGCCAGCTTCTCGGCGACGTTGCCGATCGCCTTCTCGCTGCCGAGGATCCCGTCGCGAATGATCTGCTTGATCCGCAGGGTGTCCGCCTGCAGGCGCAGCGAGTCACGCAGATACTGGCGCTCGTTGGTCAGGTTCTCGATCAGCTCGTTGAACTTCTCGTGCAGGTTCACGAACAGCCCGGCGAGCCCATGCAGGTTCTTGCCGAGGGTGCGGTAGTTCTGGAAGCGCCGCTGGTAACCGTTGACGTAGCGCGTCTGCAGGCGATACGAGCGGAACTGGCGCGCGAATTCACGCTTGAGCTTGCGCAGCTCGTCGGGGTCCTCGGGCGGGTTCTCCTTGATCCGCACCGAGAGCTCGACCAGCTTCTTCTCGATCCCCTTGGCCTTGTCCTTGTAACCCTGCAGGCGGAGGTTGAAGCCCTCGGCCTGGACCTGGAGGTGGTCCGAGAAGGTGACCAGCTTGCGCTGCAGGTCGCGGAAGTTGGCGCCCAGCAGGTCCTGATCGGAGATGATGTCGTCGAAGTCGGCCATCACCTGCTTGGCGTAGAGGGCCATCTTCTTCTCGACCGAGCTGGCGAGGACCTCGTCGTTGGGGTTCTTGAGGTACTTCTGGAACTCTTCGCCGAGCTCCTTGCTCGCCTTGGAGAGCGAGTTGGTCAGCGCGTTGTATTCGCGCATCGAGGAGTCGAGGTTGTCGACCTCCTTGCGGATCGACCAGTTGGGCAGGGGCGCGACCCTCGCGCCGGTCTCGGGCACGGGCTCGGTGGAGGGGATCTCGTCCTGGGCGTTCGCCGTCCCGAGGGCGGCGGCGAGCGCGATGGCTACGGTCCAACGCTTCATCATTCGTAGCTCCCTTCACGCACGGTGGCGCCAAAGCTGGGGTCGTCGAGGGTCGCGCGGGCCTGGGAGACCAGGGCGGGGTCCGCTCGTTGGAGGTGCGCCTCCGAGGCGCCGAAGTCGCCCGCGAGGTAGGCCAGCAGGCCGAGGTGGTAGGAGTCCTCTGCGCTGGGGGGGCTGAGCTCGGCGTAGCGCTCCAGGTGGCTGTAGGCTCGCCCGAAGTCGCCGAGTTGGTAGTAGGCGGCCGAGGCGTTGTAGTGTGCGTCGGCCAGGTGCTTGCGCGACGCGCCGTCGCGATACGAGGCCCCCAGCTGCGCGGCGCGCTCGAGGCTCTGGGCGGCCAGGCGCGGGTTGCCCTGCTCCAGGCGCAGTGTGCCGACCAGGGTCAGCTGCAGCAGCTGCTCCCGGGTGCCGAGGCTCAGGCCGCGGAGCGCGGCGAGGTCTTGCTCGGCCAGGTCGTAGGCGCCGTTGCGAATGTGCAGGTTCGCGAGGTAGAGCTGGGCCCGCGCTTCGCCGCGCGACCCCGCCTCGGCGTAGTCGCTGCTGGCCGACGAGTCGTCGCCCATGCGCTCCTCGGCGACCCCACGCAAGGTCTGCGCGCGATACTCTTCGCGGCGCAGCAGCTCGTCGTAGTAGGGGACCGCCTCGTCGTAACGCCCCGCGTCGAAGTGAGCGTCGCTCTCTCGCCACAGCTCGTGGGTCTCCTTGTAGCGGAGGCTGCTGCAGCCGGTGCCTCCCAAGGTCAGTGCGGCGAGCGCCGCAGCCAATAACACGCGTGGAGTTGCCAAGGGTGTCTCCTTTCACCCATCGCCAGGCAACCCCCGAACCGCGACCTAAGTCACGGCCAGCAAATGAGCGCACACCTCGACCGTGCCGCATTGGTCGACCCCCATGTCAGGGGCGCACGGTCCGAACCTCGCGGTAGCACCGGGCCCCTTGGCTGCGTATGCTTCCAAGACCCTGTCGAACGGAGGCACCGTGAATCTCGACCTAACTCCTGCAGGACATGCCCTCTACGACCTCGTCGAGCAGATCGTCCCCAGCGTCGACAAGGACGACTTCCTGCTCGAGGTCGAGGCTCCCCTCTTGCTCGAGGTTCCCACGGGCAGCTCGCTCCCAGCTGGGTTCGAGCCCAACAAGAAGGCGGCCGAGGTCGGCGACGGACTGAACACCGTCCAGATCGACGCCGCGCTCCTGTCCAAGCAGCCTCGCGCGAAGAACCTCAAGGGCGCGCGGGTCTACCTGCTCGAGGGCGCCGAAGGCGAGGCGGGCTGCTCCGTCGGTCGCCACGAGTGCACGGTGACCCTCACCGAGGATGGCGTGAGTCGGAAGCACGCGACCTTCCTCAGCGGAGGCGGAAACTACTTCCTGGTCGACCTCGACTCGGCGAACGGCTCCTTCGTCAACCGCAAGCGGGTCAAGCCCGGGGTGCGGATCCCGCTGGAGGACCGCTGCTCGGTGTGGCTGGGCAGCTTCCGTGGCGTGTTCCTCAGCCCGGACATGTTCTACGACCTGCTGGCGAAGCTGGCGGAGGGCAGCAAGGGCGCCTCCTCCTGAGCCAGGCCACCACTCAGGCCGAGGCGAAGCTCGCGATTCGGCGACCCGCCTCGAGGACGCGCGAGCAGTGGCGCTCGAGGAAGGCGTCGTCGATCGGACCCTGGGCGGCCCCCAGCAGGGCCGCGGAGCCGTCGAAGTCGACGTAGGCCAAGCGCATGCTCAGCTCCTCGGCGGGGCGGCCGAAGGCCGAGCCCGGGAGCACGGCGACCCCGGCCTCCTCCAGCAGCGCCTCGCAGAGGTCGAGGCCGGTGGCCTGCTTGGCTCGCGGCAGCTGCGCGAAGAGGTAGAAGCCGCCCTCGGGCGGGCTGACCGTGCAGCCCACCTGGCTGAGGGTGGTGTGCAGCGCCGCGCCCACGCCGGCGAGGATCGCGCGGCTGCCGGCGAGGTAGTCGGCCAGCGCAGCCTCGTCGGTGTAGGCGACCACCGAGGCGTGCTGGATCGGCGCCGCGACCGCGGAGAAGCTCTCGCTGGCGACGACGGCCATCGCGTCGAGCAGCGGGCGCAGCTCGCGAGGGAACACGAAGGCGCCCAGGCGCCAGCCCCCTGCGCCGCACCATTTGCTCAGCCCGTTGCTGACCACCGTGCCCTCGGGGTAGTAGCGGGCGAAGGAGGCGTGCTCGCCGAGGTGGTGGACCCCGCTGTAGATCTCGTCGGAGAGCACGAGGATCCCGTGCTCGCGCGCCACCGCCGCCAGGGCCTCGAGCTCAGCGGGGGTGTAAGCCGCGCCGGTGGGGTTGTTGGGTGAGTTCAGCAGCAGGAGCCGGTGCCCGCTGGTGGCGCTCAGCTCGGCCTCGAGCGCCGCGGGGGTCAGGCGCCAGCCGCCCTGGGGGTCGGTGGGGATCCAGCGCACCCGGCGCTTGAGCAGGCGGGCCTGGGGGGCGTAGGAGACCCAGCTCGGGCTGGGCAGGAGGAGCGTCGCGTTCAGGGCCAACGTCAGCCCGAACATCAGCTCCTTGGTCCCCGGGCCAATCAGCACGTCCTCGGCGGTGGCCGGGGCGTCCGTGTGGCGGCGGTGGTGGTCGGCCACCGCAGCGCGCAACGCCGGCAGGCCCCGCACGGGGAGATAGTCCTTTTGGTGCGCGTGCTCCTGGAGGGCAGAGACCACGTGCGCAGGCACCGGGAACGGCGACTGGCCCAGCCCGAGGTGCAGCACGTCGCGTCCGCTGGCGCGCAGCGCGGCGACGCGCTCGTTGATCGCCAGCGTCGGCGAGGGGACCACTCCGGTCACCGAGGGATCGAGCATGGAGGTGTCCACGAGCGCTCCTACTTGGACGGGCGCCAACGGTTGGCGAGCACGTCCTGCACCCAGGCCAGCGCGTCCGCGTAGCTGACCATCGAGCCCTTGAGGTTCGAATACTTGGAGAGGTTCGTGGCGACGCCCTCGGCGCTGACCTTCAGCCCCCCGTAGCGGAGGAACTTGATCTGCTCGGCCCAGCCGCGCTGCTCCTCGTCCCACATGAACGCGACGTCGTTGAGGTAGCGCTGGACCCAGGCGTCGACCCCGCCGGGGTAGGCCTCCTGGCGCTTGGCGTGCAGCTGCTCGTGGCGGATCACCCCCTCGAACAGCGCGGTCCCCGGGGGGTGCTTCTTCAACCAGCGGTCGAGGTCGACCACGTAGACCTTGGGGCTGATCGTCGTCGCCGCCGTGCTCGACATCCCCGGCAGGGGTGGGCGCTCGACGATCGCGACCAGGGGGCGATAGCGCGGGTCGAGGGCGTAGCTACTCTCGTCCCGCTGGGCCCCGCCGTCTTTGGGCTGGGACTTGGCCGCGGGCTGGGAGCGTGAGGTCTCGTTCTTCTCCTTGGGCTTCGGCTGCAGCAGGGCGCAACCCGGCTGAACCAGGAGCAGGAGGAGGGCGAACGAGGGGAGCGCTGTGCTCGGCTTGCTCATGGCCGGACCTTACCCCATTTCGGCGACGTCGCGCAGCAGCCCCGGCGAACGCGGTAGACTCGAAGCATGTCGTCTCACTCCGCCGCCAACAAGCGCCTGACCGTCCCTGGGGTGCGCCGCCGCAAAGGCAAGGCGCTGACCATGCTCACCGCCTACACCTACTCCCAGGCGCGGCTGGTCGACGCGGCGGGGGTCGACCTGATCCTGGTCGGTGACTCGGCGGCGAACGTGTGTCTGGGTCACGAGACGACGCTCCCGGTGACCGTGGACCAAATGCTGACCTTTGCCGCCGCGGTGCGCCGTGGCACCGAGCGGGCGCTGGTGGTCGGTGACCTGCCCTTCCTCAGCTACACGGTCAGCGTGCCCACCGCGATCCACAACGCCGGGCGCTTCCTCAAGGAGGCCAACGTCGACGCGGTCAAGCTCGAGGGCGGGACCGAGGTCCAGGAGACGGTGGAGGCGATCGTGCGCGCCGGGATCCCAGTGATGGGGCACATTGGGTTGACCCCGCAGACCGTGTCCAAGCTCGGGGGCTACAAGGTCCAGGGCAAGAGCGCGCTGGCCGCGCGGCACCTGGTCGACGACGCGATCGCCCTCGAGGACGCGGGCGCCTTCGCGCTGGTCCTGGAGTGCGTCCCCTCCGACGTGACCAAGGAGATCACCGACCGGCTGGAGATCCCGACCATCGGGATCGGCGCGGGCCCCCACGCCGACGGGCAGGTGCTGGTGTTCCACGACCTGCTCGGGCTGGGGAGCGGTCAGTTCCAGCCGCGCTTCGTCAAGCGCTACGCCGAGCTGGGGAAGCTCGCGGTCGAGGCGATCCAGCAGTTCGTGAGCGAGGTCAAGGACGGGAGCTTTCCGGCGCCCGAGCACGGCTTCGCGATGAAGCGCGGCGAGGGCGAGCGCCTCCCCGAGACCCTCTCGCGCCCCCGGCGTGGCGCGGTGGGCGACGGGCTGGTGGCGGGGGTCGACGACGACGGCTGAGCCCGTCGTCGTGATCGGCCCGGGCGCGCTGGGCCTGCTCCTGGGCGGCTTGCTCCAGGCGGCCGGGCGGCCGGTGGTGTTCGTGGCCCGCTCCCCCGAGTCGGCTGCGCGACTGCGCGCCGCGGGCCTGACCCTCATCGAGGGGGAGTCGCGCCAGGAGCTGCCCCTCGACGCCAGGGCCGCGCCTCCCCCGCGCGCAGCCGCGGTCTTGCTCTGCGTGAAGGTCGTCGACACCGAGGCGGCCTGCGCGGTCGCGCGGGAGGTCGAGGGCCCAGTGGTCGTCCTGCAGAACGGCCTCGGGCGGGGGGCTGCGGTGGCCGCCGCCCTGGGCCAGCCCGAGCGGGTGGTGGTGGGGTTGACCCGCGCCGGCGCGACCCGGGGCGCTGGGCCCGGGGAGGTCGTCTACGCGGGACGTGGACCGACCGCGATCGCGCCTCTCGAGCAGGCTGGGCGATCGCGGGCGCTCGAGGTCGCCGAGCTGCTCGAGGGCGCGGGGTTGGCCGTCGAGCGCCTCGACGATGCGGGCCGCGCCGAGTGGGAGAAGCTGGTCGTGAACGCGGCGATCAACGCGCTCACGGCAATCGCTCGCTGCACCAACGGGGTGCTGCTCGAGGTCCCCGAGCTGCGCTCGCTGGCGCAGCAGGCAGCCGAGGAGGCCGCGCGCTGCGCGGCTGCGGAAGGGGTCGACGGGGACTGGAGCACCGAGGCCACCCGGGCCCGCTGGGAGGTGGTGGCGGCCGCCACCGCCAAGAACCGCAGCAGCGCGCTGCAAGACCTTGAAGCGGGTAGGGTTACGGAGGTGTCCGCCATCAACGGGGCCCTCGCCGAGCGGGCGCGCGCGGGGGGCGGCGAGGCGCCGGTCAACGCCTGCCTAGCCCTGCTCGTACGCGGCCTGGAGCGGATTTCGCCTTCGCGCTGAGCCCCGCAGAAGACAGGGGTAGATGGTAGAATTCGCCCTTCGGCGCGAGCCCCGGTTGGCCGCGCTAAGTGATTGAAAACAGGATTGTTACCAGCGGGGCCCGGCCTTCGGCGCGGACCCCGGCGAGAGGGTTCGCGTGGCTGAGAACGAAGACGAAGATCACCAGAGCGTCGTCGACCGTGCGTTGTCCGCAGAAATGCAGGACAGCTACATGCAGTACGCGATGAGCGTGATCAAGAGCCGGGCCCTGCCCGACGTCCGCGATGGCATGAAACCCTCGCAGCGGCGCGTGATCTACGCCATGGCGCACAACCTGAACCTGCTGCCCTCGAAGCAGCGCGTGAAGAGCGCGCGCGTGGTCGGCGAGACCATGGGTCGCTACCACCCGCACGGCGACTCGGCGATCTACATGACCCTGGTGCGTCTGGCCCAGGACTTCGCCTCGCGCTACGTGCTGATCGACCGCAAGGGCAACTTCGGCTCCATTGCCATGCCCAGCCCGGCCGCCATGCGTTACACGGAGTGCCGCATGGCGCCCGCCGCGGTGGACATGGTCGCGGACATCGACCAGGACACCGTGGAGATGGACGACAACTACGACGGGACCACCGTCGAGCCCAAGGTCCTCCCTTCGCGCTTCCCGAACCTGCTCTGCAACGGCTCGCAGGGGATCGCGGTCGGCATGGCGACGAGCATTCCGCCGCACAACCTGTTCGAGGTGTGCGACGCGCTGGAGGCGCTGGTCAAGAACCCCGACCTCCCCAACAGCAAGCTGTTCGAGCTCATCCCGGGGCCCGACTTCCCCACCGGGGGTCAGATCTGCGGGGTCGGCGGGATCCGCCAGGCCTACCAGACCGGCCGCGGGCACCTGACCCTCCGCGGCAAGCACCACATCGAGGACAAGGGCCGCAGCCAGCAGATCGTCGTCACCCAGCTCCCCTATCAGGTGACCACCGAGACCCTGATCGAGAAGGTCCAGGCGGCGTTCTCGCAGAACAAGATCGACGGGCTGAGCGGGCTCAAGGATCAGACCGCGCGCGGCAAGATCCGGCTCGTGTTCCAGTGCAAGCAGGGCGAAGACCCCGAGGTCGTGCTCAACCAGCTCTACAAGTACACGCCGCTGCAGACGACGTTCTCGATCATCATGATCGCCCTCGACGAGAACGGCACCAAGCCGCGGACCTTCACCCTCCGCGGGCTGCTCCAGGCCTACATCGACCACCGCTTCGAGGTGGTCCGTCGGCGCACGCGCTTCCAACTCGACAAGGCGCGGGCGCGGATCCATATCCTCCACGGCCTGCAGGCAGCCCTCGACCACATCGACGCGGTGATCAAGCTGATCCGCAACGCCCAGTCGACCGAGGAGGCCCGGAATGAGATCCGCGGGCTGCTGAAGACGCCGAGCGCCGACGGCGAGCTGCGCCCGATCACCGAGCGTCAGGCCAACGCGATCCTCGACATGCGCCTGCAGCAGCTGACCGGCCTCTCGCGCGACAACCTGATCGCCGAGCTCAAGGAGAAGGAGGACCTGGCCGCGGACCTCCGCGACATCCTCTCGCGTCACGAGCGCGTGGTCGGGATCTTCGAGGAGGAGCTCGCGACCCTGCGCACGAACTACGCCAAGAAGCGCAGCAACGACCGGGTGACCTACACCACGGAGCGCCTGACCGAGATCCAGGTCGGTGAGGTCGGAGACATCGACATCGAGGACCTGATCGCGGACGACACGGCGATCGTGACCGTGACCCACAAGGGCTACATCAAGCGCACCGAGCTCTCGGCCTATCGCCTGCAGAAGCGCGACGGCAAGGGCCTCTACGGGGCGAACACCAAGGGCGACGACTTCGTCACGGAGATTTTCCAGGCAGGCACCAAGGACTTCCTCCTCTGCTTCACCGACCACGGGCGGGTGCACTGGGTCAAGGTCTACAAGATCCCCGAGGGCGGGCGCACCGCCCGCGGGCGCGGGCTGCGGAACCTGATCGCGCTGCTCCCCGAGGAGCAGGTGACGAGCCTCATCCCGATCTCGGGCGAGTTCCGCGACGACCGCTTCCTGGTGATGGCCACCGCCCAGGGGATCATCAAGAAGACCTCGCTCAGCGCCTTCAAGCGCCCCAAGAAGGGCGGGATCATCGCGGTCAAGCTCGACGAGGGCGACAAGCTGATCTCGGTGCGAGTCACCAACGGCGAGCGCGAGCTGATGCTCGCCACCCGCCAGGGCAAGGCGATTCGCTTCCACGAGAACACCGTGCGCGCCATGGGTCGTGTGTCTCGCGGAGTGAAGGGGATCACCCTCGCCGAGACCGACGAGGTCGAGGCGATGGTCGTCGTCGGCGAAGACGGGAACCAGCTGCTGACCGTCTGCGAGTTGGGCTACGGCAAGCGGACTCCGGTCGAGGATTACCGTGAGACCAACCGCGGCGGCAAGGGGATCATCAACATCAAGACCACCGCGCGTAACGGCCTGGTGGTCAGCGCCCGCGCTGTCAACGACGACGACCAGGTGATGCTGATCACCTCCGCGGGCAAGCTCATCCGCTCCGAGGTCAAGGGGATCTCCCTGATCGGGCGGAGCACCCAGGGCGTGCGGCTGATCAAGATCGACGGCGACGAGCGCGTGGTGGCGGTGGCCAAGGTTCAGTCGGAGGACGACGACGGCGTCGACGGCGACGGCGAGGACGAGTAGCCAACCAGCTTTCGTTGCCATTGCCCAAGGACTTAGGAGTCCGCGGTGCTCGAGTGCCGGCCGAGCCAGCCAAAAAGCGGAGAACCGCGTCCCCCGCTGTGGGGGACGCGGCTCCGTGGATTTTATCCAACCTGTGAGAGGCAGCAGAACCGGGCCCTGTCCCATGTGCCTCACTGGAACCATGGCAGTCTCTCCCTGGCGTTTCAAGGAAACCATTGGGGGCGCTCGCAGTGCGATCGTGCCTCTTGCTTGAAGTTCTCAGGGGCGCTCGTTAGGCCCGTCGCGGAGTTCGAGTGGGCCGGCCTCGCCCGTTCGGCTCACCCGGGGTGCGACGGAAGGCGGACGGTCAGCCGCAGCAGGGCAGTTCCGTCTGGTCTGGGCGTTGCTCTCCGCTGGGCATGACCGAATCCGAGACGCTGCGCCGCGCGCTCCAGCTCGCGCGCGCCAAGGGCCTGGGTCCGCGCACCGCCCACTTGCTGTTGACCCGTGTGTCCCTCGAAGAGATCGACCGGCTGGGGGTGCCCGCCCTCGTGGCGCGGGGGCTGCCGCGCCGGATCGCCGAGGCGCTGCGTGCGCCTGGGCTCGAGCGGGAGGCGCGCGAGGAGCTGCGCGCGGTGCGCGAGGCCGGGGACGCGCTCCTCCACTGGCAGGGGTCCGGCTACCCGGCGGCGCTGCGCTCGATCTACGACCCGCCCCTGGTGCTCGCGGTGCGCGGGGGGCTGTTGGCCAGTGACGCGCGGGCGGTGGCGATCGTGGGCGCGCGGAGAGCCACGCCTGCCGGGCGTGAGATCGCGCATCGGTTGGGCTTCGACCTCGCGGCGAGCGGGGT
>Ga0070729_10005768_pt1 | contig 12588 bp, 9 predicted proteins | sample tdDd472_FD_66725 | JGI IMG/M metagenome (GOLD analysis project Ga0070729, IMG submission 66725) | Marine sediment microbial communities from the Atlantic coast under amendment with organic carbon and nitrate - tdDd47.2 | ecosystem: Environmental > Aquatic > Marine > Coastal > Sediment | place...
CGTCGAGAATCTGGCCGTAATCGTCGCCGATCGCTCGCACGAGCCGCGGCGCAAACAGGGTTCCACCGTTTGCCACCGCGCAGACCGCCAACCCCAGCTGCAACGGAGTAACGGCCACCTCCTGGCCGATGGCAATGGTGGGCTTGGATCGTCCCGACCACATGGCTGGCGGTTTCAGGATTCCGGCCACCAGCCCCGGATAGGGCAGCGCCGCACTCTGGCCGAATCCGAAGTCCACGAGATCTCGGTAGAGTTCTTCGGCGCTGAGATTCTGTACCGCACGTGCGAAATAGATGTTGCTGGATCGGGAGAAGGCAGGCATCAGGGACAGGTCGCCATAGGAATGCCCGTCGGAATTGCGGATCGTGAAACTCCCGAAGTCGCCGTTGGTGCAATCGTATACCGTGGCGGTATCGATGGCTGCATTGCGTAACAGCGACGCGGTCGAGAAGATCTTGAATACGGAACCGGGTTCGTATTGCTGGGTAAAGTTCCGGTTGTTCCAGACCGCATCGTCATCGTGGCGACCCTGGCGGGTTGTCAGCAACGGCCAGCTGGCCGCGGCCAGGATGTCGCCTGAATTCGGTTCCAGGATCAATACCGATCCGCCGTCGGCGCCACATTCCTGCACGCTACGTTGCAACTGGATCTCGCAGATGGACTGCAGTTCCGTGTCCAAGGTCAACGCAAGGTTTTGACCATGGGTAGCTTCTTGCACCACGACCTTGCCCAGGTTGCGCCCGGGCACTGCGGTGGCGATCTGCCGAGCTCGTCCCTGACGGCCCGCGAGGTATCCTCCCAGGCTGTATTCCAGACCCGTGGCGATACCGTCACCGCTGCCGTGATTGTAGAATCCGATCACCGACGCACCGACTCCATCGTGGGGATAGACCCGGGACCGCAGGTCTTCCAGGGTCACAGCCTTCTCTCGTTGCAGTCGTTGTTTCTGCTGCCGGGTCAGAATTACTTCACGCCCCAGCACCACATGGTGGTCGGCGGCCTTCTTCAGCTGTCGGCGCAAACTCTGGGGTTTGCGGTCCAGGATTCCGGCCAGGACTGCAACCAGGGAATCCGGCGCGTCGACGAGGGAACCCGCCACCCCGACCCGCCAGGTGGTCACCGACAGGGCCAGTGCTCGACCTTGCCGATCGTAGAGGTTGCCGCGTTCAGCGTTCACCGGCACCATCCGACTCCACTGGTCCTCGGCCATGGGGCGGTACCGATCATGCTGGAAAACCTGGACCTGGACGATTCGCAGAATCAGGACGAGACAGGCCGCCACCATGGCGGCCCGCAAGACCCAGAAACGACCAATATCGCGGGTCCCTTCTTTCACCGCTCCCTCCGGTCCAGTACGGTGTTCGCCGTACCGTCGGTCGCCAGAGGGGCCAATGAGACCATGGTCCCCACTTCTGATCCGGGGCCTCCGTCGGCCGCCCGCGCCGGTTCGCCCCCTCCGAAACCGTCCAGCCAGCGCCGCCACGCACCACCGGGGTCAGAGACCGATTCATCGAGACGGACCAGGACCGGATCCGGGGTATCCGGGCAGATCAATCCCAGTTCCCGCCGGGCCCTGGCCGTGACCACAGCCGACGCCGTAGCGGCGTTCCAATGAGCCAGCAACTGGGCAGACCCCGCTTCGAGAAACTCACGCCGGTCTTCCAGCGCTGCAATCTCCGCCCGCAGGCCGGTCACCTGGTTCGAAACGAAAACCCGGCCCGCAAGCATCAGCCCCAGCAAAAGACTTCCGAGGATGAACAGAGTCAGCCGACCGCTAGCCACACGCCTGCGATGGGCCATGGGCCCAGCCTGACGGCGGCGAGGATGCGCTCCCGGAAGTTGATTGGCACGTTCAGTTCGCCACATGGGAGAGCTCCTTTCAGCGGTGCGCCCGGCTGCAACAGGCCCCGAAGGGCCGGTCCCGCGTCGCAGCCGGGCTGGATCAGACGATCTCCGCCGACCGCAGCCTGGCACTGCGGGAACGGGGATTCGAAACTTCTTCCGCGGATGACGCCTTCACGGCCCCCCGCGTCAAGGACTTCAGAACCTGCCGGTGATCGCACCGACACATGGGCAACTCGGGCGGACAGATACAATCCCGCCGCTCCCGCTCGATGAACTGCTTGACCAGGCGATCCTCCAGCGAGTGGTAGGAGATCACTACGAACCGTCCCCCGGGACGCAAAAGTCCCGGCAACAGGGCCAGGACCTCACTCAGTGCCGCCAATTCCTCGTTCACCGCGATCCGTAGAGCCTGGAAAACCCTGCTGAGTACCGGAGCGGTCTTCTTGCCCCGGGGCACCACTCCTTCAACGATTTCCCGCAAGCGGCCCGTCGTGGTCACGGGCTCCTGTGCTCTGGCCCGGCACAGGGCCCGGGCGATCCGGCGGCTACCCCGCTCTTCGCCCCATTTCCAGATCAGGTCCGCCAGCTCCTGCTCCTGCAGTTCGGCCAGCAGGTCGGCAGCCGTGCGTCCACGGTCCTGATTGAAGCGCAGATCCAGAGGCCCGTCGGCCCGGTAGCTGAACCCCTTGCCAGGATCGTCCAGTTGCAACGAGCTGACGCCCAGGTCCAGCAACACGCCGTCCACTTGACTCCAGCCCACCCGGGCCAGGGCCCGGTCCATGTGCCTGAACGACTCCTGTTCGCAGAAAAGAGTGTGGCGATCGGCCGAGATCCGTCTACAGGCTCTGATCGCCACGCTGTCCAGATCCAATCCCAGGACCTCGGCTCCGGCCTCGAGCATGGCCAGGGTGTGTCCGCCGAATCCGAAAGTCCCGTCGACGATCCGCTTTCCCGGTCCCGGCTTCAGAAGGCCGAGAGTCTCATCCTTGAGAACCGGGATGTGCGGCGCGTCGGTCATGGCATCCGGTCAGTGGGCGCCTCGTCCTTGAGGCGCCAGCTCGACAGTCCAGCCGGGACTCCTCCCAGCTCCCGATCCCAGTCTTCCATCGCCAGGATCGCCTTGAGATAGTCGCTCCATTGCTGCAGAAACAGCTGATGATGATAGTCGCGGAGATTTCGATTCCAGCGGATCAGCGAAGCCGTTGCGCGATAGTCGAGGTGGCTCAGACGACTGCCGTCCAGCACTACCCGACATCCTCTGCGATTCAGGCGGGGAGCGACTCGTGCCACCAGGTTCTCGACACCCTGCCTGTCCAAGATCCCCGAGAGAGCGACCCAGACAGTCCGTTCCGTCTGTCTGACATCGATTTCCGTATGGCTGCCGCCGGCCTCCTGCCTAGCGGACTGACGGGTCAACTCTCTCGGCATACGGGCTCCTTCCCGACGTGGCCCATCCGTGGGCATTTTCCGACTATTCGTATCACACCGATCGCGGCGTTCCGGTCACCGGGCGGGCGCCGATCCTTCGGCGCCCCGTGCCCGGCAGTTCCCGGCAGCCTCCGTGCCACCGGCCGCGAAATCAGCGATAGAACTCGTCCATGAAACCGGCGTCGAACTCCTCGGCCCCGGAATCGGTTTGCTCCAGTTGCTGGGGATCCCAGAGCTCCATGTAGCTGCCCATACCGACAATGGCGATCTTGCGCTCGATTCCACTGCCGTCCAGCGTTTCCCGGGGCACAGCCACACGTCCCTGCTGATCCGGTTCCACGACTTTGCTGGCCAGGCTCATGCGTCGCAGATTGCGCCGCAGTTCCGGCCCGGGTTTCCCCTGTCGCAGGCGATTGAAGTTCTCGAGCCAGACCGAATACGGCACCAGGGTCAAGGTTCCATCCGCTCCCCGTGACACCACGTACTTGTCTTCACCCGAAACCCGGAACTGACAGGGCAGATTGAACCGACCCTTCGTGTCCACGGATCGGCTATGGGAGCCGTGGAACGTGAAGCCCGCGGAGAAAGAGGCGGGGGCTGGTCTGTCGTAATCCATGCTTAACTGCCGTTTCCTGGCTTTAATGGCGATTTCACCTTGAATCACCATTTTTCACCACCAATCACCTAGGCACATTAGCTCTTCACCACTACAGGTGTCAACCCACTTTTTAAAAAGGGTGCGATTTTTCTCTGGTACGGCCTGGGTACGGTAGACCGACCCTATTCGGGGCCTTGTCTGGTCCGGGACAGCACAGTTTATGGTCGGATCAAGAGGAGCGTCGGGTGGCCTGGCGGAATCTGAGCAGCATGACCATCGATCCACAGGCATAGGCGATGGAACTGGCCCAGGCCGCCCCCACAGCACCGTGACGAGGAATCAAGACCAGGCCCACCGCCACGTTGACCAGGACGGTCAGGGCACTTGCCTGGGTATTCCAGTGGGGCTTGCCGCGTCCGATGAAATCACCGGCCAGGACGGCCCCCGGAGCGAAAGCCACGATACCTGGCAGCAGGGCCCGCAGGGAGTCACCCGACGCGGCATACTCTCCGCCAGCCAGCAAGGACAGCAGCGGCTTGGCCAGGAAGAAGAGAGGCAGCCCCGCAGCGAGTGTGAGCAGAAAACCCAGACGCGCAGCCCGGGACGCTGTGGAGTCGCGTCGGGTATCGGTAGCGTCGGCGGCCGAAGAGTGGATCAACAGCGGCGTCAAGGCGCCCGGCAGCAGCCAGAGCATCTCCCCCACATAGGCGGCTACCGAATAGATGCCCACCTCTGCGGCTCCCCTAAAATGAGCCAGGATCCCCTGGTCCAGTCGCAGCAACAGGAAGTACGCGACGGCCGAGATCTGCCCCAGCCATCCCCGACGCAGATTGAAAAGGATCAGGCCGCCGAGGGATCTTTCGGCCAGATCCGCCGGGATGTCGGCGCTGTTCATCCCGTCGGCACCCGCGGCGGCTCCGGGAGGAGCAGTTCCGGCATTGATGGTAGGCGTACTCCCGGTCTCCGTCGCCGTCGGGACACCATTCGACGGGGATCTCACCTCACGCAGCAGGACCGCCAGCATGATCAATGATCCGCAGGTATGGGCGATGGTCAGAGCGCCCACGGCCCACCCCAGGGAAAGGGTGGACGTGACAGCCAGGATCAAGACCAGCAGCAGATGCCCGACCGCCCGGCCTCCGTTGACCGCGGCGCTGACGACCAGCCGCCCCCGAGCCAGCAGATCGTAGGAAAAGATCTCGAAAGCCAGGATGGCGGTGGCGGCGATGGCCGCGACAAAGCCCAGGCCGCGCTGCCAGCCCAGGAATTCATGCAGGAACTGGACTGCCCTGCCTCCGGTGGTGATCCAGGCCGCTGCGAGCAGCAGGGCCGCCATCACCAGGGCCCAGACCATCTGAGCGGCCAGCATGCGACCAGCCGGCACCCTGTTCTGGCGCAGGGGTGGCACTGCCGCCAGTCCCATCCCACCGCCCAGCAGCGCCGCCAGAAGCATGGTCACCGCCACGGTCAGGCTGTAGTGGCCCTGGCCCTCCGGTCCCAGGGTCTTGGCCACGAACAGGACCACCGCCGCGTTGGCCAGTACCTGGCCTACCCGACTGAAGAGGATCTTGGCGCCGGTTTCCAGCAGCTTCATGGCCGGCTGCCTCCTCCGCCAGGAGCGTTGCCTGATTGATCGTGCCAGCGCCGGAGCCCTTTTCCGGACAGGGCCCCCCGCAGGGAGGTCAGATGGTCACGGATCCTGCGACCGGCCTGCAACAAAGGGGTCTCATTGAGATACAAGCCTCGCATCTGCTCTTCGGCACCGAAGTGTTTCTTGAAGCTACTGAGGGAACCAATACCGCCGCTGCCGCCGACATCCAGCCAGCGGGCTCCCCGCCGGCAGGCCTCCACCACATTGCACCAGAACACCAGGGTCGAAGGGAAATGGGTTCGGGCGTAGGCGGGATCCGTGACGCCGGTCCAGGCCGTCACACGATCGCCGTGATGGAAGCAGAGATGCCCTCCAATGATCTTCCCTTCGAGGCTGATCAGTGAAAAGAAAACGCGGCCCGAGGGATCGGCCAGCAGACTCTGCAGAAAGACCAAGGGCATCGGAGTCTGTCCCCAGTGGGCGCAAGCCGACTCGTAGAGAGGATAGTAGTCCGCCAGTTCGGTGGGTTCGGTGGTGACCCTGAACTGGGCGCCTCGCTTCAAACCCCGGTTGCGCTCATTGCGCTTGTTGTTGCTCAGCCGTTGCATCTCGACTACTTCCAACCCACCGTCCAGACTGATGACCGAAGTCGGCGAGGACTCACGGATCCAGCCAGATTTTCGGTGTAGCTGCGGGCCGTAACGCTCCTCGGCTCCGGGGCCCAGAACCAATGAGATCGACTCCAGTGGTCCCGATCGTTGTGCCAGCAGCCTGCCCACCAGCAGGCGGGAAACGTCCAGACCTTCGGCCTCGCTCAGGGCAGCGGCGATCAGCGGCCCGCCACCGGTACCGTCCAGGTGGCTCTCCAGGTGGTCGATACGACCCACACTCCCGAGCAGACCCCGTTGGCCCGGCCGGCGCAGCGCCGCAAGACCGCCCACGAGTCGGTCGCCTCGATGCGCCGTCAACCACAGGGGTTCGGCCGCCGGTAGCTGGGCTGCCGTCGTCCCGGTCCAGAATGAGGTGTGAAAGAAACCGGCCAGCGGATCGCTGCCGACCAGTTCGTCCCAGTCCGCCGGTACTTGCGTGTCGACGGAGATGCGCAGATCCTTCACCGGTTCCACCGCCGATCCACCTGCGGCCGTCTCGGGCATCACCGCGTCCTCTGCGCGATGCTCCGGGTCACGGCCTCGATCACATCGTCCACGTCCCGGTCCGTCATCGCCGGGAACAAGGGCAGGCTGACCGCGCTGTTGTAGTAGTCCTCGGTTGCCGGCAGTTGATCCGCGAAGCGGGCCCCTTCCGACTGGTAAGCAGGATGGTGGTGCAGGGGAATGAAATGGACCGAGCTACCGATACGGTTGGCCGTGAGATCGGCGATCAGGCCGTCCCGACCGCCCCGGACGATGGTCGGATCCACCCGCAGGATATACAAATGCCAGGCATGGGTGGCCCAGGGTGCTTCCGACGGCCGGGTGATACCCGGCAGTTCGGAGAACGCGGCATTGAAACGCAGGGCGACGTCGGTTCGGCGGGCCATGAATTCGTCGGCGCGAGCAAGCTGTACCATCCCCAAGGCGGCGGCCGGATCGCCCAGGTGAAACTTGTATCCGATGGCCACGACCTCGTAATACCAGCGACCCTTGTCACCGTAACGTTGCCAGGCATTGCCATCCATGCCGTGAAAACTGAGTAACTGCAGGCGCGCGGCCATCTCCTCGTCACAGGTAGTGACCAGCCCGCCGTCACCGGTGGTGATGCACTTGGTGGCGTAGAATGAGAAGACCGTGGCGTCGCCGAAGCCGCCAACGCGACGCCCGTCCACAGCGGCACCGAAACTGTGGGCGGCATCCTCCATGACCCGGATGCCCCGTGATCCGGCCAGATCCAAAATCTCCTTGATGCGACACGGGTGCCCGGCCAAGTGCACCGGAATGATGACCTTTGTGCGGGGAGTGATCGCCCGCTCGCAGGCGGCGGGATCCAACCCGAGGGTCAGCGGATCCATATCCACCAGCACCGGCTGGGCGCCGCAATGCAGAACGGCGCTCAGCGTCGAGATAAAGGTGAGTGACGGCAGGATCACCTCGTCGCCGGGACCGATGTCCATGGCCTTGAGGGTCAGAAACAAGCCGGCCGAGCAACTGGCCACCGGCACCGCACAGGGAACCGCCAGGTAGTCGGCACAGGCCTGGCCGAACTCACGCACCTTGGGACCGTAGGTCAGCCAACCCGAGCGCAGCACCTCGGACACTGCGGCGATTTCGGCTTCGCCCACATCAGGCTTGAAGAACGGCAGGAAGTCCTCCCGATCTGCGAAAGGCGTGCCTTGTGTGGAATCGGTCATGGTGCCTCCGCCAGCCGGGGCCGATCCAACAGCCCCGCCAGCAATCGCCTCAACTCGATGATATCCCCGGCCTCGGCCAGGGCCAACATCCTGCCCAGGGCCGCCACCGCGCTCGGTGAATCTTCCTGGTCGCAAACGGCACGACGAATCAGGGGGTGAGTACTGGGCTGCAAATCTTCATCAACCTCGTGCAATGATTCGTGCAGCCGCTCGCCCGCCCGCAGCCCCGTGATCTCGACTCCCGGACCGTGATCGCCGGACGCCGGATCGTATCCGGAAAGCGCCAACAGGTTCTGGGCCAGCTCCAGGATCGACACCGGATTGCCCATCTCCAGAATGTAGGTGGCCCCCCGGTCGCCCATCACCATCGCCTCGATAACCAGCAACGCCGCTTCCTTGATGGTCATGAAGTAGCGGGTCATCTCCGCATCGGTCACCGGCAATGGCAAACCGCTGCGGATCCGGGCCTGGAAGAACGGGACCACCGAGCCCCGACTGCCCAGAACGTTGCCGAACCTGACGATCATGAACCGGGTCCCGTTGGTGTCCCGGGCCGCATCCCTGACCAGCATCTCGGCCAGCTTCTTGGTGGCCCCCATGACACTCGTCGGAGCCACGGCCTTGTCGGTGCTGATGAGCACAAAACGAGCGGCGCCGACCCGCTGGGCAAACCGAATCAGGTTGGCCGTGCCGCCGACATTGACCAGCACCGCCTCCTCCGGATTCTCCTCCATCAGCGGAACGTGCTTGTGGGCCGCGGCGTGCAAGATCAGATCGGGTTTCAGCCTCTTCGCCAGCACTTCCATTCGGGCCCGGTCCCGCACATCCGCCACGACGGTCTGCAACTGGCATTCGCCGCGCGCAGGTTCCAACTCGCCGGCGATCTCGAAAAGGGAATTCTCGCCTCGCCCCAGCAAGATCAGCCGGTTCGGGCTCAATGGCAACAGGCGCCGACACAATTCGCCGCCTATGGAACCCCCGGCACCGGTGACCAGCACCGTCTTGCCGGCGACCACCTGCCGGGCGGCTACATCCTGGAAATCCACGGTCTCTCGCCCCAGCAAATGCTCGGGTCGAACTTCACTGACCTGGGCGAAATGAACGTCACCCACCACGATGTCGCGCAGGCCGGGCACGATGCGAAACGGCAGGCCCGCCCGCTTGCAAAGCAGAACCATCCGGCGGATCAGGCGTCCTCCGGACGAGGGGACTGCCAGCAGCACCTCGTCGGCACCGACCTCGGCCGCAACAACCTCGAGAGCGCTGGTGCCACCGCGGACCGGCAATCCGCAGATCTCCGTACCAATCAGTTGCGGGTCATCATCCAGAAACGCCACCGGCTCTACAGGCAGCCGGTCGCGCTGGATTTCCTGCACCAGCGCCTGGCCGGCCGCGCCGGCACCGACGATCAGCAGACGCGGCTGAACCATTCCATTTCCGGAATCCATTCCGGCGGGAGTCATCGGGGTCTCCGTTCCACTTCCGGTTGCTACCGTACGATCGCCAGGGTAAGTGCAGCGATCTGTCCCTGCCAGCTGGTCTTCACGACATACATACCGGTACTGACCGGTTGGCCGACCCTGTTGTTGCCGTTCCAGAAACCCGTCTCGTTGCTGACCTTGGAATGGCGGAAGACGAGCTGGCCCTCGAGATTGTAGATCTCCACCAGTGCCGGGTCGTTATTGGTGGCATCGGCAGCGAATCCGCCCAGCTTGAGCAGTCCTTCCTCGCCCGAACCGGGAGTCCAGGGATTCGGGTAAACGAAAAGGCCGGCAAGGGTTTCGCCGGTTCCACCCGAAGAAGCGCCGACCCGGACCAGGGAGGCGCCCTGATCGCCGCAGACAGCCAGGGTCCGCCCGGCGGCGTCGATGGCCATGCGCCGGTAAGTCATGCCCGGCAACGGAGAAATGGCCGTGTAGGAGTACAACGCCGGGTAGTTGGAATTGGCGTAGTAGTTCCCCAGGTCCAGCCAGGCGTCGATGTGGGTGGTCGCCCCCCGGGTTCGCAACCGATTGAGGCCCGACCGGGTCAGGGCCCACAGGTCCCCATTGGCGTCGACGGCCACGTCAGCGACATTGCCGTTGATCAATCCGTCGAGATTGGGGGCGATCTTCTCGCCCCAGCTCTCCTCGTGGGTTGTCACCAGGCTGACCGCGGACGGCAGAGTGTACGAGAACCGCACCAGGCCGTTGCCTCCGAACCAGATGCTTCCGTCCGGAGCCAGGGCCATGGACTGGGCCAGCTCCGGATCATAGGGTGAACCAGAAATCGACGAGACCGGCTCATCCCAGCGATCGTCGTTCGGATCGAGCCACGTGAGCTCATCGTCGGGCCCGGCGTTGTCTCCGTTGACGTCCCAGCGAACCAGTCCCACGTCCTCCACGGCGAACCAGATGACATCGTTGCGTTCGACCAGGGCAGCGAAGCAGACGTCTCCATTGCCCAGGCCTCCCTGCCCCCGCGGCAGGGCCACCCAGTTGGCGTCGTTGCGCCAGTGCTCGGTATCGACCAGGAGATCCACCAGCCCCGCATCGTTGTCATCGTGCAGAAAGAAGACGGGGCCCGCGGGGTGGGTCACAACATTCAGTACATTCACCCCGTCGAGAGCGCAGTTCTCGGGCCACATCTGCTCGGTCGTGCCCTGGATCGGGTCGTGGCGCAAAACGCCACTGTAGAACTGGGTGGCCCAGACGAGGCCGTCGACCCCGGCGCCGACTCCCAGCACATTGCCGCTGTGGTTGAACATGCCGTTGGAGTCGTTTTCGGCCGTGGCGACCTCGTAGACACTGTTCCAGGGCTCATCTGGCAGACCACCGCTGATTGCATAACCGTTGTGGGACCCGAGCCACACCCGTCCATCCGGGGCGATGGCCAGTCCCGTGGTGTTGTAGACCAGTCCTGCATCGATCTGCCAGGTCTCGTAGTCGCCGTTCTCGGAGCGCCGCGCCCAGTGGGCCAAGCCCAATGCGCTGAACATGCTCTCGTCCCTGACCTTTCCGCCCAGCCAGACATCCTGTCCTGCATGGAGCGCGGACCACAGGTGCGGCGCCGGAGTATCGACGGTGGTGAAGGCGCCACCGGTGCTGAAGCCCAGCACGGCTTCGCCGCTACCGTCGCGCCCCAGCGTCCAGATCTGATCGCCGGACACGCTCAGTTCGAACAACCAGACGGACAATCCGCCCAGGAGGGTCCAGGCCTGATTGTCGGAATCCCAGCGATACACGCCCCCGTTGCCGCAGGCCAGCAGATTGCCGTCGGGATCCAGGGCCAGATCCCGGATAACCACACTGGACAGACCAGCGTTCTGATCGGTGAAAACGTTGTTGGCAAACCGCGAAACACCGAGATCGGTGGCGATGAAGAGATCGTCCTGAAAGAACTGCAGGGCATTGACATCGTTGGAGATCAGCCCCGAATCCTCGTCGTAGGTCGAGCTCGAGACGCCGTTGGTGATCAGCCCGATACCGGCGCCGGCCATGGCGTAGTAAACGCGTTCGGTGCCTCCGATAATCGTACCGGTGACACTCGTGATCCGCATGCTGCCGAGATTGTTGGTGTAGTAGCGGGATTCGGGGTCGGTGTCGATGTTCGTGATCCGCGACAGGCCCCCGTCCAGGCTGGCGACCCAGAAGTGTTCACCGGTCCAGACCAGGTCCGTAACGATGTTGCCCGAGATGTTCTGTCCAGCAAACCAGCGCTCCGCAACCGCCGGATCGTCCACCCCCCAGGTCAACAGTCCGCCTCCATCGAGCCCCGCATAGACCTGATCGCCATACTCCATGAGGCACGAGATCTGCCAGGCCGGTTGGAGGGGTTCGAATTCGACCAGCTGGGCCCCGGCGAGTGAGGCCATCAAGGCCATCAGAACCAGCGCGCTCCCAACGGCGCTACGGACGGTCCGCAATGCAGTCCCACGAAAAAACATGCATGAGTTGTCGGATTGGAAATTCGCCATGATCAAGATCCCTCCCCGTCGGAACGGGAGATTGTTTCGTCCCCGGCAGTGCTGGACTCGACAAGACCGAGCTCATCGAGACCGCAGGGACCGTACCATAGTTGCTTGAGAATCTGCGCCAATGCAGCTCGCTGCGGGATCGGCCGGCCCGCGGACCTGCTCCCTGATCCGGAGGCTACCGCCCAGGCACCAGTCAAGCCGGGTAGCCGGGGATCGTGCTGCCAGAAAGCCAGGATTTCACCAGGATCGTCGGGAACCGCAGCTCCCGGGTCCGATACCGGGCGTGAGCCCAGCACCGCCAAGCGGCCCCTCAATAGCGAGCCAGCCAGGGGCCACTGCCATCCCAGGGACAGAACCCGACCCGAACCGTCAACAGCCACCGACAGCTCTTCCTCGTGACCCCACACATCCTGAATCCGGATGCGGCACTGACGCCCCATACCACGTGATACGCGCCCGACACGGAACCAGAGCCACGGAATCAGGGCTCCGACACCGATGAGTGCGCCAGTGGCCAGGGCCAGAAGTCGGCCGCCAATGACCCGGAATACCGACCCGCCGTCCACCGACTGTACGGCGCTGAGTTCGCTCCCGAACAGTTCGGCCCGCGCACCTGTAGCCAGCAGCCATACGTCTGCCACCTGCCACCGGAGGCGCACCCGCAGCCGCCGCAAGCCGGCCATCAAGCGCCAAGAGTGCGGATCTTCGCCGGGGCTCTCCCAGAACACGACCTGGCTGATACGGTAGCGCCTCACCACTTCCAGGACCTCATCCCGTGGGCCCAACCAGGGAATCTCGCCGTCGGCCAGAGGAGGCAGTCCCCC
>Ga0070729_10005772_pt1 | contig 12581 bp, 14 predicted proteins | sample tdDd472_FD_66725 | JGI IMG/M metagenome (GOLD analysis project Ga0070729, IMG submission 66725) | Marine sediment microbial communities from the Atlantic coast under amendment with organic carbon and nitrate - tdDd47.2 | ecosystem: Environmental > Aquatic > Marine > Coastal > Sediment | place...
TTGTAAATTAGTAAGGTTACCTATACTATTCGGGATTTTACTTATTTTATTTCTGGAACAATAAAATCGTTGTAAATTAGTAAGGTTACCTATACTATATGGGATTTCACTTATTTTATTACGAGAACAAGAAAGTTTTTGTAAATTAGTAAGGTTACCTATACTATCTAGCAAATTACTTAATTTATTATAAGAACAATAAAGTTTTTGTAAATTAGTAAGGTTACCTATACTATCTAGCAAATTACTTAATTTATTATAAGAACAATAAAATTCTTGTAAATTAGTAAGGTTACCTATACTATTCGGGATTTTACTTATTTTATTTCTGGAGCAATAAAATCGTTGTAAATTAGTAAGGTTACCTATACTATATGGGATTTCACTTATTTGATTATTATCAATCCATAGATATACTAAATTAGTAAGGTTACCTATACTATCTGGCAAATTACTTATTTGATTATAAGAACAATTAAAATATTGTAAATTAGTAAGGTTACCTATATTATCCGGCAAAATACTTATTTGATTATTAGAAATCCATAAATATTGTAAATTAGTAAGGTTACCTATACTATCCGGCAAAATACTTATTTGATTATTAAAAATCCATAAATATTGTAAATTAGTAAGATTACCTATACTATCTGGCAAATTACTTATTTGATTATTATAACAATAAAATTCTTGTAAATTAGTAAGATTACCTATACTATCTAGCAAATTACTTATTTGATTATTATAACAATAAAATTCTTGTAAATTAGTAAGGTTACCTATATTATTAGGCAGTTTATCTAATCTTTTACGACTTAAATTTAATACGGTTATCTTATTAATGTCTTCTTTAGGCAGTCTATCAATAAGTGACTCCAATATATCAATATATGGCTCTTCTTTTTTAACTTCTGCTATAAACAACTCATGTACTGGCTTCAGATTACTAGCTACTTTAGACATCTTTACTATCTATTATAATTGATAGTGTATATACATATAATTCTAATTCATACTATTAATAAATCAATTTTTTATTGTATTATTTAACTAAAAATTCTTATGTTCATATTTTTTAAAGTATCAGGGATTTCACTTATTTTATTATTATCAATCCATAAATATTGTAAATTAGTAAGGCTACCTATATTATCTGGCAAAATACTTATTTTATTATTCGAACAATCAAAATGCCGTAAATTAGTAAGATTACCTATATTATCTGGCAAAATACTTATTTGATTATTATCAATCCATAATTGTTGTAAATTAGTAAGGTTACCTATACTATCTGGCAAATTACTTATTTGATTATTATCAATCCATATTTTTTGTAAATTAGTAAGGTTACCTATACTATCTGGCAAATTACTTATTTGATTATTATCAATCCATAATTTTTGTAAATTAGTAAGGTTACCTATATTATTCGGCAGTTTATCTAATCTTTTACGACTTAAATTTAATATAGTTATCTTATTAATGTCTTCTTTTGGCAATCTATCAATAAGTGACTCTAATATGTCAACATATGGTTCTCCTTTTTTAACTTCTTCTATAAACAACTCATGTACTGGCTTCAGATTACTGGCTACTTTAGACATTATTTATTGTTTGTTATAATTGATAGTGTATATACATACAATTATAATTCATACTATTAATAAATCAATTTTTTATCGTATTATTTAACTAAAAATTCTTATGTTCATATTTTTATTAATATTATATTTTTATTGGCATACTTTATTATAATAATTCAAATATGTATTTGCACATAGAATAACACATACTAAATATAATATTTCCTAATATAGCACTGCTAAATATAACACTACCTAATATATAATGTCTATATTTATATAATTGTAAATATATATCACCAAATATATTATTTTGATTTTTTTCTTGACATACATAAGAATTTATGTCTGAAAATCTTTCCAAATTTTCAGCCAATTTTCTATAATATTTATCTATATCAATAACTAATATGCACATAAAATCCGATTCAGATCTTTTATCTGATGTATTAATACCTAATATAATAATATCTGTTCGTGTAAATACTATCTTATTATATGTGCTTACATAACTACCTTTTTTAATAAATTCTACTAGATATTTTATTTCATCTTCACAATGATATTTTTGTAATACATCTCTACTATCACAAATATAATTACTTATGCTAACATAATCAATACTATCGTACTTATCATATTCTGGACTATTATATGAAACCTTTTTGGAGGATTCATTTATAGCAATTATTGTACTCAATATTAATTCGTGACTGCCTTTTTTATACATTGTGTATTATATTTATGTAACATATGCAAAAATAACAATTATTTTATCAATTTTTTTAATAATAAATAAAATTAATAATAATTTGGACTATGTAATGTATTTATATCATCATGAATGATATCTCTATATATTGTGTCAGATACACTATTACCGATTATATGTGCTATATTTTCAGGAGATTTTATACTATGAACTACTTCATAATTATTTTTATCTGCTAAACAATATGTATCAAATATTTCTTTTAAATTAGTATTATCATCTAATTCAGATATATTAATATTTTTATTATACATATTTTTTATATTTCCTATATTGTCTACTAAATACATTCTTTGTAATATATTAAATGAATTATTTTCATATATATGTCGTTGTTCTAATAAAATAGTATTATTGGAAAATAATATAATATCAAATGATTCAGATTGTTTATTTTCAGAATTTATAATATATGTCATTGTGTCATTCATTACTATCGACACTATTTTTTTGTTTTTAATAATGTTAATTATCGGTTTCGTAAATATTTTTGTGTTATTTGACAATCTGTTATATTTTATATATTTTAATCCTAATCCTATTATCTTACTCATATAGGTATATATTGATAAATACTGTATGATTATATTCAGTATAAATTAAAAATAATCATATCAATTTTTTTTATTATTAATATCATATTCCAATAATAACTTTCTAATATCATCATCTTTAGCCATACTAACTGCAGTTATACCTCCTTTTCCTTTCAAATTAATATCTGCTTTATTTTCTAATAATATTCTGATAATATCTTCATTACCATTTGCTGATGCTACCATTAAGCAAGTTGCTCTAAATGGGTATAGTGGTGCATTTATATCTGCCTTATATTCAATAAGTCTACATGTAAGATTATAATTATTATTCATGCATGCCGCATGTAATGGAGATATATGTGTCCAATTTTCTGTATTTATATCTGCACCTGCTTCTATTAATTTATCTGCTATATCATAATGTTTTGCCATTATAGATGCACTTAGTAGGTTCAAATTATCACATCTATTTTCCGATAGATTATTTACTTGTCTCTGTTCTATTAATCTATCAACAAGACTATCTATGTACTCTTTGTCTAAATTAGCAATCGCATTTGTACAATTTGATATTTTATTATATTCATCATATATTAACTGACTAACTGAAATATTATTAAATATTTTTGACATATATATACAAAAATATATAAATATGTATAAAAAAACTCATATAATGGATAACCATAAAATATATACAATCGGAAGAAATATAAGATATGTAGTATATGAAAATTATATGAATTCAAATAAAAAAACATATAAAAAATGTGAAATGGATAGGAATGTAGAATATATAGTGTCAAACAAGGATAATTGTGAACCATATGTAGAATCTTATAATGGAATATCATATATAGATACTGATAAAAAAGATAATATATATACATCAAATTATTGATTAATATATATATTATCACTTTCCAAATTATTTTGTAATAATTCAAGTATATTGTCATAACCACAACATTCGGCTACATAAATACTATGTCCATGCCCATGATTTAAATCCTTTTTAACACTCGCTTTGTATTCTAATAATAATTGAACAAATTCAGTTCTCCCATCCATTTCTGTAGCTATAGATAAACATGAAGGAACACCCTTGACCATAATATTAGGATCAGCACCGGCTTCCAATAATAATCTAACCATTTCTATATTTTCACTAGTACATGCATTCCATAATAAAGTAGTATTGGAGTAAGGTGCATAATTAACATTAGCTTTTGATTTTATTAATTGTTTAACTTTTTCAATATCATTATTTAGTATTGCAGCAGATATTTTTTTGTACATATTATATTATTATCATTTATAATATATCTATTACAATATATGTTATATTATATTATATATTCAATTTTTTTGTTGATATATAAAGTTTATTCATATATATCATACTATCTATGAATAATAACGACCGAAATGCGATTATAAGTGTATATAATAAAACAAATATCGTACCATTTACAAAATATCTTATTAATAAAGGATATAATATATATTCATCTGGAGGAACATACAAATTATTAAATAAATTTCTAGATAATGATAAAATTATGCGTATATCAGATATTACTGGATTTCCAGAAATATTAAATGGAAGGGTTAAAACATTACATCCAGCTATACATGGAGGTATTTTAGCTAAAAAAAATAATGATAACCATAAAAAGGATCTTGATAAACACCGTATTAATAAATTTGATATTGTAGCTGTAAATTTATATCCATTCGAACAAGTATTATCAAGTGGAGAAAAAGATCCAGAGATACTAATGGAAAATATTGATATTGGTGGTGTTACTCTGATACGATCAGCCGCTAAAAATTACTCCGATGTATTAGTGTTAACTGATCCTAATGATTATCAAGATGTTATGACCAATTGGGAAAATATAGATAATAAAATGTATGCTGGAAAAGCCTTCCATCATACATGTCAATATGATCAAGTTATCAGTTCCTATTTTAATGATAAATATATTTATAAAACATATGTAAAAGAACATAAACTAAAATATGGTGCAAATCCGCAACAAAAAGAAGCCATTATATGTAGAGATATATCAAAAAATACATTACCATTTACTATATTAAATGGTAACCCCGGCTATATTAATATATTAGATGCTATTTATAGTTGGAATCTTGTAAGTAATTTATCAAATTTAATAAATAATATATCAGTTGCATCATTTAAACATAATTCCCCAGCAGGAGTCGCATATTACACACCATTAACAGATATACAAAAAAAAGCATATTTTATCAGTAATGATACCTATAATAATCTATCTAATACAGCCATAGCATATATTAAAGCAAGAAATGTTGACCCAATGAGTTCATTTGGAGATTTCTTAGCTATCAGTCATAAAGTTGATGTATGCACAGCAAAACTGATATCATCTGAAGTAAGTGATGGTATCATCGCTCCAGAATTTGATGTTGAAGCATTAAATATTCTAAAAAGAAAGAAAGGCGGAAGGTATATAATATTAGAGGGGGTATGTACCAAACCTCAAACAGAAATTAGAGATATGCATGGTGTTGTTCTTGTTCAAGATGAAAATATTAAAAATCTACATATGACCGATATACCTGATAATATACCTGATAATATAAAAATGGATATGATATTAGCAAATACAACATTAAAATATACACAATCAAATAGTGTCTGTTCTGCATATAATGGTCAAGTTCTTGGCGTAGGGGCTGGACAACAAAGTAGAATTGATTGTGTTAAATTAGTTAAAAGAAAAACTGAGATATGGCATCTAAGACAACATCCTAAAGTATTAGATTTAATTGATAACTTTAAAAAAGGTGTCAAAAGAACACATAAAATAAATGCAATTATGAGATATATCGATGGAGAATTCGCATCTGCTGATGAATATAATAATTGGCTAAATTTATTTAGTAAAGAGCCAACATATTTTCCAGAATTATCTCAAAAAGATTATCTTAATACAACAACAGATATTGTATTAGCCAGTGATGCATTTTTCCCATTCAGAGATAATATAGATGTTGCATCACAATTTAATATTAAATATATCGTTCAGCCAGGAGGTAGTGTAGCTGATGATATTATCATAAATGCATGTAAATCATATGGGATTGATATGGTTCTTACAGGATCAGATATGAGAATGTTTTTGCATTAATATATTTTCCACAATTTTATAATAATTTATTCATTATTATTATATAATTAATGTCCATAACCGACAAAGATATTATAGAAGTATATAAGATAAGATATTCTCCAGATCCTCCTGCATACATTGATAATTATTCAATCAAAATTAATGAATTATGTATAAACACTTGGCTAAATTTTCTAGACAAAACAAATTTCTGTAATATTACTCCTTATCATACACATAGAAATGTAACTGCTAGAGTCGGATATCATAGATATATATATATCGTTAAGGCCAAAAATAGAGCCATTATATATGACTCAAATTATCAATATGGTAGGGAAAGATATCTCTATGTCAAACAATTTGTTGATTATATAATTGATACTTATAAGTATCATAAATAAATAGGCAAGCAATAAACATCTAAATATATGTAGATATACATGAAATATATAATATGTCTGATCAAATGTTTTCAATATCTACCATAGATGGAAGATATAAAAAAGATATTGAAGAATTACAAAAATATATGTCAGAATATGCTCTTATGGAAACAAGATATTATGTAGAATTAGCATATCTAGAATATATCACAAAATTATTGGTAGGTGAGGAGTATTGTGTAGGTAGTGAGTTTAATACAGAATCATATAGAAAGATTAAAGAAATAGAGTCAGTAACAAACCATGATGTAAAAGCTGTCGAATATTATATCAGATCATTAATTAATGACGATAAGATAAAAGAATTTGTTCATTTTGGCCTTACATCACATGATATAAATAATGTATCAAATACCATCAATATTAGAAATTGTATCGATTGTGTTATACATCCAATACTTAACACATTACACAATAATATATTAAATTTATCTGAAAAGTATTTACATCAACCAATGTTATCACATACACATGGACAACCTGCTACACCAACAACTATGGGTAAAGAGATGTATGTATTTTGTTATAGATTACAGAAACAATTATATATGTTAGATAAATTTAAGTATACTTGTAAATTTGGAGGAGCAGTCGGATCTATGAATGCACATTATATAGCAAATAATGATATAAATTGGATACATGAACTAACTATCTTTATTAATGAATTAGAATTAAGTAGAGATATTTATACAACCCAATTAAATTCATATGATAATTTAAGTGAATTATTGGGTATATTTTTAAGAATATCCACTATCCTAATAGATTTCTGCCAAGATTTATGGTTGTATATCAGTATGGATTACTTTAAACTTAAAATTGTTAGTGGTGAAGTAGGATCATCAACTATGCCACATAAAGTAAATCCTATATTTTTCGAAAATGCTGAAGGTAATCTGGGATTGGCTAATTCCCTTATCCAACATTTTCAAACTAAATTACCTGTTTCTAGACTGCAAAGAGATCTCACAGATTCTACTGTTATAAGAAATATTGGTCTAATATTTGGATATATACTAAAAGCTACTAAATCAATATTAAAGGGGATTGATCGGTTGGATATAAATATTGATAAAATAAATTCAGATTTGAACAATAATTGGAGTGTTGTAACAGAAGCTATTCAAACCATACTAAGGTTTAATCATTATGCTGATTCTTATGATAAATTAAAAGAATTTAGCAGAAATAATAAAGTAACAAGAGAATCCCTACATAATTTCATAGATACTCTTGATATAACATATGATATTAAAAATAAGATGAAAAATATAACACCACATAATTATCTAGGATTCCTAAATGTAAAATAAAAAATTGAAAAATTAAGTATTAATTGCCCACTATATACCATACTAGAGCCTGAATTTAATTCAACCATTCAAAAATATAAACATGCCAAGAATTGTCAATGTAATAAAAATATTACCAAAATTCAAAATTTGCGATAAAAAAAATATAGAAAATATAAGAAACCCTTGTCATAATTGTGGAAGAAAAAGAAATAATACAAGAGGTTGTCTTCTTTGTAATCAATGCGCATTGCTGTATCTTGGATTATTGCAACCAGAAATTATTAAAGAATTAGTTCCATATAAAAACACACATAAAATGATGTATAATATACAACTAACTCTTGTTCCTGTTGAAATTGTTGCACAACTAACTAAAAGTAGGGAAGAAAGCAATAATGAAAATAGTAATAACAATAACAATAACAATAACAATAACAATGATAATGTTGATGAAATTGTTAATGACAATGTTGATGATAATATTGTTAACAAATAATTGTGTGTTCCTGTTGTTTTTTTTTGAATTTAAATTTTTTTATTTTTAATTTAAATTTTTTTTATTTTTTATATAAACAAAATATTTGTATTAATAATTATACATTATGGAAATATTACATGAACAACAAGAATCCAATATTGAATTAATTTATAGGGGGAAAGTAAGGGATGTATACAACATATCTTCAAACTTATTGGCTATGGTTCATTCAGATAGGTTAAGTGCATTTAATAAGCATGTATGTAAAGTGTCTGGTAAGGGATCTATATTAACAGCTATCAGTAAATGGTGGTTTGAAAAAACAAAAGATATTATACCAAACCATTATATATGGTCAAAAAACAATGTAATGGTATGCAAAAAGTGCAAACCGTTCAAAGTAGAAATTATTGTCAGAGGATACATAACTGGATCATTGTGGAATAATTATAGTAAAGGTATACGGAATTACTGCGGTGTTTCATTCCCAGATAATCTAGTTAAAAATCAGATACTTGATAATCCAGTTATCACACCAACAACAAAAGATGATGATGATTTACCTATTAGTAAAGATGATATTATAAAAGAAGGATATATGACCCAACAACAGTGGGATTATATAAATAATAAAGCTATTGAATTGTTTAAATATGGACAAACAGTAGCAGATTCTGTTGGATTATTACTAGTTGATACTAAATATGAATTTGGTATTGATAATAATGGGAATATATTATTAATAGATGAAATTCACACTTGTGATAGTAGTAGGTATTGGATAAAAGATACATACAGTCTAAATAGAGAACCAGATATTTTAGATAAGGATATAATTAGAAATTATATCCGCTCTAAATGTAACCCATATACAGATACATTCCCATCTATTCCAGATAGACTTATTACAGAAACTTATAATGTATACAAAAAATTATATTGTACACTAAATCCTAAAAATTGTGATACTTTAGGTCCAGTCGTTGATAGTGCAAATAGCTGCAATATAAATAAAATCATTGATAGTTATTATAATGATATTCATAATAACTAGCTTTATATCCGCATGTCTTACTTACTCTTGTACAATTCTAACATTTTGTTAATACGATCTAAATCTTCCTTTGTATTAATATTTTTCATCTCATTATGTTTTGTTCTACTAAGTTCATATAATCCAACATCTTTACCTGTTTCAGTTTTATATATATCAACTATATCTGTTAAATAGTATTCATTACTTGCATTATTATTTGTAATTAGTGGTACATATTTTCTTAATACACCAGTATCAAATATATATACACCACAATTTACTAATGTTATCTTTTTTTGTTCATCATTACAGTCTTTTTCTTCAACTATTTTAACAAATCTGTTACTACTATCTTTTATTATCCTTCCACATCCAGTCGGATTTGGAATATGTATTGCAGTAATTTGTAATTTATTTCCTCTTTCTACATAATTATTATATACTTTTCTTAATGTATCATATAATATCAATGGTGTATCACCATTTAATATTATATTAATTGATGATTTTTGAAGTATTCCTAATGTTGATTTAACACTATCACCAGTACCTAATGGATCATTTTGATATGCAAATGTTATATTATCGGATATATTATAATCCATTAAAACTTTTAATATTTCACAATAATACTTCCCAACAACAACTATAATCTTATATGGATTCATCTTTTTTGATTCACGTACAATCCTAACTATCATTGGAATACCTCCTACTCTATGTAATACTTTTGGTATATCTGATTTCATTCTTTTTCCTAGTCCACCGGCTAATATCGTAATATATAAATTCATATAATATATATTACTTTGATAAATTAATATATATATTTTTAGTTTTGATATCAGGAAAATCAACAATATTTATATTGATACATATTGTACTGATCTTCTGGACTATAGTTGGAAGATTGTTCAAATAAATCCTCATATTTACTCAGAAGTTCATCTCCTATATTAATGTCTTCTATAAGACAATATTGGAAGATGAACTGTCCAGCTTTTAAGATATTTTCTGATATATATGTAATATCATTATCAGAAATATCCACACTTTTCAGATTCGACAAATCTAACAAAAAATCTGGAATAATCGAAATATTATTTCCATTTATATCCAATTCTTCCAGAGATTTTAAATATCTGAAAGAATCTGGGATTTCAGATATCTCATTATCTGAAATATATAAATATTTCAGAGAAACAAGTTTTCCGAAAGAATCTGGAAGTTCAGTAATAAAATTGCCTACCAACGACAAATATTTCAAATTTATTAATTCTCCTATATCCTCTGGTAGAGAAACCAAATTACACTCATTAGCGGTGATTTCTTTCAAATTTATTAACTTACAGATGGAATCTGGAAGAAATTTTCCTTCATAATTATATAATTCTAACTTGATCACACAACCTCCTAAATTACCAATATTTTCTGGCAATTTAGGATTGCATGATCGAATTTCTGAAAAGAATTCGAAATCATCATCATAATCATAATCATAATCATCATTATTAGATCTACAACATTCGTATAACTTGATGAATTTGTCAGCTTTAAAATTATCAAGTAATTTTTTTAAGAGATGATATTTTTTCTTATTATTGCATTTTTCTAAGAGTTTAATTATCTTTTTAAGATATTTAAACATTAAGAGATACTCCTGATGTAGTTGAAATACTTTACTCATATTTTGTATTGATAAAGTATTATAAATTTTGTTATTGTTATTACGAAGATAAAGATAAAGGATTATATTATAAATGAAATTTTCAATTTTTTTTTGGTTATGTATATATATATACATTCAATTATGTTGAATTATGATGAATTAGTTATATAATGAAGATATAAATGCTATAAATAATGGATGTGGATTATTATACTTTGTTTTGTATTCTAGATGATATTGAGCAATACTTTAACTATTTCAGTGTAACCATCTCTAGATGCACATAATAATACTGTGCTACCTTTCGAATTAACTTTATTAATGTCTTCAGGTGGAAATCTCTTAACCAAATTTAATAATTTATCTTCATCTTGATTATCTTTTTCCTTATCAAACTCTTCAAATATTATATCAATAATTGGCTTATCATAAAATACCTTTGACATATCTTATAATTACTCTGCTAGTAGTGTATATGGTTGTATGTACAAACTTTCAATAAGATTATCAATTTTTTCTATGTTATGGTATTAAAACCGATCTAATGTAAATATCTGTCAGAACCATATAATAGATTATATATATGGGATATAATGCGTAGCTTGGGAAACCTATATATTGCACTGTTATATAGATTCTTTTTAACACAGAATGAAGCTGTAGATTGGGTGGCGGTTTTCGGAGAGAAAATGGATTGTTTTGATTTTTATAATGATATGGCATATAATAAATACCTTATATTGATCTTATGTATCGTTTACTGCTTGTGATTTGCCTGTTTTTATGGTGAGCGATCAAAAGGTATCCTGTTAGTAGGGATGGTGGATAAATAAAATTGGATTAATTACAGCTTTCTAATAATTTGACTGTTTCTGTATTGGAATTTCTGGATGCATGAGTTAAAGCAGTCCAGCCGCTATTTTTAATATTAGGATCTGCTTGTGCATCTATTAATAATTTTACAGTTTCTATATTACTTTCTGTATTGGAATTTCTTGATGCTAACATTAAAGCAGTCCAACCACCACTATTTTGAATATTAATGTCTGCTTGTGCATCTATTAATAATTTAACAGTTTCTATATTACTATATGTATTAGAGTATCTTGATGCTAACATTAAAGCAGTAGAACCATCATTACCTTGTGTATTAACATCTGCTTGTGCATCTATTAATAATTTTACAGTTTTTATATTACTATCTGCATTAGAGTATCTTGATGCACATATTAAAGCAGTCGAACCATCATTATCTTTAATATTAATGTCTGCTTGTGCATCTATTAATAATTTAACAGTTTCTATACTACTATCTGTGCTAGAGTTTCTTGATGCTAACATTAAAGCAGTCCAACCACCACTATTTTGAATATTAATGTCTGCTTGCGCATCTATTAATAATTTTACAGTTTCTATACTACTATCTGTGCTAGAGTATCTTGATGCTAACATCAAAGCAGTCCAGCCACAATCATTTTGTATATTAATATCTGCTTGTGCATCTATTAATATTTTAACTATTTCAGTGTAACCATACCAGCAAGCTAATATTAATACTGTACGTCCTTTTGAATTAACTTTATTAATGTCTTCAGGTGG